>Ga0207871_100326_pt1 | contig 20557 bp, 19 predicted proteins | sample Passage260A_FD_187371 | JGI IMG/M metagenome (GOLD analysis project Ga0207871, IMG submission 187371) | Cellulose adapted compost microbial communities from Newby Island Compost Facility, Milpitas, CA, USA - Passage2 60A (SPAdes) (version 2) ...
GATCCGGCCTCCCTGCTCCTGCCCGAAATGGAGCGGCTGCGCGACATGCTCGGCGAGACGGTCAGCCTGTACGTCCGCGACGGCAAGGAGCGGATCCGGATCCAGGCGGTGCAAAGCAACCAGCCGGTCCGTCGCGTCGCCCCGGTCGGCGCCCGCCTGCCGCTCTATGTCGGCGCATCGAGCAAGGTGCTGCTCGCCTGGAGCGACGAGGAGACGCTGCGCCTCGTGCTCGACGATCCCGACTGGCCGGCCTCGATCGACAAGGAGGCGTTTCTCGGGCAGCTCGCCGAGATCCGTGAGTCCGGCTACGCGACGAGCTTCGAGGAGCGCGAGCCCGGCGCGGCGGCGGTGTCCGCGCCGATCCTGGACCGTTCGGGCCGTCTGATGGCCGCGCTTTCCGTCTCCGGTCCGTCGGGCCGGCTCACACCGGAAGTCATGCAGTCGTACGTGCCGGCCATCCGCGAGGCCGCGCGCCGCATGGGCATGATGCTGGGCAAATAGGGGGAGCTGATCGAAAGCGGCAAAAAAGGCTTCCCGCCCGGACGAGAAGTCCGGGGGGAAGCCTTTTTGCGTCGCGTGCGCGCCGTTCCGGCGTCAGCTTGCGATCATCTGACGGAGCACCGTCTGCAGAATGCCGCCGTTGCGGTAGTAGTCGATGTCGACGTAGGAGTCGAGCCGGACGGTGACCGGGAACTCGAACTTGCTGCCGTCCTCGCGGGTCGCGACGACCTTCACCGTGTCGCCCGGCTTCAGGTCGTTCGTCAGGCCGACGATGTCGAACGTCTCGCGGCCCGTGATGCCGAGCGATTTCCAACTGTCGCCGTTCCGGAACTGCAGCGGCAGCACGCCCATGCCGACGAGGTTCGCGCGGTGGATGCGCTCGAAGCTTTCCGCGATGACGGCCTTGACGCCGAGCAGGTAGGTGCCCTTCGCCGCCCAGTCGCGGGAGCTGCCCATGCCGTACTCCTTGCCGGCGATGACGATGAGGTTCGTGCCGTCCGCCTTGTACTTCATCGCGGCGTCGTAGATCGGCATCACTTCGTCCGTCGGCAGATACTTCGTCACGCCGCCCTCCGTGCCCGGCGCCACCTGATTCCGGATGCGGATGTTGGCGAACGTGCCGCGCATCATGACCTCGTGGTTGCCGCGGCGGGATCCGTACGAGTTGAAGTCCTCGCGCTTCACGCCGCGCTCGATCAGGTATTTGCCCGCCGGGCTGTCCACCTTGATGCTGCCGGCCGGCGAGATGTGGTCGGTCGTCACGTTGTCGCCGAGCAGCGCGAGCACGCGGGCGCCGGTGATGTCGGCGAGATCCTTGACGCCCTCATGCAGGTTCTCGAAGAACGGCGGGTTCGCGATGTAGGTCGAGTTCTCGTCCCACTCGTACGATTCGCCCTGCGGCACCGGGATCTCGTTCCAGCGCTTGTTCTGCGTGAACACGTTCGCGTACTTCGCGCGGAACATGTCCGGCGTGAGCGACTTGTTGATCGCGTCCTGGATCTCCTGCGACGACGGCCAGATGTCGCGCAGGTAGACCGGCCGGCCTTCCGGATCGTGGCCGATCGGATCCTTCGTCAGGTCGATGTCGACCGTGCCGGCCAGCGCGTAGGCGACGACGAGCGGCGGGGACGCCAGATAGTTCGCCTTGACTTGCGCGTGGACGCGGCCTTCGAAGTTCCGGTTGCCGGAAAGGACGGAGACGACCGTCAGGTCGTGGTCGGCGATCGCCCGGCTCACTTCATCCGGCAGCGGACCGGAGTTGCCGATGCAGGTCGTGCAGCCGTAGCCCGCGATGTAGAAGCCGAGCTTCTCGAGCGGTTCGAGCAGGCCGGCCTTCCGCAGGTAGTCGGTGACGACGAGCGAGCCCGGCGTCAGCGACGTCTTCACGTACGGCGGCACCTTCAGGCCGCGCTCGACCGCCTTCTTCGCGACGAGGCCGGCGCCGATCAGGACGGACGGGTTCGACGTGTTCGTGCAGCTCGTGATCGCCGCGATGACGACCGAGCCGGTGCCGAGCTTCGACACTTCGCCGTTCGGGTGCTTGACCTCCACGGTCTCGGCGATCTTCTCCTCGTCGAGGCCGTAGCCGCCCTGGTCGATCGGCGTGCGGATGATCTTGTTCCAGGATTCCTTCATCGCCGACAGCTCGATCCGGTCCTGCGGACGCTTCGGTCCGGCCAGGCTCGGCACGACCGTCGACAGGTCGAGCTCGATGATGTCCGAGAAGACCGGATCCGGCGTGTCGTCCGTGCGGAACATGCCCTGCGCCTTGTAGTAGGCTTCAACGAGCGCGATCTGTTCCTCGCTGCGTCCCGTCTGGCGCAGGTAGTCGAGCGAGATGTGGTCGACCGGGAAGAAACCGATCGTCGCGCCGTATTCAGGCGCCATGTTCGCGACCGTCGCGCGGTCCGGCAGGCTGATGTTCGACAGGCCCGGGCCGAAGAATTCGACGAACTTGCCGACGACGCCCTTCTTGCGGAGCATCTGCGTCACGGTCAGCGCCAGGTCGGTCGCCGTCGCGCCTTCCGCGAGCTTGCCCGTCAGCTTGAAGCCGATGACCTCGGGCATGACGAAGTAGAGCGGCTGGCCGAGCATGCCGGCTTCCGCCTCGATGCCGCCGACGCCCCAGCCGACGACGCCGAGGCCGTTGATCATCGTCGTGTGCGAGTCCGTGCCGACGAGGGAGTCCGGGAAGACGAGCGTCTCGCCGTCCACTTCCTTCGTCGCGGCCACGGTCGCGAGGTATTCCAGGTTCACCTGGTGCACGATGCCCGTTCCCGGGGGCACGACGCGGAAGTTGTCGAACGCCGTCTGCGCCCAGCGGAGGAAGCGATAACGTTCGCCGTTCCGCTCGAACTCGAGCCGTTCGTTCGTCTCCTGCGCGTCGGGCGTGCCGAACGCGTCGACCATGACGGAGTGGTCGATGACGAGGTCAACCGGCACGAGCGGGTTGATCCGCTTCGGATCGCCGCCCGCCTTCTTCACCGTGTCGCGCATCGCCGCGAGGTCGACGACGACCGGCACGCCGGTGAAGTCCTGCAAGACGATGCGGGCGGGGATGAACGGGATTTCCTTGTCCTGCCGGCCGTCCGCCCAGGAGGCCAGCATCTTCACATGCTCCTTCGTGATCGCGCGTCCGTCGAACTGGCGGACGGCGGCTTCGAGCAGCACCTTGATCGAGTACGGAAGCTTCGAGATGCTGCCGAGCCCTTGCTCCTCCAGCCCCTGCAGCCGGTAGTAGGCGTATTTCCTGCCGCCGACTTCAAGGGTGGAGCGGATGCCGTAAGCATCTTGCAGCGCCATGAAACGTAACCTCCTTGCCCAAGATGAATCCAATGCCGCGATTTGATCACTCCGGATCCCGGTTGTTTCATCTAGTGAAACTCAATTTCATAATCGCGCCATATACCTAGTATATCGCCTGCGCGGGTCAACGTAAAGCCCGATTTTGCCGCACCCGCCGCGATTCATGAAACCGCCGCGCGGCACATATACATGAAGCGATCCGCTTCCCGTCCCGCGGACTTCGGGTCCCGGGGAATCCGAGACGATGCGGCCGGAGGGAGGATGGGGCGGCATGGCGCTTAGTAGCGGAGCCGGCCGGCGTCCGCCGGCGCTGGACGGCTGGCGGGCGGCCGTGCACGAATACGTGAAGTGCGTGAACGAGGCGGAGATCGACATGACGATTGCGCCGCTCTTGACCGTGGCGGATGACGGGCGCCATCTGGAGCGGCTCGAGGCGCGCCTTGCGCGCATGCGCGAGCGGGAGCGGCTGCGCGGCGCACGACCCGAGCGGCATGAAGCCCGGGCGGAACTGCTGGCGATCCGGGAAGACGGCGATACGGCCGCGGTCCGCCTCAAGCTGCACCTCAAGCGAAGCTTGTCCTTCGGAAAAGCCGCCTATACCGAGGAAAAAATGGAGATCGAACGCATCCGGCTCGAAAAACGCGGCGGCATCTGGCGCGTAACCGCCATCGAACCCGAGATCGCGGAACTGCGGCCGGAGGATGCGGGGACGCAGCGCGAGCGGTCCGCGGACGAAGCCGGCGGATCCGCAGGGGACGACGGGCCGGCGCTTCCGCTTCCTTATATAAACAGCCGGCTGCTGCCGCATTTCAACGGGTTGCGCGCGGGCATCCCCTACCGGAGGGATCTCGCGGCCGCCTACGCCGACCGATGGTGGAACGAGCCGAATCCGGCTTACGAGACGTTCGCGGTGAATTGCACGAATTATGTGTCCCAGTGCCTCTTTGCAGGCCATGCTCCGATGAACTATACTGGTAGAAGGGATTCGGGCTGGTGGTACAAGGGGCGCAGCGGCGGCCGCGAGCTGTGGAGCTACAGCTGGGCGGTCTCGCATGCGCTTCAATCGTATTTGGCGAGGGGCGCGTCCAGAGGGCTGCAGGGCGTGCAGGTCGATTCGCCGACGGACCTCGCGCTCGGAGACGTCATCTTCTACGACTGGGACGGCGACGGGCGCTTCCGCCACACGACGATCGTCACCGCCTTCGACAGCGCGGGGATGCCGCTCGTCAATGCGAACACGACGGCCAGCCGCCACCGCTATTGGGATTACCGCGACTCTTACGCCTGGACGGAACGGACGCGGTACAGGTTCTTTCACATCGCGGACGAATTCTGACCGGCAGGCTGCGGGGAATCATTGAGAGACCGGAGGATGGACATGGGGAACAAAATACGGGTAGGGCTTGTCTACGGCGGACGTTCGGGGGAACACGAGGTGTCGCTGCAAACCGCGTTCTCCGTGATGCAGGCGTTCGATTACGACAAGTATGAAATCCAGCCGTTCTATATCACGAAGCAGGGCATCTGGCACGCCGGTCCCGCGCTTTCGGCACCGCCGGAGCACATCGGCCTCATCCGTTATGACGAAGCGGGCGGCGCCGCGTCGCCGCAGATGCTGCTGCCGATGTTCGAGCGGATGGCCGCGCCGGCCAAGGCGCCGGCCGTGCAAGCGAACGCGGCGGACGCGCCGGAACGGGCCGTGGCTTCCGCTTCCGGATCCGCCGGACGGCTGGACGTCGTCTTCCCGCTGCTGCACGGCACGTACGGCGAGGACGGCACGATCCAGGGGCTGCTCGAGATGGCCGGCATTCCGTATGTCGGTGCGGGCGTGCTCGCCTCGGCCGTCGGCATGGACAAGATCATGATGAAGCGGGTGTTCGCGCACGAAGGGTTGCCGCAGTGCGTGTTCCGGCATTTTACCCGGACGCAGTGGGACAAGGACGCGCAATATTTCATCATGGAGATCGAGGTGTCGCTCGGCTATCCGTGCTTCGTCAAGCCGGCCAACCTCGGTTCGAGCGTCGGCATCTCGAAGGCCTACAACCGCGAGCAGCTGATTCGGGCCGTCGAGCACGCGTTCCGCTACGACCGCAAGGTGCTGGTCGAGGAGTTCGTGAACGCCCGCGAGCTCGAGGTGAGCGTGCTCGGCAACGACGAGCCCTGCGCGTCGGTCGTCGGCGAGATCATCCCGTCGAACGATTTCTACGACTACAACGCGAAATATGTCGACGGCAAATCCGTCTTGAAAATTCCGGCCGACATTCCGAAGGAGACGGCGGAACAGATCCGCGAGATGGCGCTGCGCGCGTATCAGGCGATCGACTGCTCGGGGCTCGCGCGGGTCGACTTTTTCCTCCGGAAGGAAGACGGGCGCATCTTCATCAACGAAGTGAACACGATGCCGGGCTTCACGCCGTACAGCATGTATCCGCTGCTCTGGAAGGAGTCCGGGCTGTCCTATCGCGAGCTGATCGACCGGCTGATCGCGCTCGCGTTCGAGCGCCACGAGGCCCGTCAGAAGCTCGTCTACGGCGAATGAGGCGACACATCCCCCGGGAGGGATTCCGATGGGCTTTGCGACCGAATTCAACTCCGTCTGCACATTCGAATCCGAGCATGAGTTGTACGAGCTCCTCGAATACGGCAAGTGCAAGATGACCAAAAGCGGATTCCGCGTCTACCCGACCGGCCAGAAGGTGATCGCTTTCACGCCGGACAACCGGGCGATCGCGATCGTCCGGATCACCGCGTCGATCGCGGAAATCAATTTCCAGGGCGAGGAAGTGACCGCGGTCGAGATGGATCTGGTACGCCGGCTGACGGAGGAAGAGGCGCGCGTGCTGACGGCGTTGGCGGAGGAGATGGCATTCGGCGGGCAGGCGTGAAGGCGAACCTGCGGGATATGGAACGAGACGGGGCGCCGCGGGAAATGCCGGGCGTCCGGCGGCGCGCCGGCGCGGTGCCGGGCGGATCCGGGGCGGCGCACCTTCCGCGCGGCTCAAAACGGGACAAGCTCCCGCGGGCGGACGAGCATTTTCGGCGGAATGTGAAGGGTGCCACTTGAAATCGTTGTCAGAATCCGTTACGTTGGACGAAGGACAACACCAGGGAGGAGAGTCGGTTCATGGGCGGTTTGCTTGAGGGCAGGAACATCGTCGTCATGGGAGTGGCGAACGAAAGGAGCATCGCCTGGGCCATTGCCCGGTCGCTCAAAAGCCAGGGCGCCAACCTCGCGTTCACCTACGAGAACGAGCGCGTGGAAGAGCGGGTGCGCAAGCTTACCGACACGATGCCGGGCTCCCTCGTCCTGCCGTGCAACGTGGCGAGCGACGAGGACATCGACCGGCTGGCCGGCGCGCTGCGCGAGTCGTTCGGGGTGCTGCACGGCCTCGTGCACAGCATCGCTTTCGCGAAGTCGGAAGAGCTGGACGGCATGTATGTGAACACCTCGCGCGCGGGTTTCGCGCTGGCGCATGACATCAGCGTCTACTCGCTGACGGCGGTGGCGCAGAAGCTCCACCCGCTCATGACCGAAGGCGGCAGCATCGTGACGATGACCTATCTCGGGTCCGAGCGGGCCATGCCGAACTACAACGTGATGGGCGTGGCGAAGGCCGCGCTCGAGGCGTCCGTCCGCTACCTGGCCGCGGACCTCGGCCGGTACAACATCCGCGTCAACGCGATATCGGCCGGTCCGATCCGGACGCTCGCGGCGAAGGGGATCAAGGATTTCAACTCGATCCTGCGCGTGGTCGAGGAGAAGGCGCCGCTGCGCCGGACGACGGACCCGGAGGAAGTCGGGGACACGGCGATGTTCCTGATGAGCCATCTGTCGCGCGGCATCACGGGCGAAGTCATCTACGTGGACAACGGATACCATATCGTCGGCGCGTGACGCGGCGGCGTCGGAACGCCGCGGCGCACGGGCCGGCGCAAGCAAACGGAAAGGCGACTGAAACCGCATGATCATCGCCGTCATCCTGCTCCTGTTGGGACTCATCGCCGCCGTGTTCGGCAGCATCGTCGGCCTCGGCGGCGGCGTCATCATCGTGCCTTCGCTGATCCTGTTCGGTCCGGTGCTGACCGGCGGGCCGGTCGGCCACGACACGGCGGTCGGCACGTCGCTGGCCGTGCTGATCTTCACCGCGCTCGCGTCGACGCTGTCCTACATGAAGGACCGGCGCGTCGACTTCCGCATCGCGTGGCTGCTGTTCGCGACGAGCGGTCCCGCCGCGATGATCGGGTCCGCCCTGACCGGGCGGCTGCCCGCCGGGCCGTTCCGGATCGCGTTCGGCGTCTTCATGCTGCTGATGGCGGCGCTGCTCATCCTGCGCGACCGGCTGAAGCCGTCCCCGCGCCGGTGGCCGATCCGCCGCGTCTGGACCGACGCGGGCGGGAATGCGCACGCGTACGGCTTCGCGTACCTTCCGGGACTTGCCATCGGTTTTCTCGTCGGCCTCGTCTCCGGATTGTTCGGCATCGGCGGCGGGTCGCTGTTCGTGCCGGTCATGGTCTTGCTGTTCCAATTCCCGCCGCATGTGGCGACCGCAACCTCGATGTTCGTGATCTTCCTGTCATCGCTGCTCGGCAGCAGCGTGAAGGCGGCGCTCGGCGAGATCGACTGGCTGCTTGCGGCGGCGCTGCTGCCGGGGGCGTGGATGGGCGGCAGGATCGGCGCACGGATCGCGCGGCGCCTGTCGGGGCAGGGGCTGCTCTGGCTCCTGCGCGCGACGTTGCTGGTGCTCGCGATCCGCATGATATGGGACGGGATCGGCTCTCTGTAACGGCGCACATCGGCGGGCTTGCCGCTTCGGCGGTCATCTTGTTGCACGGGCTTCAGGACGGAAAAGGTGGGGAGTTCATGAGCGATTCGGACAACCGGCAGGTCATCGGCCGCAAAAGCTTCGCCGCCGTGGCGATCAACTGCGCGGCGAAGGCGGGCGAATGGATCAAAACGAAGGTGGGCGGCTACTCCACCCTGAACCACAAGACGTCGCACAGCGATCTGGTGACGGAAGTGGACAAGGGTTCGGAGAACCTGATCCGGAGCCTGATTCTGACGCATTTTCCGGATCACGCCGTCCTCGGGGAGGAGGGCGTCGAGCCGGGACCGGAGGCTTCGATAGCGGCGATCAATGAACTGAAGGACGCGGAATATCTGTGGATTGTCGACCCGATCGACGGGACGACGAACTTCGTGCACGGATTTCCCTTCTTCTCCGTCTCGATCGCGCTGGCACACCGGGGTGAGGTCATCCTCGGCGTCGTCTACGATCCGTCGAAGGACGAGCTGTTCATCGCGGAGAAGGGCAAGGGCGCCTATGTCCGCGGCCGGCGCATGCAGGTGTCCCGGGAGGAAAAACTGCGCGACAGCCTCGTCGCGACGGGCTTCCCGGCCGACCGTGACGGCGCGCTGTTGCTGAACATGCGGCAGCTCGAAGCCGTCGCGCCCCGGGTGCGGAACGTGCGCACGGCCGGGTCGGCGGCGCTACATCTCGCTTATGTTGCCGCGGGCCGGCTCTCCGCGTTCTGGGAGATCGGTCTGAACAGCTGGGACATCGCGGCGGGTGCCCTGCTCATCCAGGAGTCGGGAGGCGTCGTCACCGATTTGGAAGGCAATCCGTACCATCTCGGCGTGCGCGACGTCGTCGCGTCGAACGGCGCCGTGCACGACGAGCTGCTCAAGGTTCTGCGCTCGGCGTCGGCGGAATAAACGGCCGCGCCCCTTGCGATACTGGACACTGTGCGGCAGGGATGCCGCGGCGGGCGGCGCAGGCTGCATACGGCATCTTGCGGGAAGGTGAGTCGCATGGACGATCGTGAGGAGCGGCGGGAAGGCGGCCGCGCGGCGCGCGGACCGGAAGCGGACGCGGAGCGGCTGCTCGCGGAACGGCTCGGGGACGGGCCGGTCGACGAACCCGACCGCGAGGAGCTTGTCCGGTTGAACCTTCCGCCGAAGTACGAAGTGCGGATTCAGACCGAATACGACCCGATCGTCGAGGAGACGAAGCGGTACCGCAGCATGGCGCGCGAGATCGACGGCCGCTACGACCGCTTCATGATCCGGCTCGACGAAGGCGGGAAAGACAAGAACGGTGACAGCGGGAAAGGGCGGGACGAAGAGCGGTGAGGCGCTCTTCATCCTGCCTGTTTTTTCGCCTGCGGGGCGGCGAGGCGGGCGTCGCGGGAGACGGCGGACGCGGGCAGGGCGCCGGCGGCGCCGGCCGCTTCGGCCGCGGAGACGTGCGGCGGCTTCGCGTTGGAGGATGCCGGCTGCTTCAGGCCGCCGTTCCGCGGCTCCTCTGCGAGCGACGGGTCGGTCCGGCAATCGGCGTTCAGCTTCGCGCCGCCCTCGATCACATATCCCGCGGCCGCCACGTCGCCGTGCATTTCGCCGGTCCTCAAGAGGGTGAAGCGGCCGTGCGCCGTCACGCTGCCGTACAGCTTGCCCGCCACGGTGACGCCGCGGGCCGTGACGTTGCTGCGCACGACGCCGGATTCGCCGATCACGACGTCGCCCCGACAGACGATCTCGCCGGTGAATTCGCCTTCGATCCGGAGGCCCGCATCGCATTCGATGCGTCCCTCGACGGTCGTGCCCCGGCCGATCAGCGTATCGGTCACGGGAGCGGGGCGTTTCCTGCGCATGCCTACTCCTCCTTCACAAGCTCAAGATAGTCGAGCGGGTTCACGCTCTCCCCTTCCCTGGCGACCGCGAAATGCAGATGCGGTCCGGTGCTCCGCCCCGTCGATCCGAGCGAGCCGATCCGTTCGTTCCGCTTCACGGCGTCGCCGGGTTCCACGTCGACGGACGACAGGTGGTAATACCGGCTGGTCAGCCCGTTCCGGTGGGCGATCACGACGTACCGGCCGCGGGTGTTGTCGATGCCGGCGTCTTCGACCGTTCCGTCGCCGGCTGCGTAGACCGGATCGCCCGCCCGACCGGCGATGTCGATTCCGTCATGGAACACGATCTCCCCGGTAAACGGATCGCGGCGGTATCCCCAGGTCGACGTGATCCGGCGGGACCGGGTCGGCCAGGCGGAGGGCAGGGCGTCGGCTTCCATCCGCCTGAGCCGCTCCGCCTCGATCCGGCGCTCCATCGACCGTTCCAGCTCGTCAACCATCCCCGTCAGCGCGCGCAAATCGGGATTGTCCGCGTGCATCATCCGGATCATCCGGGCGGCGGTCGCTTCCGGCGAGGCGGGACCGTCCGCGGTTCGATCCGGATCTTCCGGCCCGCGCGCGGATGCATCCGTTCCGCCGGGGCTGTCCGCAAATGCGCTTGCGCTTCCGGGGCCGTCCGCGGATGCGCCTGCACCGTCGGTCCTGTCCGGTCCGGCCGCGTTCTGCGCTGCATCCGTTTCCGGCGTCGCCGCATCTTCCCCTTCCCCGTACCGGTCGAAAAACCTCTCCAACCGCCGTTCCAGTTCCCGCAAGTCCTCCAGCCGCCGCTCGAGCGCCCCCTGCTGGTCGGACAGCGCCTGCATTTCCGCTTCCAGCGCGCGGATCCGTCCGTCCTTCGCCGCCATCGCTTCCCGGTGCCGGACGCTCTGCTCGGCCAGCTCCCGCCGAAGCGCGTCGAGCTGCCACGCGGCGCGAAGCTGCAGGGCGGCCAGCACGGCGGCGAACAGCAGGAGCAGCGCCGCGGGCGCCGCATAGACGACCCGCCGGCGGATCCGGAACTGGCGCACGCGCTGGTCGGGACCGCGCATGACGATCAGCGACCACCGGATCGAATCCCTGTCCCTCAAGCCGCGGCGCCCCCCGTCCGGTGCTGGTGTGCTCGCTCACTAGTTATTTATTTCTGTCCGAAGGGAAACATGTCACGGGACAAGGGCATACTAGAGAGACGACCTGTCTGGAAAGGGGCGGTAGGCATGGTCTGGCCGTGGCTGGCGGCGGCCGTCATCGTCTGGTGGGCGGAAGCCGTCGCCGTTCTCGCAGCGGAGCACCGGCGTCCGGAGCGCGCGGCGGCGTGGCTGCTGGTTCTGCTCGCGCTGCCGATCGTCGGCATCCTCCCGTTCCTGCTCAGCCGGGGGAAGGCCGGCGCCGGGGATGACGGGCCGGACGCAAGGGGAACGGGAGTCGCCGGGGCTAACGGATCCGGGTCCGGCGGGGGCGAGGGCGTCGGCGGGGCCGCCGCAGGCCGTCCCGGCCGGGGCGAAGGCGGCGGAAACGCCGGGGACCCGATGCCCGCGCGGCGCTCCGTGGCGGCAAACGACGACTTTTCCGGGGACGGGCGGCTCGGACGGGCGCTGCGGGCGATTGCGAAAGCGCCGATCACCGGCTGCAACGGGGTGGAAATCCTGACGGACGGGGAAGCGGCGTTCCGGGAGATGTTCGCGATGATCGACAAGGCCGAGCATCACATCCACGCGGCCTTTTACATCCTGCGCGAAGACGGCGTCGGGCGCAGGTTCCGGGATGCGCTCATCCGCAAGGCGCGGGAAGGCGTGCAGGTGCGGCTCATCTACGACGGCATCGGCAGCCGGAAGCTGCGCCGGGCGTACCTCCGCGAACTGGAGGCGGCCGGCGTGCGCGCGCGCTGCTTCCTGCCGCCCGGAGCCGCGCTGCTGAGCCGCCGCATCAATCACCGCTACCACCGCAAAATCATCGTCGTCGACGGCAAGTCCGGCTTTACGGGCGGCATCAACATCGGCGACGAATATTTGGGGATGGACAGGAAGCTCGGCTGCTGGCGCGACACGCACCTCAAGCTGGAGGGGGACGCCGTGTACGATCTGCAGAACGCATTTGTCCGCGACTGGAAGCTGGCGTCCGGCGAAACGCTGGACGATCCGGCCTACTGGCCGCCGCACGCCTGCACGTCGCGCGAACGGATGCAGATCGTCTCGTGCGGCCCGCACCCCGGCGGGGACGAGATCCACGACAGCCTGCTGGCCGCGATCGGCGCCGCGCGGGAACGCGTCTGGATCGAGACGCCGTATTTCGTGCCGGATGAAGGTCTGAAATCGGCGTTGAGGATGGCGGCGCTCGGCGGTGTGGACGTGCGCCTGATCGTGCCCGGCGTCTCCGATTCGCGCCTCGTGCAGGCCGCGACGCTGTCCCACGCGGCGGACCTGGAGGAGGCCGGCGTCAAGGTGTACCGGTACCGGAAGGGGTTCATCCATGCGAAGGTGATGATCGTCGACCGGCTGCTCGCCTCGGTGGGCACGGCGAATCTGGACATGCGCAGCTTCTACAGCAACTACGAGCTGAACGCACTGCTGTTCGACGGGAAGCCGATCGGGCGGCTGGAGGAAGATTTCCGGCAGGATCTCGCGGATTCGCGCGAGGCGACGGCGGAGGAGCTGCGCGGGACGTCGGCCGGCGCGCGGGCGGGCCGGGCGCTGGCGCGGCTGCTGTCGCCGCTGCTGTAAGACCCGTCCGCATTCCGGGCTGCCCCTTTGCTGTGACGCCCGACCGCAAACCGGGCTGCCGTCCCTTGCTGTGAAGCCCGGCCGCGACCCGGGCTGCCGCCTTGGGCCGTGACATCGGCCGCATCCCGTGTTTGCCCGTCTCTAACCGCCGCGGCGCCCGCGGATGAATTCGTAGATCGGCCGAAGGTTCTGGCGCGGCGTCCGTTCGAGCAGATCGCCGAGCCGCGCGAGGCGCGGGCCGATCGTGTGCAGGTTGAAATCCTCGGGCCTGGCGTCCGCCCGCACCTCGTCCCATGTGAGCGGCGTCGAGACGGTCGCGGCCGGGCGGGCGCGGGGCGTGTACGGCGCGGACAGCGTCTTGCCCGCCCAGTGCTGCAGATAGTCGAAGTAGATGCGGTCCCCGCGGTTCTTTTTCAGCCGTTCGATCGTGAACAGCTCCGGATGTTTCCCGACCAGATACTCGCCGACGAACCGGCCGATGGCGCGCAACTCGTCGAAGGTGAGATCGGGCTCGACCGGCACGACGATCTGCACGCCCGTCGCGCCGGACGTCTTCGGCACGGACGCGACGCCGAGGGTTCGGAGCAGTTCTCCCGCCAGCCACGCCGCCTCCATGATGCGCGGCTCCTCTTCCCGCGACGGATCGAGGTCGATCACCCATTCCGTCGGGCGCAGCGGCTCGCCGATCCGGTCGAACGAGGCGTGAAACTCGAGACAGGCGAGGTTGCCGAGCCAGATGAGCGTCGGCAGCGAGTCGAGCACGACATGGCGGACGCCGTTCCGCTCGGCGGTGCGCACGAAGGGGGGCAGCGGTTCGGGGGCGTTCTTTTGATAGAAAGAGTCGCCGTGAATGCCGTTCGGATAGCGGATGACCGTCAGGTAGCGGCCTTCGCAGTGCCGGATGAGATACGGGGCGAGCTCCGCGAGCTTCTCCAGGTAGCGCAGCTTCGTGATGCCCGCCTCCGGCCAGAGCATCCGGTCCGGATTGCTGATCGTCAATTGTTCGCCCTGCACCGTGATCGTGCCCGACGGGGTGCTTGCCATGTGCCGAACCTCCCGTACCGCGGCCCGACGCTCCGGCTGCTGTCTCCGGCGGTGTTCGGGCCGTCTCAAATGGTTGCGTTGATTGGAAGCGTCCACGACGATTGCGCCGTTGCGAGGAGTCGACGACCGACCGACGGACCAATGTTGGCAAGGAGGCCTTGCGCATGGAACCGATCGTGCCGTTCGAGCCGGTCGCCGCGGAAGACATTCCGACGGGACCGCGATGGGTCGCCCAGATCAAATGGGACGGCGTGCGCATGCTCGTGTATTTCGACGGCGCCTCCACGAGGCTCGTGAACCGGAGGCTGCACGAGCGGACGATGCAATATCCCGAACTGGCCGACGCGCGCCGCTATCTCCGGGCGAAGTCGGCCATCCTCGACGGCGAAATCGTCGCCTTCGACGGCGGGAAGCCGTCGTTCCACGAGGTGATGCGCAGGGACGGCATTCGCAGCGCGCGCGCCGTGTCGGCCGCCGTCCGCGAAATCCCGGTCGCCTACATGGTGTTTGACATCCTGTATCTGGACGGCGAATGGGTGACCGGGCGCAGCCTCGAGGAGCGGCAGCGGCTGCTCGGGCGCACGCTCGAACCCTGCGACAACGTCCGGCTTGTCGAGAACGCGGCCGACGGCGCAAGGCTGTTCGAGGTCATGCGCGCGCACGGCATGGAAGGCATCGTCGTGAAGGATCTCGCCAGCACCTACGCGATCGGCGGCAAGGACGGGCGCTGGCGCAAAATCAAGGTCAGGCGCGATCTGACGGCCGTCGTGGGCGGCGTCACGTATGACGGCGGGCTGGTGAACGCGCTGCTTCTCGGCCTGTACGACCGGCAGGGGCGCCTGCACTACATCGGCCACGCGGGATCGGGCCGGCTCACCGTTCGGGATCGGGCCGGGATCGCCGCCGCGGCGGAGCTGATCCGCTCGCCGGACTGCCCGTTCGCGGCGAAGCCGCCGCGCAGCGCCGGCGCAGTCTGGCTCCGGCCGCTGCTCACGGCGAAGGTCCGCTACCTCGAGTGGACGCCCGGCCGGACGCTCCGGCATCCCGTGATCGAGGCGGTCGGCACGGGACAGGCCGAAGCCTGCACGTTCGACCGGATCGACGACGCGGCCGATCCCGCGGCGGACTGACCCCGGGGCGGTTTGAGCATGGCGCCGGACTGTGGTAACGTAAGAGCCAGGAGGATGGAGCTTCGGGTACGAGGAGGCGACGCGGGCATGACCTTCAGGGACCACGTTTTGCATAGCGCCGCTTTTCCGCCTTCCGGACGCGGGAGCGCCGTCCGGCCGGACGATCCGGCCGGATCGGGCCTGGCCCGCCGTTCCGGCACACTCGTGGACAGGTTGATCCACTACGGCCTGATCGTCTTCGGAAGTGTACTCGCGGCGGTCGGTCTGGAGTTGTTCCTGAGACCGAACGGGGTGGCGACCGGCGGCATCGCCGGCGCCTCGATCATCGCCGCGCATTTGACCGAGATGCAGCTCAGCCTCGTGCTGTTCCTGTTCAACCTGCCGTTTCTGCTCGGCCGGAAGGCCGCGAACCGGCGTCAGGCGCTGCGGATGCTGCTGCCGGTCGCGCTGATCGCGCTGTTCACGCACTATCTGCATCCGGTGCCGGCGGTCTCCGACGATCCGCTGGCGGCCGCGCTGGGCGGCGGCACGTTCCTCGGCATCGGCATCGGCCTCATCCTGCGGCAGGGAAACTTTGACGAGCTCGCCGCGTCCGCGCCGCTTCGGCCGGCGTTTCGCCGGTTCGACGCCGGCGCCGCGATCTTTGCCGCGAATCTGGCCATCCTGCTGCTCGCCGGCTTCGTGTTCGGCGCGAACCAGGCGATCTATTCGATCATCGCGCACGTGCTGGCCTATTTCATGCTGGAGGCGGGGTATACCGGCATGTCCCCGGTCAAGCGGCTGCGCGTCCGCAGCGCCGTCCTTTCCCGGCTGCGGGAAGCCTCGGAACGGGAGCTCAGGGTCCGCTGGACCGGGGCGGACGACGGCGTGACGGCGATCGTCGACGTCTACCGGGGTGACGTGAAGCCGCTGCGCGAACTGCTCGCCGCGCTCGACCCGGACGTCGAGATCGAAGGCGTCCGGTACGACAGGGCGAGGCGGCTCCGGCCGTTCGTCTGAGGCCCGCCGCGCGGATTCAGCACCAACGCGGCCCGGGGACCGGTTCCGGTTACGGGACCGGTTCTTTCTTTGCGGCGGCGGCTCTGCGGCCGGAGCCTTTGGCGGCCTTGCCGGAGCCCTCCGTCCCGGCTGCCGCGCCGGCCGGTCCGGTCGCCTGCCCGTCCGTCGGCGACGCGCCCGTTCCGGCAGCCTTCGCCTTTTTCGTCTCCGGCGGTTTCTCCGCCAATGGGGCGGGGCCGGCCTTCGCCGCGCCCGCCGCCTCGAGGCTCGCCTGGAGCGCCGCCATCAGGTCGATGATGTTCGTGCGCTCCCGCTCCGGCGCGACGTGCACCTCCTCGCCCGCGATTTTCGCCTGGATCGCCTCCATGAGCCGCTCCCGGTATTCGTCCCGGTACTTCTCCGGCTCGAACGGGCCGGTCAGATGGTCGATCAACAGCGTCGCCAGCTCGAGCTCTCGCTCGTTCACGATCGTCTGCTCCGGCAGCCCCGGCACCTGGGATACGGGCCTCACTTCGTCCGGCCAGGCGATCGTCTCGAGCACCAGACAGTTCCCGATGAACCGGACGGCCGCCAGGCTTCCCTTCGAGCGGATCGCGACGTTCGCGATGCCGATCCGCCCGGTCCGCTTCATCGCCTCGAGCAGCAGGCTGTACGCGCCCGCCCCCGCTTGATCCGGTGCCAGATAGTACGATCGCTGGAAGTAGATCGGGTCGATCTCCCGCATGTCGACGAAGTCGAGGATGCGGATCGTCTTCGACGTCTCTTCCGCGAGCGCGTCCAGCTCCTCCTTTTCGAACAGCACGAAGCGTCCTTTTTCGTATTCGTATCCCTTCGCGATCTCATCGTTCGCCACTTCCTTGCCGCAGTTCCGGCACGTGCGCACGTAGGCGATCGGACCGCCGCATTCCCGGTGAATCATGCGCATCGCGATGTCGCGGTCCTCGACCGCGGCGAACATTTTGACCGGCACGTGCACAAGACCGAAGCTGATCGCGCCTTTCCACACCGTATGCATGTTCGTCCCTCCCGCTTGTCTTGACCGCCGGAAAACCGGCCGCGTGAACCTCCTTCCCTGCCTTTCAGCGTGCCCATCATGCATGAAAACCAACCGCCCGGGGCATATTTTGTGCGAATCCCGCAGCGGATGGAGGGAGGTCAAGCGATGGCGGAGCGGCCCGGTGACCGGCGGAGCCGGACGGACGACGGCGACCATGAAGGCCGTGCCCAGGCGGAGATGGACATCGACCGCATGGTAAACGAGGGGCTCGGCGGCGGGTATGTGTCTCCCTTGAAGAACGGATGGATCGGCGACACGACGACGGACACGATGGACAATCCGGAAGGAGGCGGATCGGAATGAACCGGATCCTCGATGGTTTCGGACGCTTTCGGCGGCCTTCGCGGCTCTTCAGGATGTCCGGCCTGTCCATCCTGACGGCACTGGTGCTGATCTCCGGCTGCGCGGGGATGAACGGCGCCGGCGGGAAGGGGGATGGCAAGAACGGCGGCGTCACCGCGAAACAGGCCGACGGCGGGGGAGTCCGCAAGGCGCAGAACGCGGGTGACGGCGTCGGCGTCCGCCCGCGGGCGCAGAACGACACGCCGGACCTTGCGGACGGACCGGAGCGGAAGCATCGCGAGCCGAAGCCGATGACGCTGGCCGACCTGCGCGCGAAATATCCGAGCTGGTTCGTGATTTCGGGCCCCGGAGACAGGCGCGAAGTGGCGCTCACGTTCGACGACGCGCCGGACGACGTGTTCACGCCGATGGTGCTGGACGTGCTCAAGCGCGAAGGCGTGAAGGCGACGTTCTTCTGCGTCGGCAACCGGATCGAGAAACATCCGGACGTGATGCGGCGGATCGTCGCGGAGGGCCATGTCGTCGGCAATCATTCCTACAGCCACGCCAATCTGCCGAAGCTGTCGGACGAGAAATTCCGCGAGGAGATCCGCAAGACGGACGAGCTGATCCGGAAATTCACCGGATACACGCCGAGCTTCGTCCGCGCGCCGTACGGCAACATCACGGAAGAGCAGATCAAATGGCTCGCGAGCCAGAAGCGCAAAATCGTCGGCTGGAACGTCGACTCGCTCGACTGGAAGTCGCTGAGCCGCGACGAGGTCGCGACGAACATCCTCGCGCACGTGAAGCCCGGCGCGATCATCCTGCAGCACTCGGCCGGCGGCGTCGGGGAAGATCTGACCGGCACGGTCGAAGCGCTGCCCGAGGTAATCCGGAAGCTGCGGGCGGACGGCGTGGAATTCGTGACGGTCGCGCGGATGCTGGGCATCCCGCAATAGGCCCGGGATGCGGGCGCCGGCCTTTCCGCGGCTGCGGGGAGGCGGGAACGCGGAAGGCCCGGCATTCCGGGGCGTCGGGGAAGCCGGGAACGCGGCGACCGGGCATTGTGTCCGTGCGGAAAAGTCGGGAACGCAGGGTCCGAAGCCGGAAACGGCCCGGGCGGCGGCTCCCGGCTTTCTCTTTTTTTCTCCACGGCAAAAAGTTAAAATAAAATCACGGAAATTCATTGATTTGTCCCATTCGCCGTGGAAGGGAAGACGCCGAAATGGTCGCAAAGCAGCACATCGGCCTCAGGAAGAAGGAAATTGCCACACGCATTGTCATGCTCACCATCGGCGCGATCCTGATGGCCGTCGCGCTTGAAATATTTCTTGTTCCGAACGATGTCATCGACGGCGGCATCACGGGCATATCCATCATCCTTCACGAACTGACGGGCGTTCGGCTCGGGCTTTATCTGTTCTTCCTCAACCTCCCCTTTCTGTTCCTCGGCTACAAACAGATCGGCAAGACGTTCACCCTGTCGACGCTCTACGCCGTCTCGGTCATGTCGCTCTGCACGTTCCTGCTCGAGCCGATCGCGCCGATCACGATCACGAAGATTCTCGCCGCGATATTCGGGGGCGTCATCCTCGGCGTCGGCGTCGGCCTCGTCATCCGGTTCGGCGGCTCGATGGACGGAACCGAGATCGTCGCGATCCTGATCAACAAGAAAACGCCGTTTTCCGTCGGCGAGGTCGTCATGTTCTTCAATTTCTTCATCCTGACGTCCGCCGGCTTCGTCTTCGAATGGGACAGCGCGATGTATTCGCTGATCGCCTATTTCATCGCGTACAAGGCGATCGACATCACGATCGAAGGGATGGACGAGTCGAAGGCGGTCTGGATCATCAGCGACGCCGCGGCGGAGATCGGTACGGCGATCCTGCACCGGCTCGGGCGGGGCGTCACCTATCTGTCCGGCGAAGGGGCTTACACGGGGGACAGCAAAAAGGTCATCTTCTGCGTCATCACGCGGCTCGAAGAAGCGAAGATGAAGTCCATCGTGCAGGAGCTGGACCCGAACGCGTTTATGGCCATCGGCAACATCCACGACGTGAAGGGCGGACGGTTCAAGAAGAAGGATATCCACTAGAAGGAGAAATTTCCTCCATGTCGCCGGGATGAACGGGAACCGGGGAACATTCGAAGCCGAGGCTTCGCCGGTTTGGGGCGAAACTTCCAGGGAACCGGGAGTCCGCAGAGACATGGGGGAATTTTTTCTTTTGTTTAGTGATTGGCGGCGACCGGGTATTGGCGGCGTACCGGGCACGGATGAACATGCAAAGCAGCCATGCCGCGCAGGGCTGGTTGGCCGGCGCCGTTCGGGCGCGGTTGGACCGCGCGGGCCGTTTGTTGAACGCCCGTGGCCCTGCCGCTATAATTAGTGCATATTGACAATGCGCTCGAAACCTTGGGAGGCGTCCGGGATGGACGAGTTTGCGCGGATCCGCCTCTGGACGGGCGGCCGCCAGCGTCCGGAATGGCAGCGCTCGCGCGGCGTCGTCGTCGGCATCGGCGATGACGCCGCCGTGCTCGAGCCGGACCGGGAGGGCGCGGGCGCACCCCGCCATCTGGTCTGGACGATCGACACGATGGTCGAGGACGTGCATTTCAGCACATCGACGATGGACGATGCGGACATCGGGTGGAAAGCGCTCGCGAGCAACGTGAGCGACATCGCCGCGATGGGCGCCGAGCCGCGGCACGCCCTCGTCTCCGTCAGCATGCCGCGCTCCCGCGATCCGGAGCGGGTGCGCCGCCTCTACGACGGCCTGTACGAATGCGCGGACCGCTACGGCGTCGCGATCGTGGGCGGCGACACGACGGCGTCGCCGGATCGCCTCGTCGTGACGGTGGCGCTGGGCGGATCGGTCGAGGCCGGGAAGGCGGTGACGCGCGCCGGCGCGCGGCCGGGCGATCTCGTGTTCCTCACCGGCCCGGTCGGCCTGTCGGCGGCGGGGCTGCACTGGCTGTCGGGAGCCGCCGGGAACTTCACCGGGCCGGTGCCGCTTGAGGCGGCGGAGACGCTGCCGGCGATCTCCTGCGTCGCGACCGTCTGGCGCTCGATGGAGACCTCGATCGCCTTGGTGTGGGCCATGACGTTCTCGAGGGTGCGCGCGATCATCTCGATGGAGCTGACCGCTTCCCCGGTCGCCTCCTGAATGGCGGCGACCTTGCTCGCGATCTCGTCGGTGGCCTTCGCCGTCTGGCCCGCCAGAGCCTTCACTTCGTTGGCGACGATGGCAAAGCCCTTGCCGGCCTCGCCGGCGCGGGCTGCCTCGATGGTGGCATTGAGCGCGAGGAGGTTGGTCTGGGCCGCGATCTCGTCGATGAGGCGCACGACCGCGCCG
>Ga0207871_100331_pt1 | contig 20345 bp, 19 predicted proteins | sample Passage260A_FD_187371 | JGI IMG/M metagenome (GOLD analysis project Ga0207871, IMG submission 187371) | Cellulose adapted compost microbial communities from Newby Island Compost Facility, Milpitas, CA, USA - Passage2 60A (SPAdes) (version 2) ...
GGGGAGCCGATGGGACTCAAGCCGATCGGGCTCGGCGCGCGGGATACGCTGCGCCTGGAAGCGCGCATGCCGCTCTACGGCAACGAGATCTCGGCCGACATCAGCCCGCTTGAAGCCGGTCTGGGTTTCGCGGTGAAGCTCGACAAGGGCGACTTCATCGGGCGTGAGGCGCTGCTGAAGCAGAAGGCCGAGGGGGTAAAGCGGCGCCTGGTCGGGTTCAAGCTGGTCGTGCGCGGCGGGGTGCCGCGCACGCACTACGAGGTCCAGGTGGACGGCCGGACGGTCGGCTTCGTTACCAGCGGCACGACGTCGCCGACGCTGGGCGAGAACATCGGCTTGGCGATCGTCGACCGCGAGGTTGCCGGGGTCGGCAAGCCGCTGGACATCATCATTCGAGGGAAGCCGGTTCGCGCGGTCCAGGTGCGGACACCGTTCCATAAGCAGAAGGAAGCGTAGTACGGACTCCGGGCTCGAGGCAGAGGGAGGAATCGGACATGACGCAAGTCGCGCAGGGGCTGCGCTACACCAAGACGCACGAGTGGGTCAAGCTGGACGGCGACGTGGCGACGGTGGGCGTGACGGACTTCGCCCAATCTGAGCTGGGTGACATCACCTACCTGGAGTTGCCCGAGCCCGGCACGACGGTGACCCAGGGTGAGCCGATGGGGGTCATCGAGTCGGTCAAGGCCGCCTCGGACATCTACTCACCGGTCAGCGGCGAGGTGATCGAGTCCAACAGCACCGTGGTCGATTCGCCGGAGCTGGTCAACTCCTCCCCGTACGAGGAGGGGTGGTTCGTCAAGGTGCGCGTCAGCGATCCGGCGGGCGTCGAGTCGTTGATGGACGCCGCGGCGTACGAGGCGTTCCTCAAGGAGGAGGGCGGCGCGTAGGAGCGCCGCCGCACGTCAGGGAGGCAAACCCTCATGTCGTTCGTCCCGCACACGCCAGCGGATCGCCAGGCGATGCTCGACGCCGTCGGCGTGCGCTCAATCGAAGAACTGTTTGAGCCGATCGATCCGGCGATTCGATTCCCGAAGCTGAACCTGCCGCCGCGCCTGTCCGAGCCGGAGGTGTCCCGGGAGGTCGCGCGGCTCGCCGCGAAGAACCTGAACGCCTCGACGGCGACGACATTCCTCGGGGCCGGCAACTACAACCACTATGTCCCGGCCACGGTTCATCAGATCCTCTTCCGCGGGGAGTTCTACACGGCGTACACGCCGTACCAGCCGGAGGTGGCCCAGGGCACGCTCCAGGTGATCTATGAGTTCCAGACGATGGTGGCGGCCCTGACCGGCATGGAGGTCGCCAACGCCTCGATGTACGACGGAGCGACGGCGCTGGCCGAGGGTGCGCTGCTGGCGGTCTCCATCCCGCGCAAGCGGACGAAGATCGTGGTGACGGGGACGCTGCATCCGCACTACCGCTCGGTACTGCGCACCTACACCCACGGCCTGGCTACCGAAGTGGTGGAGCTGCCGCTTCCGACCGACACGCTGCGCGCGACGCCCGACATGCTCGACGGTTATCTCGACGAGACGACCGCATGCGTCGTCGTGCAATCACCCAACTTCTTCGGTCGGATCGAGGACATCGCGGGCTTCGCCGAGAAGGCGCACGCCGTCGGCGCGCGGCTGGTTGTCTCGACCTATCCGATCGCCCTGGGCCTGCTGAAGTCCCCGGGCGAGCTGGGAGCGGACATCGTGACGGCCGAGGGGCAGTCGCTTGGGAACGCGCAGTCGTTCGGCGGGCCGGTTGTGGGCCTGCTCGCATGCAAGCAGGAGTTGGTGCGGCAGATGCCCGGCCGCCTCGTCGGTGTCACCGAGGACTCCGAAGGCAAGCGCGGCTTCGTTCTGGCCCTCCAGACCCGGGAGCAGCACATCCGGCGCGAGAAGGCGACCAGCAACATCTGCACCAACCAGGGGCTGAACGCGCTGGCAGCGACGGTCTACATGGCGTCCCTTGGCCCGGGCGGCCTGCGCCAGGTGGCCTTGCTCTGCTACCACAAGGCGCACTACCTGGCCGAGCGCATCGCCGCGCTCCCCGGTTGGTCGGTCGTCGGCGAGGGGCCGTTCTTCAACGAGTTCGCGGTCCGCGCCCCGCGCGACCCGAAGGAGATCAACCGGGCGCTGGTTCAGGATGGCATCATCGGGGGCTACCCGCTGGGCGAGGTCGACGAGCGCCTGTCGGATATGATGCTGGTGGCAACGACCGAGCTGAACACCCGTGAGTCGATCGATGCCTTCGTGGCGTCGCTCGAGCGACTCAGCTAGCTAACCGCGAGAGTAGCAAATGCAGGGACGGGCGGGCCGTGTGCTCGCCCGCCCGCTTTCCACCCACCGGCGCAACGCCGCGGGCGGGCGTGACACGGAAGGACAGCAACGATCATGGCACGACCGTTAGTGGCGATTGTCGGCCGGCCGAACACCGGTAAGTCGACTCTTTTCAACCGCCTGGTCGGGGAGCGCCGCGCCATCGTCGAGGATCTCCCCGGGACGACACGGGACCGGATCTATGCCGAGGCGAACTGGGGCGGGGTCACGTTCGACGTCGTGGATACCGGCGGGCTCCTGAGCGAGCAGGAGATCGAGCGGGCCTCGGCGGCCGAGATCGCGCAGGCGACCCAGGAGCAGGCGGAACTGGCCATCGAACAGGCCGACGTCATCGTCTTCATGGTCGACGGGCAGGCCGGGGTCACCGCCGGAGACCACGAGGTGGCCGACCTCATCCGGCGCTCCAAGCGGCCGGTCCTCCTGGCCGTAAATAAGGCCGAGGCGCGCACGATCCAGGATGCCGCGGTCGAGTTCTACGAGTTGGGACTGGGCAATCCCTACCCCATCTCGGCGCTGCACGGCATCGGTGTGGGCGACCTGCTGGATGCGATCGTCGCCCATCTGCCGGAGTCCACGGAAGCTGAGCGTGAGGAGGTGCCGAGCATCGCGATCGTGGGCCGGCCCAACGTCGGGAAGTCGGCCCTGCTCAACGCCCTGCTCGGCCAGTCGCGGCAGATCGTCTCCTCGATCCCCGGCACGACCCGGGACGCGGTCGATACCGAGATTACCTGGGCCGGGAACCGGGTGGTGCTGGTCGACACGGCCGGGATCCGGCGCCCTGGGCGGATCGAGCGCGGGATCGAGAAGTACAGCGTCCTGCGATCCACCCGCGCGGTGGAGCGGGCGGATGTCGCTGTACTGGTCATCGATGCGACCGAGCCGTTCACGGCGCAGGACCAGGCGATCGCCGGTGCCATCGCTGAAGCCAAGAAGGGCATCATCGTCGCCGTCAACAAGTGGGACCTCGTCGAGAAAGACCACCGCACCATGCAGGAGTTCACGGAGAAGGCTCGCGAGGCGTTCCACTTCATTTCCTATGCGCCGATCGTCTTCATCTCGGCGCTGACCGGGCAGCGGGTCAATCAGGTGATGGAGCTGGCGCTGGCGATCTTCGCCGAGCGGCAACGGCGCATCCCGACCGGAGAGCTCAACCGGGTGATCCGGGACGCCGTGTACCGGCACCCACCGCCGACGAAGCCGAACAAGTGGCTGAAGATCTACTATGTGACCCAGGCCGACGTGAACCCGCCGACCTTCGTGTTCTTCGTCAACGCGCCCCAGAACGTGCATTTCTCCTACAAGCGTTACCTGGAGAACACGCTGCGCAAGCATTATGGCTTCACCGGCACGCCGATCGTGATGCGGTTCCGGGCGCGCCGAGAGGATGCGTAGGAGCCGTGACGGCGCTGTCACCGTGCCGCGGCTGGACGCGCAAGCGGTGTTCATACGGTGTGCTACACTGACCGGGAGGCAGGAGCCTGGAAGTGACGATGGCCAGGGAAAGGATATCGGGATGGGTGCGCTGCGGGCGGTAGACCCGGCAGTGGCGGATGCGATCGCGCAGGAGCAGCGGAGGCAGTCATCCACGATTGAGTTGATCGCATCGGAGAACTTCACGAGTGCCGCGGTGATGGAAGCCGCGGGGACGGTGCTCACCAACAAATACGCTGAGGGCTACCCCGGCAAGCGCTACTACGGTGGGTGTGAATACGTCGACATCGTCGAATCCCTGGCACGCGACCGCGCCCGGCAGATCTTCGGTGCCGACCATGCCAACGTTCAGCCCCACTCAGGGTCGCAGGCGAACATGGCCGCGATGCTGGCCGTGCTCAAGCCCGGCGATCGGATCCTCGGGATGAACCTGCAAGAGGGTGGGCACCTCACGCACGGCTTCGGGATCAACTTCTCCGGCCGCCTCTTCGACGCTCATTTCTACGGTGTCGACCCGAAGACCGAGCGCATCGACTACGACGCCGTGCGGCGCATCGCCCATGAGGTCAAGCCGCAACTGATCATCGCCGGTGCGAGCGCCTACCCGCGGGTGATCGACTTCGCCCGCTTCCGCGAGATCGCGGACGAAGTGGGCGCTGTGCTCATGGCGGACATCGCCCACATCGCCGGGATCATCGCGGTCGGCCTGCATCCCACCTCGGTGGGCGCGGCGCAGATCACGACGACCACCACGCACAAGACGCTGCGCGGCCCGCGCGGCGGCATGATCCTGTGCGAGGCGGAGTACGCGGAGGCGATCGACCGCACCGTGTTCCCCGGCACACAGGGCGGGCCGCTGCTGCACATCATCGCGGGCAAGGCGGTGGCCCTCCACGAGGCGATGCAGCCCGCGTTCCGTGAGTACATCGAGCGCGTGCTGGAGAACGCTCGGGTGCTGGCGGAGACGCTGCAGTCAGAAGGCTTCCGGCTGGTGTCGGGCGGGACCGACAACCACTTGATGCTGGTCGACCTGACGGAGATCGGGATCAGCGGCCGCAAGGCCGAGCGGCTGCTGGACGCCGTCGGCATCACCGTCAACAAGAACACCATCCCCGGCGACCCGCGGCCGCCGGCACAGGCAAGCGGCATCCGGTTGGGAACGCCGGCCATGACGACCCGCGGCTTCGGGCCGGACGAGATGCGGCAGACCGGTCGCTGGATCGCCGCGGTGCTGCGCGCGCCCGACGACGAGGCGCTGGCAGACCGGGTACGCCATGAGGTCGCGGAGATGGCTGCCCACTTCCCCGTGCCCGGTCTGGAATCCGCCGCTTCGGTGGCGGGTGGCGGCTAGGGCAGCGGCGGCAGAGGGAGGTGGCACCGAGCATGGGCCACGTGTTGATCGCACTGGCTGTCGCCCTGGCTGCCGGGGGGATCTCAGCGAGCCTGATTCCGCAACTCACGGCACTGGCGCATCGGTTGGGACTCGTGCAGTACCCACGCGAGCGTGACGTGCATCAGAAACCGGTGCCCCGGATCGCCGGCCTCGGGATCTTCATCGGCTTTGTGGTGGCGCTGGCTGTCAGCTTCTGGTTGCCGGTGGACCGGTTTCCGATCGAGGTCGAGCGCATCCTCCTGCTCCTGATCGGTGCCACCCTTGTCGTCGGCGTCATGCTCTGGGATGACCTGGTGGGGATCTCGCCGTTTCCGAAGCTGCTCTGGCAGCTCGTCGCGGCCGCGATCGTGATCGTGCCACGGTTGCGTGGGCCGGATCACGGGCTGGTCATCGAGCAGTTCAACAGCCCCTTCGGCGGCGTCGTGCACCTCCCACTGGTCGCAGCGATCCTCTTCACGTTCTTCTGGATCCTGGGCATGATGAACACGCTCAACTGGATCGATGGCCTGGACGGGCTGGCGGGGAGCGTCACGCTCATCGCCTGTGGTGTCCTGTTTATCCACACCTTCTTCCGCCCTGCGGGGAACCCCCAGTTCACGATCTCCCTCTTGCCGCTCGCGCTCGGCGCAGCCGTCCTCGGCTTCCTGCCCTTCAACTGGCACCCCGCCCGGATCATCATGGGTGACAGCGGCGCGATGTTCCTCGGCTTCACCCTGGCGGTGATCTCAATTATCGGCGGGGCCAAGATCGCCACCGCGCTCCTGACGCTGTGGGTGCCGATCCTGGACGTCGCCTGGTTGATCCTCTACCGCCTGGTGAACGGCAGGTCGCCCGCGCGGGCCGACCGCGGTCACCTGCACCACCGGCTGCTGGATCTCGGCTGGTCGCAGCAGCAGATCGTGTTCTTCATCGCCGCGATCTCGGCGATCCTGGGTGCGACCTCGTTGCTGCTGCCGTGGCCGCAGCTCAAGCTGGCTGCCCTCGTATTGGCCGGAGTGATCGGGGTGGTGCTGCTCAGCGTGCTGGCGCGCCGGACCGGGCAGGAATTGAAGCGCGCGGCGGACTAGCGTTCGGAGGAACGGAGGTCAGCGGCGTGCCGATCTACGAGTATCGCTGCCACGACTGTCGCCGGCGTGTCAGCATCTTCTTCCGCTCGGTGGCCGCGGCATCCGCGCCGCAGTGCCCGCGCTGCGGCGGCACCAACCTGGAGCGCCTCTTCTCGCGGGTGGTTGTGCGGAGAGGCTCAGCGCGATCGGGGCACGAGGTCGCCGATGACGCCTGGGACGCGGGTGACCTTGGCGACGACGGAGACGCACCCTTCGACTTGGACGATGTGCCGGGATTGGATGACGATGCCGACCCGCGCGAGATCGCGCGGTGGACGCGGGAGATGAGCGCCAGCCTGGGGGAGCCGCTGGATCCCGAGCTGGACCAGGCGCTGGCGGATATCGAGCGCGGCGCGGACCCGGAGGAGGTGCTGGACCGCGTCGCTGACGCTGACCTGGACGATCCGCTGGATCCGGAGGGAGACTAGACCCTCGTTATTGGAGCAGCAGATCGAAGCGCAATTGGTCCTCGTCGCGCCGGCCCAACAGCGAGACCAGATGGACCACCGCGGAGAAGACGCGGTGCCCCAGCAGTGCGCCGAGCGTCGTGCCGCCGATGACGCCACAGATCACGCCGAGCGCGAACGGATAGATGAACGGGGTTCGCGGGCCCTGCGACATGATCAACCCCTCCGGGGCCAACTACACCGGATGCCGACGGCTACTGGATCACCAGAAGCCGCTGGGCATCGGTCCACAACTCCTCCAACCGGTAGAACTCTCGTTGCTCGGCGGTGAACAGGTGCACGATGGCGTCTCCGTAGTCCAGGACAATCCAGCCGCTTTCAGGGACGCCCTCGCGCCGCTGCGGACGGATGTTCTCCTTGGCCAGTTCCTGTTCGATGTGCTCGGTCACGGCGCGGAGTTGCCGCGCGTTCTCGACCGAACTGATGACGAAGTAGTCGGCGATGGGCGAGAGATGTCGGATATCGAGGACGAGAATGTCTCTTGCCAGCGAGTCCGATGCGATCTCTGCGATCTGCCGCGCAAGCGCTGCCGCCTCGATAACGCCCTCCTGTCCGTCCAACGTGTACGTACACCACTATATCATGCACCAACAGGGAGTACAAGGCCCCGTTGCGCCGGTGGGCCTGGTAGGATTCGAACCTACGACCTTGAGGTTATGAGCCCCTTGCTCTGCCGCTGAGCTACAGGCCCGCTTTGGATTAACCAATTCTAGTCGAATGTGACGAGGTCGGGCAACGGCGGCGATAGGCGGCATCGACCGGCGCGCCGCTCGGACTCCCGGCCATCAGCGTGGAGTCGCCGTGCGGCGGATTCCCCGTCAACGCGGCATGGTGAACTCAGTGCGGCCCGCCGAGGCCGCCCAGGCGGGGACATGATGCGGCGGTGCATGTGGCCGCCGGCGAGACGAGTTCGACCCGCTCTGCCCGGCGCCGGCGCTAGTTGCCGGGAGGAACGGGCGTGATCCGGCCTCCACCTGCCGGTTGATGGGAAGCCCGGTGACGGCGCGGATGCCGCGTGGCGCGAGCGTCTACGCCGTCTTGAACTCGGTCCAAATGCGGTCGTACTTCGAGATGTCGTCCCCGACGTCCTCGATCCACTGGAGGCGGTTGATGACCTCCTCGCTTGGATAGACGGCCGGGTTATTTAGGATCCAATCCTCGATCAGTCCCTGATCGCGTGCGGCCTTGTTTGGGCTGGCGTACCACACGAAGTTGGCGTTGGCCGCGGCGACCTCGGGCAGGTTCATAAAGTCAATGAAGGCCATCGCCGTGTAGAGGTTGGGCGCGCCCTTCGGCACGGCAAGGTTGTCCTGCCAGATGACCGCGCCCTCCTTGGGCAGGAAGTACTTCAGCCCCTCCTTCTGGTCCGCCGTCAGCAGTGCGTCGCCGGTCCACATATGCGCCATGACGGCCTCGCCGCCGAGCATCATGTCGTCGTTGTTCTGGCTGCTGTAGGCGGTGACATAGGGTTTCTGCTCCATCAACACCGCTTTGGCCTTCTGCAGTGCCTCGTCGCTCGTCTCGTTGACGGAGTAACCGAGGGACATCAGCGCAGCGCCGATGACCTCCCGCTGGTCGTCGAGCATGACCAGCTTGCCTTGCACCTCGGATGACGGGTGGAAGACGGGTTCCCAGCTATCCAGCTCCTCGCCGAGCAAGTTGACGTCATACAGCACGCCCGTCGTGCCCCAGAGGTAGGGCATGCTGTACGTGTTGTCCGGGTCATAGTAGGCGCCGAGGTTGGCAGGGTCGATGTTGGCGAACGACTGGATGATCTCCGTATCGAGCGGCTCGAGCATGCCGAGCTGGATCATGACCCCGACCATGTAGTCGGACGGGACGATCACATCGTAGCCGCTCGCGCCGCCCTGCAGCTTGGCCAGCAGGTCCTCGTTGCTGGCGTACGTGTCCTCGATGACCCGTACGCCGTATGCGGCCTCGAAGGCGTTCGGCACGTCGGGGGACAGGTACTCGGACCAGTTGTAGAGGTGCAACTCCGAGGAGAGCTTGGAGCGGTCGATGTAGTCCGGCATGGTGACGTTGAGCGTACTGGCCTCCTCCTCGCTCGTCGCGGTGCCCACGGTCCCGCCTGAGCCTTGATCGCTCCCTGTAGGGGAGGGTTGGGACTCGGCCGAACTTCCGCCGCAGGCCGCCAGCAGAGCGGCGATCGCGGGCATGCTCATGCCTGCCAGGGCAAGGCGGCGGATCAACTCCCGCCGGGAGATCGAGCCGTGTAGCCAGGCGCGGACGAGGAGCTGGGTGTGTTGCCGTGCCATATTGATCTCCTCCGCAGGTCAGCGTTTCCGCTGCAAGAGTGTCGAACTCAGCACCAACGCGATCGACGCCACGAGCAGGACGGTCGAGATGGCGTTCACCTCGGGTGTCACCCCGCGCCGGACGCGACCGTAGATCTCGAGCGGGAGGGTGGTCGATCCTACCCCGGCGGTGAAGAACGTGATAACGAAGTCATCGATTGAGAGCGTGAAGGCGAGCAACGCGCCCGCCAGGATGCCGGGCATCAGCAGGGGCAGCGTGACGCGCCGGAACGTCTGCCATTCGTTCGCACCGAGGTCCTTCGCTGCCTCCTCCAGTCGCCGGTCAAAGTCCGCGAGGCGCGCGCGCACGACGACCGCGACGAACGGGAAGGAGAACGCGATGTGCGCAACCGTGATCGTTCCGAGTCCGAAGTTGAGCTGGATCTTCGTCCATTGCTCCAGCAGGCCGAAGCCGAAGTTGAAGAACACCAGCAAGGCGATGGCCATCACGATCTCGGGCACGATGATGGGGAGGTACATCGCGCCCTCGAAGGCGGTGCGTCCACGGAAGCGGTAGCGGTCCAGCGCGAGCGCGGTGAGGGTGCCGATCACCGTCGAAACCGCGGTGGAGATGACCGCGATGATGGCGCTGTTTTTGGCCGCGTTGATCGCCTTCGCGTCCTGGACCATTTGGGCGTACCAGTCGAACGTGAAGCCGGTCCAGACCGTCTGCTGCCGGGCAGCGTTGAAGCTGAAGATCACCAGGATCAGGATGGGTGCGTACAGGAAGATGAAGGTCAGGGCGAGGTGGGACTGGAGCACGATCGGTCCCAGCCGGATCCGGCGTGGGCGCGCGGCAGCCGTCTGCGCGGCCTTCTCCAGTGCGGGCGCTGACGTGGTCATACCGTGCGCTCCCCTCCGCTGCGGAAGTAGATGAGCGTCGAGGCCAGCACGATGGCCATCAACACGAAGGAGATGGCCGAGCCGAAGGGCCAGTGCCGTGCCGTGAGGAATTGCTGCTGGATCAGGTTGCCGATCATGACGACCTTTCCGCCGCCGAGCAGGTCCGGGGTGACGAAAGCGCCGACCGTCGGGATAAAGACCAAAATCGAACCAGCGACCACACCCGGCATCGTCAACGGAAGCATGACCCGCAGGAAGACGCGCCGCGTGCTGGCGCCGAGGTCCTGGGCCGCCTCGACCAGCGAGAAGTCGAACTTCTCGATCGACGCGTAGAGGGGCAGGATCATGAACGGCAGGTAGCCGTAGACCAGACCGAGGACGACCGCACCCGGGGTGTAGAGCAGGTTGAGTGGCTGGTCAATAAGGCCGATGCTGCGGAGGAAGCTATTGATCAACCCCTCCGAGCGGAGCAGCAGCATGATGGCGTAGGTCCGCACCAGGAAGTTAGTCCAGAAGGGGACCATGACCAGGATAAGCAAGCCGTTACGCCAGCGCCGCGGGGCCCGGCTCATCACGTAGGCGAAGGGGTACCCGATGACGAGGCAGATCACGGTGGTCAGCACCGCGATCAAGAGCGAGAAGAGGAACACTTTGACATAGAGCCAGTCGGCGAACTGGCGGTAGTTTTCGAGCGTCAGGGTCCACTTAATGGTGCCGTAGGCTCCCCGTGTGGCGAAGCTATAGGCAAAGACGACGGCTAGTGGGAGGAGGAAGAAGACGATCAGCCAGAACGCTCCCGGCCCCAGGAGCCCGCCGAGCTGGAGACCCGTGCGTGTGCGAATAGCTCGCAGCAGACGGGCGGGCAACCCGCCAGGTTCTTCGGCCGGAGCCTCAACCCGATCAGCGATCGCCATGGCCGCTCCCTACGCTATACTCGCGCCCACTAGGATGTCAGCACGAGGGTGTGCTCGGGAGCCCACGAGACGGCAACCTCCGCGCCGTGGGCCAGCCCGCCGTGCCCATCGCCTCCGACACCCCGGTTCTGCAACCGCGCACGAACGGTCACTCGGTCGGACAACCGGACGAGGTAATAGGTGTCGGTACCGATGTAGACGACTTCCTCCACCCGCCCTCCGTGATGGCCGTTTACGCCGACCTGCCCAGACCCCGGTTGAACGTGAATCTTCTCCGGCCGCACCGCGAGCGTCACCCACTCGCCCGGGGAAACTGCGGGACCGCCCGGGGCGACGACGGGGAACGAGTCGTCCACCACGACCACCACGCGGTCTGGCGCCACCTCGGTGACGCGGCCCTCCAAGAAGTTCGACTCGCCGATGAAATCCGCGACGAAGCGGCAGTTCGGCCGCTCGTAGATCTCCTCGGGCGTACCGATCTGGAGGACCTTCCCCTCGTTCATGACCGCGATGCGGTCCGACATCGTCAGCGCTTCCTCCTGGTCGTGGGTTACGTAGATGAAGGTGATGCCGACGGAAGTCTGGAGATGCTTCAGTTCTAGTTGCATTTCCTTGCGCAGCTTCAGGTCGAGTGCGCCGAGCGGTTCGTCGAGTAGGAGGACTCCGGGCTGGTTGATCAGCGCTCGAGCCAGCGCGACGCGCTGCTGCTGCCCGCCTGAGAGTTGTAACGGCCGCCGCTCGCCGTAACCCTCCAGCCGTACCTGGCGGAGGGCTTCCTCCACGCGACGCTGGCGCTCAGCCTTCGGGACGCCTTTCATCTCCAGGCCGAAGGCGATGTTCTCGGCCACCGTCATGTGCGGGAACAGCGCGTAGTTCTGGAAGACGGTGTTAACGTTGCGTTGAAAGGGAGGCGTCGCGCCCATCGGCTGACCCTGGATGAAGACCTCACCGGAGGTCGGGTGTTCGAAGCCTGCGATCATGCGCAGGGTGGTCGTCTTGCCGCAGCCGGAAGGGCCGAGGAGCGAGAAGAACTCGCCGCGTTCGATCTGGAGGGACGCGTGGTCGACGGCGATGACGTCGTCGAATTGCTTGGTCACATCCCGAAGTTCGACATCGATCGACCGCCCCACCCGAACCCCTCTCTCTCGCCCTACTGGCTCTGTGGTTCTCCGCAGGGTCAGGTTGACACAGCCGAAGTGCCCGCCGCCGACGGAAATCCTCGAACGTCAAACACCCGTGGGCCCGACTACGACACGGCTGTCGATCAGCCGATTCGGAAGCGCCGGCTACCGCGCGTCCCAATCCCCGCCGGCGAGAGGAGCCTGTCACTAACGGTGTGTTACTAATTCGCTGTTGCGTTTCGGCAATGATACGGAGAAGACCAGGGGGTGTCAAGCATCGCCGCACCCGGAACGAGGTCGCTCTGGGCGCGGGAGCGGTCCTACCCGGCCAATCGCAGCCGCCCGTAGCGGGCCATGACCTCCTGTAAGCGGTCGTGTGGGATGGCGTACGCCGTGTTGCCGTCCCGCCCGGTCATCGTCTCAGCGGCGACGAGGGCGTTGAGCACGGCTTCCTCGGTCGCTTCGATCGTCGCCTGGAAGAGGATATCAATGCGGGTGTCCGCCAGCCGGGTGTACGGCAGGATGGCGCGGTCATCGCCGCGTTCGACGCGGTTCTCCTGGGCGTTGGAGAACGCGAGCAGCAGGTCGCCGGATGTGTTGCGCGCGGTGGCGCCGACGCGGGCGAGGCCGAGCATTCCCCGGCGGCAGAGCCGGCCGAGCTGCCGGTCGGAGAGCGGCGCGTCGGTGGCGATGACGACGATCACCGAGCCATCCGTCTCCGGCGCAGCAGCAATTTCCCCAGGTGTTGGCAGCAGGTCCGTGATCTCCAAACCGACCGGCACGCCGTCCACCAACAGGTCTTCGCGTGCGCCGAAGTTACCCTGGACCAGCACGCCGACGGTGAACCGGTGGTCGTCGATCTCTACCACGCGAGAGGCCGTTCCGGTGCCGCCCTTGAACCCGAACAGCAGCATCCCCGTCCCGCCACCGACGTTGCCCTCGGCGACCGGTCCCTCGGTGGCGGAGTCGAGTGCCGCGAAGACGTGCTCCTCGGTCACGTGCTGGGCGGCGCCGTCGTTGAGGAACCCGTCGAACGTCTCGGCAACGACCGGAATGACGAAGTGCTCACGCCCGATGGTTGGCGTCCGGCGAGCGAGCCACTCGACGCAGGCGCGGTGGGCAACCCCGACGGAGTGGGTGTTGGTGATGAGGATCGGCGTCTCGAGCAACCCGTACTCGTCGACCTGGGACCGGCCGGTGATCTCACCGGCGCCGTTGAGGACGGCGATGGCAGCCGGGACCATCGAGGCGAAGGCGGAGCCTTCGTGCGGGTGGACGGCCGTCACCCCCGTTCGCGCCGGGCCGTGGCCCGGCCGCAGCGGCCCGTCGCCGTGGATGACGGTGGCGTGGCCGACCCGCACGCCCGGGACATCGGTGATGGCGTTGAGCGGGCCCGGCGGCAGCGTCCCGATGACAATCCCGAGATCCCGTAATCGGGGTCGCAAGCCGCGATTGGTCGCGATCGTGTCACCCATCCCTCAGCCCTCTCTGCTCCAACGCATCGTAGTTAGTTTATCGTGGTTGCTGTCGGGGGATGTTGCGGGTGAACGTGGTTCACCAGTCATGCCCCGCTTCGGGCGGGGCAGGTACTTGAATAGTGATGTTGGCGACTCGCTAACTGGTAGCGGACGAGGTCCATTGGGTCGCCGAGGCTGTCCCAGGTGGGATGACTCATCGGATCCGCGTCCAAGTAGCGGGGATCCTAGTCCTCCATGGGGTCGATATCGAGGTTGTTGTACTCCCACCACCGTTCGAACGCCTCGAGAGCCCACTCCCCCAGGTCGTCCTCGAGTTGGTAGCGGATGAAATCCATCGAGTCGCCGGGGCTGTCCCAGGTGGGATGACTGAGCGGATCCGCGTCCAGGTAGCGGGGATCCAATTCCTCAAACATGGGGTCGATATCGAGGTTGTTGTACTCCCACTGGCGGAGCTCCTGCTCCTCTCTCCATTCGAACGCCTCGGTATCCCACTCCCACAGGTCGTCCTCGAGAGCGCTCATGAACTCATCAGCATCATCGTCGGCCTGAGCGTCGTATTCGTCCAAATCATCGTCGGCCCGAAAATCATAATCGACCCAATCGTCATCGGGCTCGTGGTCATCCAGACCCATCCGTGCCCACCAGTCCACGCGGAAGGCAAGATCTTGCCATGAGGCGTAGGAAAGCGGGAAACGAGGATCGTCGACGCGGCTGTGCCTCCCGTCGATGAGGGCAGCAAGATGTCGCCACGACTCCTGCGAGAGCGGACGACGCGGGTCGTCCAACGCGGACCAGCGAGAGTCAACCCGTCTAGCCAGATCCTCCCACGAGTCGGGAGGTAACGGCTGGCTGTCTGTGTTCGCGAGGCGCCTGACCATGGCGCGTGGGCTCCCTTCTGCGCATTTCGCCAGTTGTCCCGAGGCGAAACCGGCTTGAGTAAGTCATTCGGATCGATAGAGGCAGTGCCACGCGCTTCGATACTACATGAGCACGCCCGTTTCCTACAATGGGTCGTGCCAACTACTCATTGAGTCATAGAGTTGATGAAGCGAAAGTGGATTGGACGTCCAAGGCGTTCGGTGTGATCTTGCCAGCCGCCACGCTGCATCACCTGCTTCCTTCCGCTCGCACGGCGGTCCTCAATCATGTCCTCAAGTGCTCGGGACGCGGCCGCGTATCAACGTTCAAACGCGCCGTGCTCAACGTCAACGCGCGATGCTGACGTCCTGTAACGTCCCCTCATCTGGTGGTCACCGCACCCTCCTGCCGCCGGGCGTGACACCATCGGTGCCGGCCCGGCATCGGCAGCACGGCTCAGGCAGCCGCCGTGCGCGCCTCGAGATCGGCGCGCGGTGGGATGTTCTGGTTCAGCCGGAAGAGGTTCGTCGGATCGTAGCGGGCCTTGATCGCTGCCAGCCGCTCCCACGTCGGGCTCGGGTAGGCGCGGCGAACGCCCTCCTCGCCCTCTTCGCTCAGGAAGTTGACGTAGGCGCCCTGGTCGTCCTGGCGCAGCGCCGTGGCGAAGGCATCGATCCACGCCTCACGCCGCGCCCGGTCGTCAGGCCCCTGGTAGAAGCTGGCGAGGTTGGCCATGATCCGGCTGGACCGATGGGCGAACGCGGTTGCGTCGGATGGCACCCGCGCCATCGCACCGCCGAGCACTCGGAGCTGCGTCACGCGCATCGGCGCGTCCGACGCCTCCAGATGGTCGATGATGGTCTGCGCCACGCCGGTGTCCAACGTGTCCAGGAACATCGTGCGTGTCACAGCCAGTGGCCGGTACTCGCCCTCCTCGGGCGGGTACATGTCCGGGTAACGTCCCGGTCGCAGCATGTCCGCGATCGGTGTGGCGAGCTTCCGGAACGGCTCTACGGTCCGGAGGCCCGCTTCGACATCACCGGCGTGGGACATCAAGGCCAACAGCACGAGCTTGCCGTGCAGTTCGGCCGGTAGGAACGGCATCGGTGGGGCCGTCATGACGTTGGCGATGGTCGACAGCTCCTCCGGCGCCTCATCAGCCAGCGCGATGAACCCGGCGATGACCTCGGGCGTTGCCGGCAGCATCAGCATCCCGCCGACGATGGTATCGACCGGGTGGAGCCGGTAGGTGAACCGGGTCACCACGCCGACGTTTCCGCCACCGCCGCGGATGGCCCAGAACAGGTCTGGTTCATGCTCGACGTCCACGTGGCGGAGTTCGCCGTCGGCGGTCACGATCTCGGCGGCAATCAGGTTGTCGATCGTCAGACCGTGCTGGCGCACCAGATAGCCGATCCCGCCGCCGAGGGTGATCCCGCTGATCCCGACCGAGGCGGTATCGCCAAAGCCGGTGGCCAGGCCGTACTCGGCGGCCGCGGTGGTGTACTCGCCGGTGGTCAGCCCTCCTCCGGCGGAAGCGATTTTCTGCACGGTATCGATCTCCAGTCCCTTCAGCTCGCGAAGGTCGAGGACGATCCCGCTGTCGGTGGTGCTGTGGCCGGCCATGCTGTGGCCGCCGCTGCGGATGGCGAGATCCTGCCCGGCCTCCCGGGCCAGGGAGACGACCCGCCGGACGTCCTCCACGTCCGCGGCGCGGACGATCGCCGCCGGTCGGCGGTCGTCGAAGACCGCGGAGACGGTGAGGCGCGTCGGGTCGTAGTCGACGTCCTCGGGCACGATGACGCGACCGCGGACGGCGTCGCGCAGCGCCGGAATCGAAAGGTTCGTAGCGGTCATGTGACCCTCCTTCTCGGGACTTTTGCGCCTTCTTCGGAAGGCGCCCGTCCGGCGTCACCCGCGTTCGTCGATAGGCCCTGAGCCTAGAGCGCCGGGCGCGTTCTGCCATCGACTGTCCAGGCAGGAGGCTCGAGGTCACGTCGGCAGGGGTGCGCGTGACCAACGGGACAGGTGTGGCCTGACCGGGCAGGCGTTGATGGTGCGATTACCAGTGCGCGACAGGGCGGATTGCGTGAACCTGGCGCGTCCGAGCGTGGGGTGCTGCTGTCGGGGCGGCAGTGAAGACGAATGTAGCCGTGGTCATCGGGGGGAAGAAGGCGGCGGGCGCGAGCGCCCGCCGCCTACGGCTCAATCTTCCTGCCGCGCCAGATCCGCCACCAGCACCGAAGGCGTCAACTGCACCGCCTCGCTGCGGCTCAGCGTGTACTCGTAGCTACGGGTCTGGAGGGTCATCGCCATTGGCTCCGGACCGACCTCCTCGGTCCAGGCGACCAGTAGGCGAACTCTGTCCTCCCGGTCGATGAACCAGCTCAGCGAGATGTCGAATTCCGCCAGCGCCCGGTGCATCGCCGCGAGCGTCTCACGGAGCTGGGCGTCATCGGTGCCGTCCACTGCCCGCGGTGCCTGCTCGCGCTCGAGGTCGACATCGAGGTCGGTGAGGATCTGTGCGAGCTGCTCGTCGAACCGCGTGTTGGTTCGCGTTGTCATCACATGCTCCATTATCCGCGGCCACATTGGGCCGCATCGGCCATCATCCGGTCCGGGACAGGCGGGTCGCAACCCGACGACGGCTCGCGACGCTCCACGAGTTATCGCCGGGGATGACCCAGCGAAGGGAGGTGATAGAAGGGCGCACAGGAACGTTCGCGCGCTCCGGTCCGTGCACCGTCTCGTCGCTGGCACGCCGCTCGTCCGGATCGTCGTAGTGGTGCGGGATGCGCCCGCCGTAGAGCATCACCGTCGGCACGGTGGCCTCCTTTCCTGGGGCGGGGTTCGTGACGGCGCGTCCAGCGCCGCCGTCACTCTCCGAGCACCTGTGGCAACCGGCGGGCTGATCTGGCGATCGAGACGGGTCGGCTGGTCGCCGGTCGCAGGGAACGCCCATCCGGCCCTGCCGGTTGACCGGTTGCGACCCACCGCCGGGGCCTTGGAAGGACAGGTCGGGAGCCTCCAGGTCAGACGTCGATCGCTCCCGCCGTCTTTCTTCGGCCGCACCCGGTGGTGCGTCGGCGAGGACGATGATGGCTGACCGGAGCGCTGGGAGCGTCCTCGAATTCGTTGGTTTGATGCTCGGTGGAATTGGGGATTGGGGTGTGGGTGGTCGGCGATTCGGCCACCGGTGCAACGTAACCGAGAGGTTTGGGGATGCTCGCTTGGGAAAGCCTAGCCGAGCGTCACCAGGTTGTGGCGAGCCGCAACGACGACCGCCTGCAGCCGCGAGTTCGCGTCGAGCTTGCCGAGGATCGCGGTGATGTGGGTCCGCACGGTCGCAGGGCTGATGTAGAGCCGCTCCGCGATCTCTTTGTCGCTCAGTCCATCGGCCAGCGCCTGGAGGACTTCCCGCTCGCGGTCGGTCAGCGGCTCGAACGCTTGCCGGGCTTCGCGCTCGCGGCGGCGTTCCTGGTCCACGAATCGGAGCGCTTCGACGACTTCGGCGACGGTGAGCAGTTGCTCTCCGGCGTTGAGCCGCCGGACGGCGTCGACCACGTCCCCGACCGGGACTGACTTGTGGAGGATTCCCGCCGCCCCGGCAGTGACCGCCCTCGCCAGTCGCTCGTGGTCGGAGAAGTAGGTCAGGACCAGCGAGTGGGCGTCGGGGCGGGACTCGCGTAGCTCGGGGATGAGTTCCTCCCCTGAGCCGTCGGGCAGGCCAAGGTCCACGACCGCCACGTCCACGCACAGATCGGGGGCATCAAGTACCTGACGGGCTTCGGCCAGTGAGCCGGCCTGCGCCACCACGGTCAGGTCCGGCTCCTGCTCCAGCATGAAGGCCAGCGGCTCACGTGTTGAGGCATGGTCGTCGATCAGCATGACGTGGATCATCGCCCTGGCCTCTCCTACGTCCCGGCGACCCCCGTCAGTTCGAACGCGAAGGTCGAGCCGGCGCCTGGACTGGATTGCACCGTGATATCCGAGCCGTGGGCGCGCACGATCCGCCGGGCGAGGTACAAGCCCAACCCGACGCCGGCGGCCGATCCCGCATGCCCGTTTCGACCCCGGGCGAACTTGTCGAAGATGCGCTCGAGGTCATCGGGGTGGATCCCCGGTCCGTGGTCGGACACTTCGACGCGGACGCGTCCCCCGTACGCCGCGGCAACGCGCAGCACGATCGGGCTCTCAGGAGGCGAATACCTGGCCGCGTTGCAGAGGAGGTTGCGCAGGACCTGTCCGATCCGCTCGCGATCGGCCAGGACCAACTCATCGCCTGCGAGGCCGTCGAGGGAGACCCCGAGGGGTGCTCGACCTTCTGGATGGGCCTCGGAGTGCGCAACGGCGATTTCGACAAGGGAGCTGACGGGGATCGGGTGCGGGTCGACCCGAAAGTCGTCGCGCTCGACCGTCGCCATCGCCTGGACATCGGCGACCAGGGTATCCAGCGCATCCGTCTCCCGGAGGATCGAGGCGAGGGTGCGGTCGCGTAGTTCCGGGTTGACGCCGTCCCGGGCAAGGAGTTCGGTCAGTCGCCGGATGGCGGAGAGCGGGTAACCGAGCTCGTGCGCGACCATTGCGGTGAAGTCGGCCTTGAGCCGCGTCAACTCCTCCAGGCGGCGGGCACGCTCGCGCTCGGTGGCCAACAGTCGAGCGCGCTCAGCCGCGAGGCGCTTCAACTCCAACGCGCCGCCGGCCACGATCACCGCCGCCATCGTCAGGCGCAGGACGTCTGCGGTGTTGAGGAGCGCCGAGTTGCCGTAGGCAGAAGGCCAGAGCGAATCGTGCAACTCCGAGCCGGCCAGCAGGATGATCCCCAGGGGAACCCAGCCCCCGATCTCGCCACGACGGTAGCGCCAGAGGGAACCTGCGCCGGCGACGACGGCGAGCCCGAAGGGCACGGCCGCGACTGCCCAATGCCAACCGGTCAGCCACGTCATCGGCGCGATGCCGCGCCGGGCGGCCTCATCCAGCCTTCCGATCATCACCAGCGGCGGGACCAGCCCCCACCGGCTCAGCGTGACGTACCCGGCGACGAACGCCGCGGTGACGGGTGCGACACCAACGGCGGACCGTTCGGTGAAGCGCTGCGGCTTTCGGGACACCAACCCGATGACGAAGAGGGCGGCAGCGAGCGCCCGCACGAGGATCATCTCGTAGAGGGATTGGTCCAGGCTGGTCGACTCGACCAGAATCGGCTCGACGTACCCGAACGCGAATTGCCCCAGGCCCAAGACAACGAACCCCGCGGCCAACCACCGCAGGCGCGCGCCCACGCCGTCGGCAACGATCAAGACCAGGACGAAGGCCGCGAAGAGCCGGGCGAGTGAGATCGCCGCCTCCATGCCACCGCGGAGACCGTTGGGGACGAACGTCGCGAACCCGACCCAGCCGGTCGCCAGGTTCACGACCACCCAGGCGATCATGACAAAAGACAGCAAGGCGGCCGCGAGCGGGATCCGGGGACTCGGTGTGATGGTACGGGGTAGGGCTTGCTCGGCAGTCGTCGCCGTACCGGGCGACGCTAAAGGGACACGGAGGGGACTGCTCAGCGCGTCGGTCGTGTCCCTCACGCTTCGATGGGTATCGCGATCCTCCAGTTGAGAAGTCATAGTATCGGTAACCCAAAGCGTTCTCGTCTGGCCGATCGCGAACTATACCAGCTCGTGATTGCGCAACCAAATCCGTGACGATTCTGTCAGATGCCGTCGAGCGACCGCTCCCGCGTGATCGGCGGGTCGCCGTCCGGTGCGCCGTGCGGTTGTGACCGGGTTCGTCGCAGCTTCCTCGAAATCGAGGAGGGCAGAACAGTCGGTTTTGCCGACGTTCGTCGCGTCCTGCCTGCCTATCCTCGGGACCGTCCCTCACGTGTGGTGAGAGACCCGAACCACACGACGCTCTCGGATGAACGAAGGAGAGGTCGGGATGTCGACAGCTCGCAATTTCCGTACGGGGCCGCTCCTGCTCATCGCCCTTGGGGTGGGTGCCCTCATGCTGGGCTGCCGGACGACATCGGCGGAGGCGGTGCACGTCGTTGAGGTAGGCGCGGGCGAATTCACCTTCAGCGCCCCGCAGACGATCGA
>Ga0207871_100332_pt1 | contig 20258 bp, 18 predicted proteins | sample Passage260A_FD_187371 | JGI IMG/M metagenome (GOLD analysis project Ga0207871, IMG submission 187371) | Cellulose adapted compost microbial communities from Newby Island Compost Facility, Milpitas, CA, USA - Passage2 60A (SPAdes) (version 2) ...
AACGAACTTGATTTTCATATGACACCCCGCAGGTGAATGTTATCTTGTTTATGTCATTCGCCTTCGGGGGTGTATTTGCCTGCTTTTTCCCGCATTTTCATCAATTGATGATCACGGATTCGGGTACGTTACGAATCCTCCATTAGAAGGAATTCCCGCGAACGCTGGCGAAATATGTTCGTGCAGGGAACACCGCGGCCTCCATGGCGCGCGGAGAGCGGCAAGGAGCGTCAAAATGGACGTCTTGGATGTCTTGGGTTTTCTTTTCTTCTCGGCACTCGAATGGCTGGCTTTGATCGTCTTTACGTTCGCCATTTTCAAGTTTCAGCTCCCCGGATACTGGGGACGGCTGTTATTGGCTTCCTTTATGCTTTCGCTTGTGTCCTACATGATTTTCATGGAATTGGAACTGGTCATGTACGGACCCCTGATCCAGATTCCGATCGTTATCCTTTATTTCTGGCAAAACTTCCGGATTCCGGTTTTCTATGCCGGACTGATGGTGGTGAATGGTTACGTCTTCTATACCTTGACACAGGCAGCCATTCTGATCGTTTTTCAAGCCCTCGGCATTACGATCATTCCAAACGAGGCCGAGGCGTTCGGCGCCCAAACGCTGACCGCCGGCATTGCTTTTCTGATTGCCTGGCTCTTGATTCGCTCGAATTGGGGTTTTACCTTCGTGCCGGACGCCGAACGCGTGAAAGTTCCCTGGAACAGACTCAATGTCCGTTTGCTCGTTATGATCATTTTGGGTTATATCGTGAATTCCCTGTACAACTTCCTTTATTTTATGGGTTTCAGGCCGTTCGTGGTGTTGTCGCTGGGTGCCATAGCGTTGGGGATTCTCCAGTATCATGTCTTCAAAAAGGAGTACCATGAGTTTGGTTGAATCTTGGGCCGAGAAATTGGCGATCAAAATCAAGCAGGCGAATCCGGAACAAACCGCAAGCGTTCCCGTCATGAAATTCGCTCTGATCATCGTCATCAATTTTACGGTTCCGGTTATCGCCGCCATGGCATTCGGCATTTCGACCGGTAAAGGGGCCGAAACGCTGACGGCAGTAAGTTATCTCTTGTGTTTACGCATGCTGTCGGGCGGGTACCATTTCGAGCGTCCGTTACCGTGCATGCTGATAACCTTTTTAATTGTCGCCGTTCCACCGCACATGGACATGGCCGAACAATGGACGCCGATCCTGACGGGAATAGCCTTGATACTCGTATTGCTGTTGGCTCCCGCCAACATGAAAGGATACAATACGATTCCCGAAACATACTATCCGCTGTTAAAAATTGTTTCCGCATTAATTGTGTGCAGCAATTTCCTTTTCTTTTCGGAAACGGCTGCCATCGTGCTGGCCGTACAGGGATTCACCCTGTTATTTCGGAACAAGGAGGTGAAATCGACATGAAGCAACTGGCGGCAAAGCTGTTGTCCGGTGTCCTGAACGGTATTGCCGGGATGTTCGTGAAAACGGCATCCCCGATGCTGTACCGTCCCGAGATCCCGGAAGAGCTGAAGAAGTAACCGCGCCGAGCATCAAGGGCTGCCCGCGGGGGTTTCGCCGCGGACAGCCCTTGGTCCCGATTATGGAGTGGATTGGATATGCGCTTCCCGGTAACCCGCGATCCGGGCAATTTCACCGAAGTAATCGAACTGGACCTGAGCGATGTCGACTTCATCGAGACGCATTCGTCCGGCTATGTCGTGTTCCACCGCGGGGATGAAATCTTCTATCCGCTGATTCCGAAACTGTCCGTGCTCGAGACGCACCTCGAGCGATTCGGATTCCTGCGCCTGGACCGGACGAATCTGAGCAATCTCGGGAAGATCAGGCGGTTCGACGAAGAGCGGCTGCTGGTCTTCTTCAGCGATACGGTAACGAAATCCAGCAAATATTCCACCGTCTCTACCAGAATGAAGCGAACGCTGAAAGAACGTCTCGCTTCCCGAAACGGGCAACGATAACCCGCCCCTTGTCCGGGGCGGGTTTTTCATTCCGCTCCTTCCACGAGCTCCGGCAGCTCGTCCAGCCGATCGATCCTTGCGGCCGGAACGATGCCGTGCTTCGCCAGATCGTGCCTCGGGCGATAGGCGGCGAACGCGACGCCGGCGCCGGCGGCCGCCGCGCCGTCAATCCACGAATCCCCCACCGCAAGCCAGCGATCGGGCGGGATGTCGGGACGTCGCGTGAGGATGGCGCGGATGCCGGCCGGCGAGGGCTTAAGCTCCGGTACCGATTCCCGGCCCGCGACGATGTCGAAGCAATGACGGATGCCGGTCTCGCAGAGCGCCCGCTCCGCGGCGGCCTCGGCGTTGTTCGTCAGCAGCGCGAGCGTAAGGCCGCGCCCGCGCAGCCGCTCCAGCGTCTCCCGCGCCCCCGGTTCCAGCGAGGCGCCGCGCAGCCCTTCCGCTTCGTGTCGGGCGCAGATCTCCCAGACCCGATCCAGCGCATCGCCGTCGAGTCCGCGCCCGACCGCGAGCTGAATGAGCGAAGCCGTCGTGCCATCCTCCGCTTCGCCCGACGTGAGGTATCCTTCGCGGATGAGCCAGCCGCCCACTTCGCGCCGCATCGCCGCGTAGTCGATCCGGGAAGCGAGCAGCGTGTTGTCCATGTCAAAAAGGACCGCCCGTACGCGGAAGCGCGCCTTCGCCATCAGCGCTTCTCCCGGACGTAGAGCCGCGACGTCTCCTCCCAGATCTCGCCCGGCGCGAGGCTGAACAGCCCGATCTCCTCCGCCGGAAGATCGACGTTCGGCGCGTTCACGAGGTTGACCTGCGGTTCCGGACAGAAGAAGCCCTCGCGGGCGCCGTTGTTCCAGACCATCCAATGTTTCCAGGAGGTGCCGACATCGTAGATCAGCGTCACGCCGATCCGTTCATCGGTCAGCTCCATCCGGTTGCGGCCGTTCTGCGGCGCCGCCGTGTAATGGTTGTCCATCGGCGCGAAGAACGGGTAAACGCCGTCGGCCTTCATCGCTTCTTCCTCGGGGGAGAGCGGCTGCTTGCGGCCGGTCGGCAGCATCCGCCCGCTCAACTCCCACCGGCTGCCGATCGTCAGCTTCAGCTTATAGTCCCGCGCCGTGCTGCCCGGCGCAAACGGCGCATTGATCGCCGTATGGAAGGCAAGCAGCACCGGCATCTCCTCTTCACCTTCATTCACCAGCGTCAGATGCTGCGAAAGCCCGCGGGCTCCCAGCGCGTAGCGCAGCCGGATCGTGAATCGGAACGGCAGGTATTCGAACAGCTTCTGCCCCTTGTCCACCGTCAGCTTCACTTCCGCGTACGCTTCCTCGCCGTCCGCTCCGTGCCGGACCAGCTCCCAGACCGCGCTGTGCGCGTAGCCGTGCAGGTGGTTGTTCGTCGATTCCTCGTTCACCGGCAATTGATAGACGTTGCCGCGCCACTTGAGCCGGCCGTCCTCGTACCGGTTCGGCGGGAACAGCACCGGGATGCCGTGTACCGCCGGATTCGCCTTGAACGCTTCCATTTCCTCCGGCGCCGGCTCGCGCAGATAGCGATGGCCGCGCGCCGTGTCGCGGAACGCGATCAGGTTGCCGCCGATCTCCGGCAGCAGCGCCGCTTCGTACGAACCCGCGCGCAGCCATACCGCGCGCTCGCCCTGATATTCGCCGATGGCAGCCGAAATGACGCCCATGCCTCTCGTCGTCTCCTTTCCGTCGGATGCCGGTTACCCGCGATAGGCGGCAAGCTTCTGGTTGAGCGGCCGCGTCTGCGCATACACTTCGCGGTAAATGTCAAACAGGCCCCTGTAAGCCTCCACCGCTTCCGGATTCGGCTCGTAGGACGCGGCATGCTTCACGAACTTCGCCGCGCACGCGTCGAGGCTGTCGAACCAACCGCAGCCGTACGCCGCCAGCATCGCCGCGCCGAGCCCGGGACCCTGCTCGTTCTCGAGCGAAACGACCGTCGCGTCGAAGATATCGGCCTGCATCTGCAGCCAGACCGGGTTCTGCGCGCCGCCGCCGATCGAAATGACGCGGTTGATCGTCTTGCCCGTTCCGCGGAAGATCGCGATCGACTCGTTCAACGAGAACGTGATGCCCTCCATGACGGCCCGGGCGAAATGGTCCCGCGTGTGCGAGCCGTCCGCCCCGATGAAGCTCGCGCGGATGACGGAGTCCGCATGCGGCGTCCGCTCGCCGACCAGATACGGCGTGAACAGCAGGCCGCCGGACCCCGGTTTCACGTCTCCGACGCCGCGCAGGAAATCCGCGAACGATTCGTTCGGCGCAAACGTCTGCTTGAACCAGCTCAGCGAATAGCCGGCCGCGAGCGTCACGCCCATCGCATAGAAGGCGTCGGCCTTGCCGTGGTTGAAGAAGTGCACCTTGCCGGCGTAGTCGGTATCCCGGCTCTGCTCGTAGGTCAGGATGACGCCGGACGTGCCGATGCTGCACATCGTCAGCCCCGGAGACAGGATGCCGGCGCCGATCGCGCCGCAGGCGTTGTCCGCGCCGCCGGCGAACACCTTCGTGCCGGCTGCCAGGCCGGTCTTCTCCGCGATCTCCGGCAGCAGGCCGCCGACGTGATCATGCGATTCGACGAGCGGCGGGCAGAACGATTCCGGCAGGCCGAACGCGGCGAGAATCTCCGGGCTCCACCGCTTGTTCGCCACATCGAGCAGCAGCGTGCCGGCCGCGTCCGAATAGTCCATGCGGATTTCGCCCGTCAGCCGGTACCGCACATAATCCTTCGGCAGCACGAACCGTTTTGCCTTCGCGAAGGCGTCCGGTTCGTGCTTGCGGACCCACAGAATCTTCGGCAGCGTGAACCCTTCGAGCGCCGGATTGCGCGCGATGCCGAGCAGCTTGTCTCCGAGCGTCCGCTCGATCTCGCGACATTCGGCCGTCGTCCGCGTGTCGTTCCACAAGATCGCGTTTCTGACCGGCCGGTTCGCCTCGTCGAGCAGCACCAGGCCGTGCATCTGGCCGGAGAAGCTCAGCCCCTCGATTTCCTCCGGGCGCACGCCGGCGGTTGCCGTAAGTTCCCGCAGCGCGCCGATCGTCCCCTCGACCCAGTCCTCCGGCCGCTGCTCGCTCCAGCCGGAACGCTCGTGGAACAGCGGATAGCTTTTCGACGCTTCCGCCCGCACCTTGCCTTCCCGGTCGACCAGCAGAACCTTCACCGCGCTCGTGCCGAGGTCGACGCCGATGACGTAGCTCATGCACAACATTCCTCCCGCAGGGAGCCTCCCGGCTCCCGGATTTTCGGAATTCCGTCCGGTCAGGGACGAACAGCCGGCCATAAGCGGCCGGCTGCGTTCGTCTGGTCCGACAAGCCCGTCATACGCTGAAAATGATTTCGTTGAGAATCATCTTGATTTGTTCCTGACGGCCCGAGCGGTTGACGATCGGCTTGTTCTGGAGCGCGTAGGCCTCGAGGCTCTTCAGCGTCGCCTTGCCTTCCACGATGTCTTTGCCGATGCCCTCGCGGAACGAAGCGTAGCGCTCTTCGATGATCTTGTCGAGGACGCGTTCCTCGATGATCTTCGCGGCCGCCTTCAGGCCCCAAGCGAACGTGTCGACGCCCGCGATGTGCGCGAGGAACAGATCCTCCGGCTCGAACGAGCCGCGGCGAACCTTCGCGTCGAAGTTGACACCGCCGGTCGTGAAGCCGCCCGCCTTCAGGATTTCGTACATCGCCAGCGTGACGCTGTAAATGTCGGTCGGGAATTCGTCGGTATCCCAGCCGAGCAGCAGGTCACCCTGGTTCGCGTCGATCGAGCCGAGCACGCCGTTGATCGCCGCGACGCGGAGCTCATGCTCGAACGTGTGACCCGCCAGCGTCGCGTGGTTCGCCTCGATGTTCAGCTTGAAATGATCCTTCAGGCCGTATTTTTGCAGGAAGGCGATCGTCGTTGCCGCGTCGAAGTCGTACTGGTGCTTCGTCGGCTCCTTCGGTTTCGGCTCGATCAGGAACTGCGCCTTCAGGCCGATCTCCTTCGCATATTCAATCGCCATGTGGTAGAAGCGGGCCAGGTTGTCGAGCTCAAGCGCCATGTCGGTGTTGAGCAGCGTCTCGTAGCCTTCGCGGCCGCCCCAGAAGACGTAGTTCGCCGCGTCGAGCTCCTTGGCCACCTCGAGCATCTTCTTCACCTGGGCCGCGGCATGGGCGTATACATCGGCATTGCAGGACGTCGCCGCACCGAACACGTAGCGCGGATGCGTGAACAGGTTCGCCGTGTTCCAGAGCAGCTTCTTGCCCGTCGACTGCTGGTACTCCTTCAGCATCGCGACGATCGTGTCGATGTTCTTGTGCGTCTCCTGCAGCGTGTCGCCTTCCGGCGCGATGTCGACATCATGGAAGCAATAGAAGTTGATGCCCGTTTTCTCCAGAAATTCGAAGTTCGCCTCGACCCGCGCCTTCGCCTTGTCCATGCCGTCGTACTTGTCCCAGCTCCGGATCATCGTGCCGGCGCCGAACGGGTCCGTGCCGGCGCCCGTGAACGTGTGCCAGTACGCGACGGCGAAGCGGAGATGCTCCTCCATCGTCTTGCCGAGCACGACTTCCTTCGGGTTGTAGTGCTTGTACGCGTAGGGATTGTCCGAGCCCCTGCCCTCGTACTCGATCTTGCCGACGTTCTCGAAATAGGCCATTGCCGACTGACGCCTCCTTGCATTGGAATTCGAAGAAAAACTTGCGCGCATGAAAACGCTTCGATTTCTATTATAGCGCGCTCCACTTTGTTTGTCTATTAAACAAACTAAGAAAGTTCTTGTAATTTTTTAAGTTTTCCGGGCTTCACCGGCTGTCGCGACCGGAAGATCCGCATGTTTCGCGGGCACGATCAAGCTGAAAATTGTAGCACCGCCGTCCGCGGGAAATTGTGAGAATTGTCACATCCTTTTGCAATTGCATATCGCCCGTCCGCCTTTTCTATGTTATGATTACGGGGATGCGCCTTGTCGAAACCCGGCGCACACCGGGCGACCCACGATAAGGCGAACGGACAGGCACGGAAGGGATTGGACGATGCACAGACTGAGCGGCACGGGCGATTCCGCCCTCATCAGACGAATCAATACCGCCATCGTGCTGGAATGCATTCGGAACGAATCGCCGCTCTCCCGCGCTCGCATTTCGGAGCGGACCGGTCTGAACAAGGCGACGGTGTCCAGCCTCGTCGCCAGCCTGATCGACGCCGGCCTCGTGTCGGAGATCGGCACCGGCGAGTCGAGCGGCGGCCGGAAACCGGTCCTGCTGCTGTTCAACGCCGGGGCCGGCCACGCGATCGGCATCGACGTCGGCGTGAATTATATCCGCGGGCTGCTGGCCGATCTGGCGGGCAACCCGGTCGCGCGCCGCGAGATCCGAATCGCGAGGCGCGGACCGGACGAGGTGCTGCCCCTCCTGTACGACGCGATCGGCGAGCTGATCGCCGAGGCGCCGCCGAGCCGGTACGGCATCGTCGGCATCGGCGTTGGCGTCTCGGGCATCGTGGACGGAAGCGGAACGGTGCTGTTCGCGCCGAACCTCGAGTGGCGGAACGTGCCGCTCGGGAAGTTGATCGCGGAGCGTTTCCAATTGCCCTGCGTCGTCGACAACGAGGCGAACGCCGGCGCCGCCGGCGAGCTCGCCTACGGAGCGGGACGCGGCTTTCAGGACCAGATCTACGTGAGCGTCGGGATCGGCATCGGCACCGGCATCATCATCAACCGGGAACTGTACCGCGGCAAGTCCGGTTCCTCGGGCGAGCTCGGCCACATGTCCGTCGAGGCGGACGGCCGCCGGTGCAGCTGCGGCAATCTGGGCTGCTGGGAGCTGTACGCCTCCGAGAAATCGCTGCTCGAACACGGCGAACCGTACGCCTCCTTCGAGGCGGCGACGGCCGCGGCAGAAGGCGGCGACGAACAGGCCGCGCGCCTGCTCGGGGCGATCGGCCGGTATCTGGGCATCGGGATCGCGAACATCGTGAACATTTTCAATCCGGAGGCGGTCATCCTCGGCAACCGGGTCTGCATCGCCGAGCGGTTCGTCCGCGGCGCCATCGAACGCGAGATCGCGACCCGCACGCAGAGCTACAACCGGGCGGGCCTGCGCCTCCTGTTCGCCGAGCTCGGCGAACATTCCGCGGTGCGCGGAGCCGCGGGCTACGCCATCAGCCGCTTCTTCGACAGCCTGAACGGCCCGTCCGCGGGTTGACCTCCGCGCATCCGCTCCCCGCGCCCGTCCCGGGTACACCGCGAGGGAGCGTTTTCCGCTTGCCACTGCGCGCCCGCGTTTGTCTCCCGCGGGCGGTCCGGTACGGTCCGCCGGCGGCTGCTGCGGGCGCTCACATTCGGACGGAACAGGGGGCGACGGCTTGGGCTGGTTGCGTTATCTGTTGCTGTTTGCGATTCTGGCGGGATTGTGCTCCGCCCATCGCGCAGAGGCGGCGGACGACCGGCCGGAGCTCATCCGGAAATGGGAAATCCGGTGGATATACGACGGAGAAGCCGCGGAGTCGAACGCCGGTCCGCCGCGGGAGGACGATCCGTCCTGGACCGCGGCGTCCGCGGGGCGGCCGCCGCGCATGCCGGCGGACGCCGCGGGGCTGTGGGTCCGGTTCGAGATCCCGCCCACCGATTCCTGGCGCCAGCCGGCGCTGCTCATCGACCGGCTGTACGGCCGCAGGCTGGCCGTCTATCTGAACGGCGAAGTGCTGCACGAAACGAACCGCACGGTCCGGTTCGACGTGCACAAGCTGCTGCTGCCGCTTCCGGTCACTTCCGACCCTGCGGCGGTCCTGATCCGCATCGACGAGACGGTGGGACGCGGGGGCGTTTACTCGAACGTCCGGATCGGCGAATTCGACGCGCTGAACGCCGGCTTCATCCGACCGGAGATCGACGACATGGCGCTCAGCGGCGGAATGATCATGATCGGCCTCATCATGCTGGCCTGCTCCGGCTTCCTGACGAGGGAGACGCGGAAGTTCTGGCTGTCCCTCTCGCTCATCGCGCTGTCCGCCGGAACGCTCGTGTTCACGAGTTCGCCCCTGCCCTACATGCTGTTCGAGTCCCGCCATGCATGGCTGCAGACGGCGTTCGAACTCGCGTTCAGCGTCTCCGCCCCCGCGTTCATGCAGTTCGCGGACATCGTGTTCCAGGGCCGATATCCGCTCTACTCACGGTTTCGCCGGGCGCTGTGGGGATACGCCGCGCTGTCCTTCCTGACGTACGCGCTGCACGCCGGATTGCCCGGCGGGTTCGAACCGGCCTACGAGCTGATCGCGGTCAGGCTGCTCAATCTTGCGATGACGGCCGCGTTCGCGATCACCGCCGTGCTGGCCGCCGTGGACGCCTTCCGCGGCAACCGGAACGGAGCCGTCCTGTGCGCGGGCGTGTTCTTCCTGACGTCGACGGCGGCCGCCGATTTCGCGCTGTACTTCGCCAGGGATGAAGCGTACGAACCGGTTCTGTGGAAATTCGGCACCTTCGCGCTGCTGGTCACGCTGACCGTCATCCTGTCCGCCGAGCTCGCGCGCAATCACGCCGCCCTGATCGCCTACGCGAAGGAGCGCGAAGAATACAACCGCAGGCTGCAGCGCGCGGAGAAGCTTCGAATCATCAGCGATCTCGCCGCCTCCGTCGCCCACGAGGTCCGCAATCCGCTTCAGGTGACGCGCGGCTTCCTGCAACTGCTCGCGGAGCGGGAAGTGTCGAACCGCCGCTATTACGACATGGCGATCGAGGAGCTGGACCGCGCCTCGTCCATCATCACGGACTTCCTCACCTTCGCGAAGCCGGAGATGGAGGAGTTCACCGTGCTGGATCTGTCCGACGAACTGGAAAAGATCCACGCGATCATGTCCCCGCACGCCTCGCTGAACGGCGTCGCCCTGAAGTTCGACGTCCGGGACGGACTCCGCATCGAGGGCAATTCCTCCCGCTTCAAGCAGGCGATCATCAATTTCATCAAGAACGGCATCGAAGCGACGGAGAACGGCGGCGAGATCACGGTCCGGGCCTACCGGGAGGGCGATCAGGCGGTGATCCGCATCCGCGACACCGGAAGCGGCATGGACGAGGAGCAGATCGCGAAGCTCGGAACGCCCTATTTCTCCACGAAGACCAAGGGCACCGGCCTCGGCCTGATGGTGACGTTCCGCATCATCGAAGCGATGAACGGCTCCATCCATTTCGAAAGCGAAACGGGAAAGGGAACCGAAGTCACGCTCCGGTTCCCCGCCGTTCTTCCGGATTGATCCGTCATCCCCGTTGTCGCGCGTCGAGATTCCGCACCCGGTCGAACAAACTCCGAAAAACGGCATCCCGCCGCACATGATGCGCCATCTTGATCAGATGCCGGCTTCCGTCGAAGCTGAAGGTGCCGCCGTCGTTCAGAATCGGGCTGTGCGCAATGCGGCACGGCACGCTCGACTCGTCCAGCAGCCAGCCGATCGTCGAAATGTCCCAAATCACGCGGGAATACGCGTAGTGGTCATCGCTGCAGGACGCGTACGTCTCGGCGAGATACCGGCCGATCTCGCCGCAATCCCGGAGATGGGCGTCAATCTCCGCCTTCGTCGTGATCAGATGCGAGGCGACTCCCATGCACGGCACGAGCACCAGCGGCACGCCGCAGTCCAGCACGACGCGCGAAGCGTGGACATCCTGGATCATGTTGAACTCGCGGGTGTGGTCCCACCAGGGCGCGTGCCCGCCGAGCCAAATCACGACGATCTTCCCGATGATCGAAGGTTCCATCAGGATGGCCGACGCCACGTTCGTAATGGCGCCGATCGCGACGACGTAAAGCGGATCGTCATCCGGCGAAGCGAGCGCCAGCTCGGCGATGCGCCGGGCCGCGGCGCTCTCGACCGGACGGCCGGGACCGTCCATCCATGCGCGGGAGCCCTCGAGAATCGGAATGTTCCCTTCCACGCCCGCGATCCCGGCGATGCGCCGAAGTTCGTTCAAACTCTTCACCATGCCGTCTTCGGGACCGTCCGAACGCCCGTTGTGGAACGGCGCCGCGCACAGCGCCTCGATCTGCAGCCGGTCCGGCGAACCGAGCGCGAAGACGACGGCGAACTGGTCGTCGATTTCGTTGTACGCGTCGGTGTCGAGCACGATCCGCACCTTTCCCTCCGGATGGCGCAGCCGTCCGAGGCGGAATGCGTCGTCAAGTTCGGGAAAACGGACCTTCATGAAGCGTTCCTCCGATCCCTTGTGCATGGCGCGTTACGGCGCCGGGACGCGGCCTGCCGGCCGGTCCCGCTCATTTATCCTGTTTATCCTGCACGACGTCCTCCGCCGGCGTCTCCGGAGCCGCCGTCGATGCCGGTTCCGGGGCCCGGGAAGCATCCGCGTTGCCCGCGGCCAGCCGGTTCGTCAGCCCCTTGATCAGCGCCTCGACGTCGATGCCCGATACGTCCTTCAGCATCTGCGGCGCCGTCGCCATGAGCGACGTGACATAGTTGCTGACGCGCGCCGCGCCTTCGCCGCTGCCGGTATCGACGACGGTGAGCTTGTCGATGCTCCGGATCGGCTCCGCCACCTTCGCCGCCAGCTCCGGCAGCATCTTGACGATGATGTCGAGCACGGCCGCCTCGCCGAACTTCGCGAACGCTTCGGCGAGCTTCTCCTTCGCCTCCGCTTCGGCCAGCCCCCTGAGCCGGATGACTTCGGCTTCCGCCGCGCCCCGGGCGCGCTCCGCCTCCGCCTCGGCGAGGCCGGCGAGCCGCTTCTGCTCCGCGAGCGCCCGCGCTTCCGCCTCGATCTTGAATTGCAGCGCCTCGGCCTCGCGGATGCGCCGCATCTTCTCCGCTTCCGCAGCCTGTTCGACCGCGTACCGTTCGGCGTCCGCCTTCTTCTTCATTTCCGCGTCATACTGCTTCTCGCGACGGAGAATTTCTTTCTCCTCGAGATCGATCTCGCGCTCCTTGCGCACGAGCTCGACCTTCATCTGCTCCTCGACGACGCTCTGCTTCGTGCGCGCCTCCTGGATCGCGTACGCCTGGTCGGCTTCCGCGCGCGCCATGTCCTGCTCCTTCTTGAAGGCGGCGATCTTCAGCTCCTTCTCCTTCGTCGCCTCGGCGATGTTCGTGTCGCGCAGCAGCTCCGCCTTCATGCCCTCTTCCTCGGCCCGCGCCTTCTGGATGCGCGCATCGCGGATCGCCTCCGCTTCCGCGATTTCGGCGTCCCGCTTCACCGCCGCGATGCGCGGCTTGCCGAGCGCCTCGAGATAGCCGTGCTTGTCGCGCACGTCCTTGATCGTGAACGAGACGATCTGCAGACCCATCTTCTTCAGGTCCTTCGCCGCCACGGCATGCACTTCCTGGGCGAACTTGTCGCGGTTCCGGTACACCTCCTCGACCGTCATCGAGCCGAGGATCGCGCGCAGATGGCCTTCCAGCACCTCCTGCGCCTCCGCCTTGAGCGCCTCGATCGGTTTGCCCATGAACTGCTCGGCCGCCGTCGCGATGTCCTCGATCGAGCCGCCGATCTTGATGATCGCGACCCCGTCCGCCAGCACGGGCACCCCCTGCTCGGTGTACACTTCGGGAGTCGACACGTCCAGCTTGTGCGACAACAGGGAGAGGAACTCGGCGCGCTGGAAGATCGGCAGAATGAACGCGCCGCCGCCGCGGACGATCTTGATCTTGCGCCCTCCCTCGTCAACGAGCGTGTTGCGGTTGCCGAGGAACGAGCCGGTGACGATCATCGCCTCGTCCGGTCCGACCGTCTTGTAGCGCGCCCAGAACGCCAGACCGAGCACGACCAGCACGACGACGACGGCAATCGGAATCCATTCGATCATGTCCTGTCTCCTTTCAACGTAAGATTGCCCGCAAAATCGGAATCCAGCCTGGAGACGTACAGCGTGCCGTCCTTCACCTCAACGACGACCACCTGCGCTCCCGCTTCCACCGGCTCCCCGTCGAAGCTCGCCGCGGTCCGGTTCGTCACCCCGGCCGCCCCCATCCGGAGCATCACCTCGCCGTAACCGTCGGCGGGAATCGGGACGAGCACCTCGGCGATCTTGCCCGCCATCTCCTCGAGCGAATAGCCCGTCGAACTCTCGCTCGACCGCATCGGCCGGACGTAGAAGAAATAGACGCCCGCGCCGATGACGACGGCGGCCAGCAACGCCAAGGCGGCGACCCCGCCCGCGCCGAGGTCCGTGTACCGGCCGAGCAGGATCCCGGCGCCGCCGAACACGGTGACCCCGCCGACGATCGTCGTCGGATGGAGCCAATCCGGCCCGTCCGCCAGAAAGCCGAGCGCGCCGTCGAGCAAGTCGCCCAGCATGTCGCCGAATACGATCGTGACGGCCGCGTACAGAATGCCGATGGTCAGGCATGCCCAATAGAGCGCTTCCATTCGCTTCCCTCCCCGCAAGCCGATTCCGGTGCTACCGGTAGGATATACGAACATTTCCATGAAAAGTTCCATCCAATGTCAGGCATGCTCCCGCGCCGCTCCGGCCGGAACGGACTGTTGATTTTTGTCCTTTCCCCTCATTAGAATAAAGTAAACGGGCCGCAGGAAACGTTTGCGCAATTATGCGATTTTGCGAAAGCCGGTGTTGATCCGTGGAAGCCTACAGGGAGAAAGTCGAATACGAGAATCCGCTGCTGTCGTTGAAAATTTTCCGCCCGAAGCGCACCGACGATCTGTTCATCAATTGGCACTACCACCGGGAGATCGAGCTTCTGCTCGTGGAAAGCGGCGAGCTGCACGTCCTGATCGATGACGAGCAGCACTATATCGGACCCGGCGGCATCGTCCTGATCGGTTCGAACCAGCTCCACTGCGACCGCGCGCTTTCGCGGGTGCTGGACTACTACGTGCTGCAGTTCGATCTGGACAAATTTTTCGACGCGAGCACGATGCCCTATCTCCGCTATTTCAACGAAACGCAGCATCCGCTCAGCCGCCTGAACTACATCTTCCGCGAGCAGCCCGAAGTCGCCGCGGAAATCGCCGAATGCGTGAAGCGCATCTTCGACGAGGCCGCCGCCAAGACGATCGGCTACGAGCTGGCCGTGAACATCCTGCTGAAGCGCATCCTGCTGCTCCTCCTGCGCAACGACAACCGCCGCATGCTCGAGGAGCTGGACAGCTTCGACCTGCAGCGGCTCAAGCCGGTTTTCGACTACGTCGAGGCGAACCTGTCCGGCCGCATCCAGGTGGACACGGTCTGCCGGCTCGCGAACATGAGCTATTACTACTTCGTGAAGTTTTTCAAGAAGACGGTGGGCATGTCCTTCACGGAATACGTGAACTTCCGGAAGATCAAGTGGGCGGAGCGGATTCTCCTGACGGAGGACCGGAGCATGGCGGAGGTCGGGGAAATGATCGGCATTCCGAACATGGCGCATTTCTACAAAATGTTCCGGAAATACAACGACTGCTCGCCGAAAGCCTACCAGAAGCGGATGCTCTCCAGGAGCAACAATTAAGGCGCGGACCCGCTGCCCGCGGGGCGCGCCTTCTTGCGATGTCAGGGAATGCCGGGCTCCGGTCAGCCCGGCACGCCCTCTTCCTTCGGCAGCACGAGCTTGTAGCCGACGCCGCGGATCGACTCGATGCGGGCGGATCGCGGGCCCAGCTCGAGCTTCTTGCGCAGCGAGCTGACGTGCACGTCGACCGTCCGCTGGCCGCCGATGTAGTCGAACCCCCACACCGCGTTCATCAGATCGTCGCGCGTCACGACGACGCCCGGGCGCCGCACGAGGTAGAGCAGCACCTCGAACTCCTTCGGCCTGAGCGCCACCGGCTCGCCGTCCGCGGTCACCTCGTACTTGTCCGGATAGATCGCGAGATTGCCGACGCGGATGACGTTCTCCTCCCCGGCCTTCCGTTCCTCGCCGCCGCGCGAGCGGCGCAGCACCGCCGCGACGCGCGCCAGCAGTTCCGCGACGCCGAACGGCTTCGTCATGTAGTCGTCCGCCCCGTGCCGGAGGCCCTGCACCACCTCGTCCTCCGCGTTCCGCGCGGTCAGGATGATGACCGGCGTGCGGACGCCGTGCCTCCGGAGCTTCGTCAAAATCTCTAAGCCGTCCATGCCGGGCAGCATGATGTCGAGCAGGATGAGATCGAACGGCTGCCGGAGCGCAAGCTGCAGCCCTTCGACGCCGTTGTCCGCGACCGTCGCCTCGTATCCTTCCTGTGACAGATTGTAGGTGAGCAGCCGCGCCAGCGTCGGCTCGTCCTCGATGACCAGAATGCGTTCCGCCATGGCCTGCCCCCAACCCAGCGGTGTCTTCGCTTCTTCCATCACCACTATACCACGGACAGCCCACCGAAGTGTTAAGCTATTGTAAAAATCGCCCCGCCTCGTCCCCGCTTTCCTGCAGCACCGGCAGCTCGATCGTGAACGTCGTGCCGACGCCGACCTCGCTCTCGACGGAAATCGAGCCGCGGTGCAGCTCGACGAGATGCTTGACGATCGACAGCCCCAATCCGGTGCCGCCCGAACTCCGGGAACGGGCCTTGTCCACCCGGTAGAACCGCTCGAAGATGCGCGGCAGATCCTGCTTCGGAATGCCGATGCCGTTGTCGGAGATACGGATGCGGATCGCGTCGTACTCCGCGCGCTCGTCGGCGCCCTCCGGGAATGGGCCGCGCGGGCCGGCGTCCGGCCCCGTGCGGGCGGCTCCGATCCGGTCGGCCCGTTTGTCCCGGTCGTCGACATCGCCCCGCGGCGCGACCGGCTCCACCCGGATCCGCACCAGGCCGCCTTCCGGTGTGTAATGGATCGCATTGGACAGCACGTTCACGACGATCTGGCTCAGCCGGTCCTCATCCGCCTCGACATACAGCGCCTCGTCCACTTCCGTCTCGATCCGGATGTTCTTCCGCTCCGCTTCCTTCGCGAGCAGCCCGACCGTCTTCGCGATGAACGGCCCGAGTTCGACCGGCGAGAATTGGAGCGGCACGCGCCCCGACTCGATCTTCGAGAGCTCCAGGAGATCGCTGACGAGCCGGTTCAGCCGATCGCTCTCGTGATGGATGATCGCAAGGAACGCGCGCCGCGCCTCGGGATCGTCGCCGGCGCCGGCGAGCAGCGTCTCGGCGAACCCCTTGACCGCGGCGATCGGCGTTTTCAGCTCGTGCGAGACGTTCGCGACAAATTCGCTCCGCATCCGCTCGAGCCGGCGGATCGCGGTCACATCCTGCAGCACGAGCAGCAGCCCGCCGTCATCCCGGTCCTCGATCGGCACGAAATGGATCTCGATCTGCCGCTCCTCCGGATGGTAGAGCGTGAACTCATCGCGCGCCCGTTCGCGCCGCTCGAGCATTTCGCCGATTCGCTGCGTCAGTTCGTACTGCCGCCGGGCCTCCGTGTAGTGGCGGCCGATCAGTTCGTCCGCGGACAGGCCGAGCAGCGTTCCGGCCGCCCGGTTGAGCAGCACGACGGTACCCGAACGGTCGACCCTCACGATGCCGCTCGTCATGTTCTCGAGCACGCTTTCGAGCTGGCTTTCTTTCTCCCGGATGCGCTGCATCTGCCGCTGGAGGCTCTCGGCCATCGCATTGACCGCGCGCCCGAGCTCGCCGATTTCCCCCCGCGCATCGACGTCGACCCGTGCCCCGTAATCCAGGTTCCGGATGCGCCGGGCCGTGCGGATGACCGCCTCCAGCGGCTTCGTCATGCCGCGGGCGATCCGCCAGCTCGCCGCCGCCGCGACCAGGAGCAGGAGGAAGAGACCGGCGATCAGCCCGAGCCAGAGCCGGCGGATCCCCCGTTCGATCTCGCTGACGCCGAGCGCGAGCCGGATGAAGGCGGGATCTTCTCCCGCATCCCGCTTCACGGCGACGTACATCAAGTTGTGATGCGTCGTGTCGCTGCGCCGGATATCGCGGCCGACGCCTTCGCGCAGCGCCTCCGCAACCTCGGGCCGGTTCAGATGGTTGTCCATCGCCAGCGGATCGTGATCCGAATCGCCGAGCACGGTGCCGTCGCCGCTGATGAACGTGACGCGGGCGCCGGTGATCGCACGGTAGCGGCGCGCCAGCTCCGTGAACCGGGCGTGCGGGTCCGCGCCGTCCGCCGGCTCCCGGGAAAGCGCGTCTTCGATCAGCCCGATCTCGCGGACAAGATTGTCCCTTAGGGCTTCGTAATGGCTGCGTTCGAACGAGACGGCCATCCAGATTCCGGCGGCCGCCGTCGCAAGGCCGACAAGACCGATCATCACCGCCGCAAGCCGCGTGTGGAAACGGTTCATCCTGCACCCCTCCGCGGTCTTAGCGTGTCCAACGCTTCGTCCCGTTCCCGGCGCATTGCCGCTCTGTTTCGATTCCGCCGGATCTCCGCCCCGTCCCGCCGCGCATTTCCGCCTCGTCCCCCCCGCGGAAAGCAGCCGGCTGCCGAGCCGTCCTTTCCGGTCGGGGATCGGCGACTGGTTGCTTTTTGCCATCGGAGCCGGTCAGCCGCCCGTTCCCGTCCCGCGGATCCTGCGCAGGAGGTTGTGGAACACGGCCGCTCCCGGCTGCTGGATGAGGATCGACAGCACGACCGGCATCGCCGCCTCCGGAGGGAAATATTCGAGGCCGATCACGATGCCGAGCGAAATGTTGCGGATGCCGCAGCCGTACGCCAGCGTCGCCGTCAGATCCGGAGATCGCCAGGGCAGTGCGGCGATGCATCCTGCGGCGTAACCGAGCGCGACGAGCGTGACGACGGCGGCCGCGACGGCGGGGACGGCGCCGCCCAGCGCGTGAACGTGCGGGCCGATCGCCGCCGCGTTCAGGACGATGACGGCGAGGAACGCGAGCTTCGAGACGAAGGCCGCGCCGGGTTGCAGCGCGGCGTGCGCCCGGCCGCGCGTCGCCTCGTTCAGCGCGATGCCCGCCGCCGTCGGCAGCACGACGATGAGCAGCAGGTCCAGCATGATGCCGCGCGTGTCCATTTCGATCGCGGCGCCGAACATCAGATCGAGCCCGAGCGGCACGACGAGCGGGCTGAGCAGCGAGCTGACGGTGACGAGCGCCGTGATCAGCGCCGGCCGGCCGCCCGACACGACGACCCACATGAGCGACGAGATGCCGAGCGGGATGAGCATGAACAGCGCGAAGCCGACCGTATACGGCGAGTCCGGGCCGAACAGCGCGCCGCCGGCTCCCCGCGCGGCGAGCGGCAGGAGGATATGGGCGGCGGCGAGCGCCGCCAGCATCGGCAGCGGCCGGACGAATGCACGCGCGACCTCCCGTGCGCGGATGCCGAGCCCCATCGCGAACGTGATGTACGCGAACAGCCACGGCACGAGCGGAACGCCGGCAATCAGCGCGTCCGAACACAAGAAACCCAGGAGCAGCGCTCCCGGGGTCAGAAGGGACAACCGGCGGTCAACCCACCGGTTGAACGCGGATGCGAAGGAAGCGAACGTATTCGTGGGAATCACGCTTTCTTTTCATGGAACGCGGGCCGTTTTTACTTGAAGACCGGTTCCTTGAATTGTTCGAGCTTCGCGAGCGAATCCCGTTCGACGTCGGCGTGCAGGCTGTTGCCGTGGGCGTCCATCGTGACGATCGCGGCGAATCCCTCCGCCTCCAGGTGCCACATCGCCTCCGGGATGCCGAACTCGAGGAAATGCACGCCGTTCACGCGCTTGATGCACTCCGCGTAGTATTGGGCCGCGCCGCCGACCGCGTTCAGATAGACGGCGCCGCATTCCTTCAGCGCCTCCAGCGTCTTCCGGCCCATGCCGCCCTTGCCGATGACGGCGCGGACGCCGAACTTCCGGATGATGTCGGCCTGATACGGTTCCTCGCGCGCGCTGGTCGTCGGGCCCGCGGCCTTCACGTGCCACTCGCCCTTCTCGTCCTTCAGCATGACCGGACCGCAATGGTAGATGACGCCGCCGTTCAGATCGACCGGCGAGTCGTGGTCGACCAGATACTTGTGCAGCGCGTCGCGGCCGGTGTGGATCTCGCCGTCGAGGATCACGATATCGCCGACGCGCAAGGAGCGCACCTGCTCCTCCGTCAGCGGCGTTTTCAGCCGGATCTCGCGGCGCGGTTCGGCGTCGGCGGGTTGGGCCGCTTCAGCCGCGGGCGCTTCGTCCATCGGCACCTCGTCGCCGCGCGGATACAGCCATTCCTTGATCTCCCCGCTGCCGCCATCCAGCAGCACGCCCTGGCGCCGGAACGCCCAGCAGTTATAGGCGACCGAGACGAAGAAGCTTGCCGGCAGCCGGTTGATGGCGCCGATCTTGCAGCCGAGCAGCGTCACGTTCCCGCCGAAGCCCATCGTGCCGATGCCGAGCTGGTTCGCGGCCTCCATGATGTATTCCTCAAGCCGCCGCAGTTCCGGCACCGGATTGACGTCATCGACGCGGCGGAACAGTTGCTGCTTCGCGAGCTCGTAGCCGGTCGTCCGGTCGCCGCCGATGCCGACGCCGATGAAGCCGGCGCTGCAGCCCTGGCCCTGCGCCTGGTAGACGGCGTGCAGGATGCATTTGCGGATGCCGTCGAGGTCGCGGCCGGCCTTGCCGAGTCCCTCCAGCTCGCAGGGCAGGCTGTACTGGATGTTCTTGTTCTCGCAGCCGCCGCCCTTCAGGATGAGCCGAACCTCGATGTCGTCGCGCTCCCATTGCTCGAAATGGATGACCGGCGTGCCCGGGCCGAGGTTGTCGCCCGAGTTCGCGCCCGTGAGCGAGTCGACGGAGTTCGTGCGCAGCTTGCCGTCCTTCGTCGCGCGCGCGACCGCGCTGCGGATCTTTTCCTTCATGACGATCTGGTTCGCGCCGACCGGCACGTGCAGATAGAACGTCGGCATGCCGGTGTCCTGGCAGATCGGCGAGACGTTGCATTCGGCCATCGTGATGTTGGACGCGATCGTGCTGAGCGACAGCCCCGCCCGCGTCGCGCGGTCTTCCGCCTCCCGGGCCGCCCGGATCGCCCGGCGCACGTCGCCCGGCAGATTGGTCGACGTCTCGACGATCAGCCGGTATATGCTTTCTTCGAATTGCTCGATCATGTACAGCCGGCTCCTCTCTCGGAACTTTGCTTACTTTATTTATCATATCACATTTGCGCAAGCGGGGGCGAACCCGTCTTCCTCCGGAAAACGCGGCGGTTTGCGCCCGCCCTCTTTTCCTCCGAAACGCGGCGACGGGCGGAACCTTCCGCGTCCGTGTCCGGGGAAACGCCCCGGCGGGCCGGCGAAGTATGGTAGAATAGAGAAAACTGTCGACGGATGATGAACCGGCGTATCAGGCCGCACTTTAACGGCACCGCGGACCGTTAACGCCCCCATCCGGCGCGCCAGGCGGCCCCAACGGCGCGTTTAACGGCTC
>Ga0207871_100336_pt1 | contig 20035 bp, 15 predicted proteins | sample Passage260A_FD_187371 | JGI IMG/M metagenome (GOLD analysis project Ga0207871, IMG submission 187371) | Cellulose adapted compost microbial communities from Newby Island Compost Facility, Milpitas, CA, USA - Passage2 60A (SPAdes) (version 2) ...
CGCCCCCCCCCGACGGAACAACTCTTCGGTGATTTCTTGGAAAATGCCGGCGACGCAGGCCCGGCGATTGTCAGGCGTCCGTCCGCCGAGCAGGTGGCTGACCCCCGCCGACGTGCCGACGCCCCCGAGCTGCCCGGTCGCCTCGATCAGCAGCACCTTCAGGCCGGCCCGGCGAGCGGCCAGCGCCGCCGGAACCCCAGAAGGTCCGCCCCCGCATACCACGACATCGTATTCGTCCCACACCGGTATTTCTCTCGCAAAATGCATCGGGTTCACCCGCCTTTTCAAGATTTAGCCCCGTCGGCTATCCTTTCAAGCCGCTGGTGGCAATGCCCTGGATGAAATATTTTTGAAACATCAGGAACACGATCATCAGGGGCAGCACGGCGCAGGTGGCCCCCGCCATCACCAGATTGTATTGGGTCCCTTCCGCGTCAAGTAACGACTGCAGCCCGACGGGAATGGTGTACAGCAATTTGTCGTTCAGGAAAATCAGCGGATCCAGGTAATTGTTCCAATTCCACACAAACGACAGGATCAGCAGCGACACGAATCCCGGCGTGGAAAGCGGCAGGATGATCCGCCAGAAAATTCTCAGATGCCCGGCGCCGTCCATGTAGGCCGCTTCCGAAAGCTCCCTGGGGATGCCGATAAAAAACTGCCGCAGAAGAAAGATCCCGAGCACATTGAATACGTTGGGCAACACGAGCGCCCAGTGCGTGTTGTATATGCCCAGCCAATGGAACAGCACGAATCGCGGAACGAGGGTAATGTGCTGGGGCACCATCAAAGTCGCCAAATAGACCAGAAAAATGAAATTCCTGCCGGGAAAGTTGATTCTGGCAAACGCGTACGCCGATGTGGCGCTGACAAACAGCGTTCCGGCGATGGCGAGCGCCGTAACCGTCAGCGAGTTGATGTAAAAGCGGTAAAACGGATAGTATTCGTTGAGCCAGACGGTCTTGTAATTCTGCCAATGGATTTCGTGGGGAATCCACTGGATCGGAAACGCAAACACCTCGATCGGTTTTTTGAGCGAGGCGGAAATCATCCACCCGAACGGCATCAGCATAAGCAATCCGAAAATGGCGAGCACGACCGTCAGCCCGATTTTCAACACCATTCCCTGCCGCACAGGTACCCCCCCTTTCTAGCTGTAAGTCACCCAGCGGTTTTGCCACTTCCATTGAATCAGCGTCACCGCGAAAATGATGAGAAACAGCACCCAGGCGATGGCCGAACCGTACCCGAACTTGTAGAGGTTGAACGCCTGAATGTACATGTGGTAGACGAGCACCGAAGTGGAATCGCCCGGTCCCCCCTGGGTCATGATGTTGACCGGGGCGAACACCTCAAACGAGTGGATAATGCGGGTGACGAACAGAAAAAAGGTCGTGGGCGACAGCATCGGCAAGGTGATATGGAAAAATTTCCGCCACGCGCCCGCCCCGTCGACTTCCGCCGCTTCATACAGCGCCTTCGGGATGCCCTGAAGCCCGGCCAAATAAATGATCAAATCGAAACCGAGTCCGCTCCACACCATCATGATGACGAGGGAGATCAAGGCCCAGCGCGGGCTGCTCAGCCAGCCGGGCGGATTCTCGATGCCAAGGGACATCAGAAATTGGTTGATCGGTCCCTGCGACGGGTGAAACAACTGCAGCCAAACGACGGATACGGCCACGATCGTCGTGATATACGGCATGAAATACACAAGCCGAAGCGTACGCGCTCCATACACCTTGCCATTCAACAGGATCGCAAGGAACAGGGCGATGCCCATCGTAATCGGCACCGTCAAAGCCGTGTAAACGAAATTGTTCTTCAAAGAGGCCAAGAACGTTTTATCCTGCGGCAAATCGAGAAAATTTTTCAATCCCACAAACTTGATGTTGCCGAATCCGGAAACCAGATCCCACTCGCAGAACGCGAGAAACAACGAAAAACCGATGGGAAACAGCAAAAACACGAAGAATCCCGCCAGACCGGGCAGCAGAAACAGATAGCCGGCCAACGTTTCCTTGCCGCGATTCAATGCCCATCACCTTCGCTTGTCGCCAACTTGCCGCCAACGGGCGAAATGCCGATTTTCATTGTAGATCGCCCGATCCGCCGCCGGAATGAACGATCTTTGCACAAACTTTCATTTATCTGTCCGTTTGCGGCGGATGTTCAAAATTTTTGGCGGAACGTTCATTTTTCCAAAAAGAAGACCCGCCGGCGGCGGGTCTACCGAAGGAAGCACGTATTATTGATTCGCGTTCTTGATCGCTTCGTCGGATTGCTGTTTCATCGCCTGGATCGCTTCGTCCACGCTCTGGATGCCGAACATGGCCTTCTCCGCCTCGTCCTGCATGATTTTGTACACCTGCGCGTAGGCGGTCAGCTCCGTATCGTTGTAGGAAGGATGGTCGTTGAACAGCACCACGCGTTTGAACGCTTCGACGTCCACCTTCTGGTCCGCGTCTTCTCCCAGCATGATTTTGACGACTTCGTCCTTGTCGGTCTTTTTCCAGGTGGGAATGTGCCCCACCTGGGCCAGATAGACGGAACCTTCCGTGGCCAGCCATTTGACGAAGGTCCAGGATTCGTCCTTGTGCTTCGAATTTTTGTTGATCGCCAGAAATCCGAAATATTGCAGCCCCAGGTTGTAGTTCGTCGCCTGATCCTTCTCCAGCGTGGGCAGCGGGGCGACGGTGGCGATGAAATCGCGCGGATACTTTTCCGTGTCCCGCAAAAACCGCGCCATCGCGTTGGTCGCCACCACCATGGCCGCTTTTTGCTGCATGAAAATATCGAAAGCCTGCGCTTTGGACGCTTTGTATTCGGTGTAGGGATACTGGATTTTCAACACGTTCTCCAGTTCGTGCTTGAATTCCAGCGACGCCTTGAACGCCGGGTGGTCAAAGTTGGAGGTGCCGTCTTCTTTGTACCACGCGTTGGAGCCAAGCAATCCCCGCGCCGGATTCGCCCAATAATACATCGCGTGGAAATCGGCGGCGCCGTACACCTTGTTGGCCCCTTCGCCGCGGGTCAGCTTTGCGGCGTACTCCTTGAATTCCTCCAGCGTCCACTTTTCCGGAACGGGCAGATTCGCCTCGTCCAGCATTTTTTTGTTGATGAACACCGCGTTGGACACCGAGCTGACCGGAAGTCCGTAATACTTGCCGTCGTAGGTCAGAATTCCCGTGCCCAGCTCTTCCTCGACGTTGAACTGATCCCGTTCCAGATACGGCGTCAGGTCCAGCAACAGATTTTTCTTCGCGCGCGGGTCAAACCGCGTGACATTGTAGTTGAAGAACACGTCGATGTCCTGGCTGGCGAGAAGCGACGTATCGATTTTCACGTTGCCCTCGTCCGTGTTCTGGAACTGCACATAACGGACACGGATGTGCGGGTACTTCTCGTTGAAGCGCTGGATGATCTCCGCGGGTCCGGTGTCTTCCGCCCAGGCGCCCCACCAGCTGATCGTGACTTCTTTCGGGCTGTCCTGCGGTTCGGCCGTCTTTTCCCCGTTCGTTGAACTTGAGGTCGGTTGGGCGGTCCCGGAGGCGTTCCCTCCGTTCCCGGAACCGTTCGATCCACCGCAGGCGGCCAGAAGCGAGCCGATCAGCGCAACGGACAGAATCAGAAGTCCGAGCCGTTTCATACGGTGCATCTGCGTTCCCCCTTCCCGGAAAGCGTGTCATTCGGCAAGCGTTTACACGAAAGATTATAGAAACGGCCGGGCGAGGGAGGAAGGAACAATATTTCGCGGAACGTTCACTTTTTTTCCGAATGGACGGAAGGGTTCATTATTTTTCGGGCAATGTTCATTGGTCTTCGTTGCGGACGTGAAACCGGCTGCGGTAATGGCTGGGGCTTACGCCCATCACCTTTTTGAACGACCTTCCGAAGTAATTGATGTTGTCATACCCTACTTTTTCGGCGACGAGATAGCTGGGCATGTCGGTGGTTTTCAGAAGTTCGGCGGCTTTTTCGATCCGCAGTCGGGTCAGGTATTCCACAAAGCTCATGCCGGTCTCTTTTTTGAACATCGAGCTCAGATAACTCTCGCTCATGTTGATATAGCGGGACGCGCTGCTCAGGGTGATGTTTTCGGCATAATGCATTTTCAGGTAATCGATCAATTGGATGATTTCCTTGCGGTAGGTCCGGGTGCGGACGCGGTGAATCGCCTCCAGCGCGTTGTCGGCCAGCGCTTCAAACCACTGCCGGGCCTCCCCGATCGTTTCCAGCTCGAGAATCTGGATGACCAGGGGCTCCTCTTCTTCCGACAGATTCGGCCAGGCCTCGTCCCACCTGCGAACCGCCGTTTTGAAGAGCTGCATCAGGTCGAGAAACAATTCCTGTCTGCGTTCGGGGATGTCCCTGTTTTCCGCCAGTTCGGAAAACAGGCGCTCCAGGATCCGCCTGACCCCTTCCCTGTCGCACACTTCGATGCGTTGCAACAATTCCTCCTCATCCGCGAATCGCGTCCGTTCCGTTTTTTCCCGCGGCGAAGCGCCGTACGGGTAGCATTTCCCCAGACCCCCGTAAAAGCTGTCATTCAGGGCTTCCTTGGCCTGCCTGACGGCCGCCGGAAAATCGTCAAAACGGCGGAACGGTTCGCTGATCCCCACGCTGACGCAAACGTTGATCAGGCGTTGTGCCGCCCGGATCACATCCCTGCCGATATCCAGCAATTGCCCCTCATCGGGCCGTTCCGCAAAAAACAGGACCATGATCATTTCGTTGTCCTTGTATGGAAACACCTGCCTGCCCGCCGCTTCCCCCGTTCCCTGTTCCAGCAGGTGGAGCAGCGAACGGCTGACCGGCTTGCCGTCCGGACCGAGCCTGGAAAAATGGTGAAGGCGCACGGCGAAGACGGCCGTATCGGCGGCCTCGGGCCAGTCCAGTTCCCGGCGATACCGGTCGACGGCCGATTCGTCGGCCGGCGGTTCCACCAGCAGACGCAAAAACAGGCTCTGTTTCTTTTCCGATACCGACTGGCTTTCCAGGTTCCGCTTCCATTTTGTCCGTTCCTGTTCGGCTTTCCGGCGGGTCTCGTTGAGGATTTTCAAAAATTCGTCGGGCCGGACCGATGTTTTCAGCACGTAATCGTCGGCGCCGAGCTTCATCGCTTCCCTGACGTAATCGAAATCGCTGTGGCTGCTGAGCACGATAAAGCGGACGCCGGGGTATTTTTTGCCGGCCTCTTCGATCAGCCGCAGACCGTCCATGCCCGGCATCACAATATCGGTCAGCACGATGTCCGGAACTTCCGATTCCATCAAGGCAAGGGCCGCTTCGCCATCGGCAGCGTCGCCGATCACCCGGAAGCCGTGCTCCTCCCACTGAATGAGCGACCTCATGCCCACCCTCACCAGCATTTCGTCATCCACGATCAGCACCTTCAGCATCCCGGCTTTCCTCCTCGGACGGGATGAACGGCATCCGCACCGTAACCGTCGTTCCCGCAAGCTCCCGGCTTTCCAGGCGGATCCCGTACCGGTCCCCGAACTGCATGCGAATCCGCTCGTGCACATTGGCGAGGCCCAGCTTGTCGCCGATGGTCAAATCGATCCGCTGCTCAAGGGCGTCCCGCAGTTTGTCCAGCGTTTGCGGCGGGATGCCCACACCGTTGTCTTCCACCGTGATGAACAATTCGCCGTCCTCCACGCGCGCCGAAATCCGGATGCTTCCTTTTCCCTTTTTTTTGTCGAGCCCGTGATAAATGCTGTTTTCCACCAGCGGCTGAAGCGTAAATTTGATGACGCGGGCCTGCAAAACCTCGTCGGGCAGGTCGTAATGCACTTCGATTCGTTCATCGTACTTGATTTTTTGCAAGGCGACATAACTTTGGATGTACCGGATCTCCTCGCCCAGCGGAATGATATCTTCCCCTTTGCCGACGCTGGATTCCATGATGACGCCCAAATGGCTGAGCATGTCGCCGACTTCGCGGTCCTGTCTCATATAGGCCATCCATTTGATGTTGTTCAGCGTGTTGAGCAAAAAATGCGGATTGATCTGCGCCTGCAGCGCCTTGAACCGCATGTTTTCCCTGTGTTTCTGCTCCGTCTTCACATGCTCGATCAATTCTTTGATGCGTTCGATCATCGTATTGTAGGCGCGAATCAGGTCGGCCACTTCGTCGTTCCCCCGGATGGTGACGATGGGATGGAAGCGGCCGTATTCCACCTGCTTCATTTTTCGCCGCAAGAGTTTCAGATGCCGGGTGACGCCGACAGAAATCGTGACGGAAATGAGCAGGAACAGCAAAAAGATGCCCGCGGCCACGAAGATATTGATTTTTCGCAGGCGGAAAATGTCCTGGAACACGGAATCGTAAGGAATACGCTGGATCAGCTTCCATCCGGTCATGCTGATGGTCGTGTAATTGACAATGGTTTTTTCGCCGCCGCTGTCGTCGATGAGCTGTCCGGCACTTGAATTTACAATTTGCTGGAAATCTTCGCTGTCGGCAAAATTCGTGCCGGCGGCGTCCGGACGGTTCGCCGCCAGCAGCCGCCCGTCCGGACCCGTCAGCATGACCTCGCCGTCCAGCCCCCGGAACAGATAGACCAGATCGTTCGCCGCAATCGTCGACATCGCCACGCCGACCGGCGATCCGCCGTCCGCGCTTCGCTGGACCCGCGCCACCGTGATCAGTCTGCCGCTGTTTCTGCTGATGAATCCTTTCTCATGCACGATCCAGACGAAATGGTCATTGGAATCGAGGATGGCTTGAAACCAGTCGCTACTTCGGATTTCGTCGTATTTCCCGATCTGGTTCTCCCAGGAGGCGTACAGGTGACCGTGAAAATCCAGCACGGTGATATTGTTTTCCATACCTTGCAAATAGGAAGAGTACATCTGGTGCACGGCATCCTCCAGCGCGTTCAGACGGTCATAATCGTGGTACGCCCCGGGATTTTTCAGGATGTTGATCGCCAGCTCGTTCGCCATCAGGCTGGTCACGGAGGACATCATCTCGTTCAGCGCGCCTTCCACGTTCAGCTTGGCAATATGAAGGGCTTCCTGCGCGGATTCTCCGATTTTTTCCCGGATCGTCCGCTCCAGCGGTTTGTCGATGAAGTAAAAGGCCGCGCAAAACGGGATGATCAGGAACAGCAGAATGGAAACGAAAATTTTGTTTTGCAGCGAACGCTGAGGCCATTGAATCCATCCGCGGACCATCGGCCATCTCCCCCGCTGTCTTCATCGCCGGCCCCGTCGCCGCCGTATTCCCATTATACAAAACTCCTCATCGCCATCCGCGCAAATCGATCTTGAACACGACCTTGCGCACGGCGGCGGGACGTCCGTCCACGGCGCACCAGGGGCGATGGGCGTCCGTGGGAAAAAACACGGCGTAATTCCCCGGTCTCAGCACGCAGGCAATCTCGTCCGCCCTGTCGCTATAAAGAATATAATCTTTGTCCGCGAGCCGATCCTCGTACACCTCGGCATGATCCCGGGTGGCGGAAACATAAATCGTTTCTTCCCCGGAGAGCACAAAGTGGATGTCGAGATAGACGGCATGCGCCTCCGCGCGGACTTCCCATTCCGGTTTCGTAAAGCCTTGTTGAATGATGTAATACATCCGGTTTCCGTCGATTTCGTACCGGCCGTCGGCCAGGGCGGCGAAGTCGGTTTCCTTCAGGATGTCGAATGCCCGGGCCAGACCCGGTATCCAGGCTTTCTCATATTCCAGCTGATCGATCCGGCCGAAAATCATGCGGGCGCCCTCCCCCGGCCGATGCCCAGGATGGGATGCTGTTCGGCGAACGCCCGGATGTTCTCCCGCTGCTCCGGCGTGAGTTGCTGGATCGGCTTGCGCGGCGAGCCGACGGGAATGCCCTGCAACCGCAAAATTTCCTTTTCAAAGGCGATGAAGTCGTACTTCAGCAGCTCGGCGATCACCCGGTTCGCGGCGATCTGCTTGCTCCGCGCTTCTTCCCAGCGGCCTTCCCGGAAGGCCCGGAACAGCTCGATGAACACGCCGGGCATGATGTTGTAGGTGCTGCCGATCGCCCCGCAGCAACCCATCGCCAATCCGGCCAGCAGACATTCGTCGGGACCGTTGAACACGAGAAAATCGTCGCCGCAAACGTCAATGATCTGCTGCAGCTCGAAGGTGTCCTTCGAGGTGTATTTCAGGCCGATGATCTGATCGACTTTGGCCAGTTCCCCGTAAAAGGACGCGGTGGCCGAAACGCCGGTATAATCGGGAAAATGATAAATGATGAGCGGAATGTCCGCCGCCCGGACGATATCGAGATAGTGGTTGCGGATCTCCTGCGGACGGTGCTTGTAGTAAAAAGGCGCAACCGCCGAGACGGCGTCCGCCCCCGCCCTGGCCGCGTGGCGGGTCAATTCGACCGTCGTGGCCGTGTCCATCGTCCCGACGTGGACGATGACGGGCACCTGCCCCTTCACTTCGTCCAGCACGATTTCCAGCACCTGCTTGCGCTCGTCGGGCGTCAGCAGAAACCCCTCCCCGGTGCTGCCGCACAAATACAGGCCGGCCACTCCCTGGTCGAGCAAATGGCGGGCCAGCCTCCGCGTTCTCCCTTCGTGAATCGCCCCGTCATCGCCATACGGCGTCAGCATCGCCGGGATGATGCCCTTCCAACGTTCATGGCTCATGTCCTCACCCCATCGTGAAAGTTGCCGGTTTATATTAAACCGTTTAATCAAAATGTATCGGATTTCATTGTTAAAATCAAACGGTTTAATTATCAAAACAAAAAAATGCCGGGGCATCAGGCAGGCGCCTGACAACCCCGGCTTTTTTTGGCCGGCTTTTTTTGGCAGGAAGATGGCCGGTCAGATGCGTTTGGTGCTGTCCCGGACGATCAATTCGGGCTGAAGCACGGCGGTGCGGTTCCTGCGCCGCGGCGTCCCTTCCAGGCTCTCCATGAGGAATTCGGCGGCGATGCGCCCGGTGTCGTACTTCGGATAACCGACGCTGCTCAATTTGACGGGCAATTTCTCGCAGATCGCGGTATCGCCGTTGCCGATCACCAGCAGTTCCTCCCCGATGGAAACGCCCAGTTCAGCCGCCGCCCGGTACAACCCGGCCGCCACGCTGTCGTTGAAGCAGACGACGCCGTCGGGCGGCCGGCTCAGGGACAAAACTTCCCTGCCGCAGATGTATCCCGCTTCCTCCTGCGCCATTCCTTCTTCCAGAAACACCAGTTCCTCGTCAACGTCCAATCCGGCGTCCCGCAGCGCTCCGAGAAACCCCTGATAGCGCTGCTCGGATGACAGATAAACGGGAGAAGCGATATAAGACAACCTTTTGGCTCCCTGGTCGATCAAATGCCTCGTTCCCAGGTACCCGGCGGCATAGTTGTCGTACAGCACGCGCGGCGCGGCGACACCGTCGACTCCCCGGTTGCAGAAGACGAAGGAAATCCCTTTTTCCCGCAGCTTCCGGTAATGTTCCGCGGATTTCTCCCCGGCGGAAATGACCGGCACGATGATGACGCCCTCCGCCCCCGAACGGATCAGCTGCTCGACGTATTTGCGCTCCTTCGCCGGATCGTTGTCGGTGTTGCACAGGATGACGTTGGTTCCCCGTCGCTCGGCCACATCCTCCACTCCGCGAACGATGGCGGTGTAGAAATCATCCATCACGTCGGGCACCAAAACGCCCCACGCCGCGACGGGGGACCGCCCTGCTTCGGTGTTCCGCGGCCCGCCGTGTGCCGTCGGTTCCGATGCGGCGGGGGCCACGTATGTCCCGCTGCCTCGGCGTGAATACAAGACGCCCCGGCCGATCAGTTCGGACACCGCCTTCTCGATCGTGGTCGCCGTGACGCCGAATTGCTTCGCCAATGCCTGACGGGAGGGAAGGCGCGTGTGCGCCGGCATGTTGCGGACGCTGCTGTGAATTCGCTCCCTGATTTCGCGATACAAATACGTTTCGTCATTCACACGGCACCACTCGCTTCCCGGTTCCAATCCGTCGAAAAATAAATTAAACGGTTTAATTCTATCTTAATGCAGCGCCGGCCAATGTCAAATTTTCAGCGACGGTCGGCAAAATCAACGGCCGGCGTCACGCGCCGGCCGTTGATGGAATGGATCCATCCGCGTCAATCCGCCCGGGCCAGTTCCGCGAGCAACCCGTCCACCATATCCTGCGTTACGCGCGAAACTCCGTTCGACACCAGTTCTTTCAATGTGGAAGTGCGCAGGAAGTTGAGCGCGGGCGTTTCAAACAGATGGGGCATGTGGCGCCGCACCGCCGCGGCCGCCCGCTCGTCGTTCAAAAGTTCGACGAGACGCGAGTTTTCCGTGTACGTTTTGCGGAACAGATGCCGCGCGTCATAGGAAAACCGGTACTCGCCCGAACCGGCTTCCAGCTCCACGCCAAGTTCGGTCTCGGCCACCGAGACGATGCCTTCCGGATACCGGCCGGCCGCCTGCCCGGTCCCCGCCTCGGCCGCAAGCGGCAAGCCGTCCACGGTCAAATCGCCCAGCCTGGCCCCGCGCAGCACCACCCGGGCTTCCGTATTGGGCGGAACGACCGCGTGCACGTGCATCCGGCCGCCTTCCATGAACCAGCCCGCCTCGCACCGCCCGTACATCGACAGATGCGAAGCTTTCGCGCGGGTCAAAAGCCCGGCGCCGAAGAGCGGTTCGATGCGCAACCTTCTGAACCCGGGTACGTCCCCGTCCATGTCCAGACCGGCGACCCGCCGGTACATCCACTCGCCGATGGCGCCGTAGGCATAGTGGTTGAACGAGTTCATGTCGTCGCTCCAGAAGGAGCCGTCCGGCTTGATGCCGTCCCAGTGTTCCCAAATGGTGGTGGCGCCTTTGGAAATGGAATAGAGCCATCCCGGATAGCTGTCCTGCAAAAGCAGCCTGACGGCCGTGTCGTGGTAGCCGTGCTCCGACAGCACGAAACAAAGATACGGCGTGCCGATAAAGCCGGTCGTCAGGTGGTAGTCGTTCTGGATGATCATGTCGTTTAAGTCCCGCGCGATGCGCGGCGCCGCGTCCCCGGCCAGGCCGAACGCCAGGGCCAGCACGTGGGCGGTTTGCGTCGGGGACGCCAGCCTCCCGTTCGGCGTGATGAATTCGTCGCGGAACGCCCGGACGATGTTTTCGTGCAGGCGTCCGTACGCTTCCGCATCCTCCCGCCGACCCAGCACCTTCGCCGCGTCCCTCACGATCCGGGCGGACAGGGCGTAATAAGCCGTGGCGATCAAAGGCAGCGGCGTCGCGCCGACGTAGCTGCCTTCCTTGGCATCAAGCGCCACCCAATCCCCGAAATGAAATCCGGTATCCCACAGGTACTCGCTCGTGCCCTGCTTCCGGATGTACTCCACCCAGGCTTTCATGCTGTCATACTGTTCGGCCAAAAGCCGCCGGTCCCCGTAATACCGGTACACCGTCCACGGACAAATGACCGCGGCGTCTCCCCAACCCGCCGAGTTGGCGCCGACGCCGATGTCGGGAATGACGAAGGGAACGCCGCCGTCCGCATGCTGGTCCGCCTTCAGATCCCGCAGCCACTTCGTGAAAAACGGCCCGCCATGATAGTTGAACAACGCCGTTCCGATGAACACCTGGGCATCCCCGGTCCAGCCCAGCCGCTCATCCCGCTGCGGGCAATCCGTCGGCACGTCCAGGAAATTGCCCCGCTGCCCCCACCGGATGTTCTGCTGCAGCCGGTTGACCCTTTCATCGGAACAATCAAAATCGCCCGTCGGCGGCATGTCCGAGTGCAGCACTTCCCCGGCAAAGGCATCCAACGGAAGCTCTTCGCCCGGCCAGCCCTCCACTTTCACATAACGGAACCCCATGAACGTAAAAACCGGAGCGTAGGTTTCCCTGCCCTTGCCTTTCGCGATATAGGTCACCGTCTGTCTGGCCGAGCGCAGATTGCCGAAATAGATATTCCCGTCCCGGTCCAGCACTTCCGCATGGCGCAGCACAATGGCCGTTCCTGCCGGCGCCTCCACCGTCAGCCGGATGCGGCCGACCATGTTTTGCCCCATGTCCAGCACCCGGTCGCCGGCCGGCGTCACGAAGGCGGCGACGGGCCGGATTGTCTCCGTCACGCGGGTCGGCCAGTTTTCCTGCGGCACCAGAATATCCATGGGCAGACCGATCTCTTCCACCGGCGCCCAATGCCCGTCGTCAAACGACGCTTCGCTCCAGCCGTCCTGTTCCAGCCGGGCGTCATACGTCTCCCCGTGATAGATCGTGGAATACGTCACCGGGCTCGTCGACGCGCGCCAGGTTCCGTCGGTGACCACCACTTCCTCCGAGCCGTCCTCATACCGGATGTGAAGCTGCAGCAGGGCCGCCCGACGGTCGCCGTATTTGAAATTGCGCCCTTCGAATCCCATGCCGCTGCGGTACCAGCCGTCGCCCAGGTGGATGCCGACGGCGTTGTGGCCAGCCCGCACCAGCTCCGTGACATCGTAGGTCTGAAACTGTAGCCTGTGCCTGTAGCTGGTCCACCCCGGCGCCAGCACATCGTCGGACACGCGCCGGCCGTTCACGTACAGCTCGTACACCCCCGCCGCCGTCGCGTATATACGGGCCGAACCCACCCCATCCTTCAGCCGGAACGCCTTGCGCAACAGAAAAGCGGCGTCCGTCCGCGGATCGATGGCCGAAGCCGCCGGCGTGATCCAGCGCGCCCGCCATTCGGACCCGTCCAGCATCGTCGTCTCAAACCAGGCCGTCTCGCTCCAGGGCGACTCCTGCCCCTTGTCATCCCACACTTTCACCCGCCAGACGTACCTGGTGCGCGAGGCCAGCGGCGGGCCCGCGTATTCGACCAGCACCGATTCGTCGCTCTGCACGACGCCGGAATCCCAGACCGGATGGTCAAAATCTCCGCCGGACTCCGCCACCATCAAACGCCAGGCCCGCTGCCGCACGCACCGACGGCCAGCCTCCAGCCGCCAGCTGAACCGGGGCTTCGCCGTGCCGATCCCCAGCGGATTGCACCGGTATTCGCACGTCAAATCCGTGACCTTCAAACCGTCCATTTCGTTCTCCTCCACTCCGCTTCACGTTCCGAACCATCCTAAAACAGTCCCCAGCATCCGTTCAACCTTTGACAGCCCCCGCCACCATGCCGGACACGATCTTTTTGTTGAAAAAGATGAACAGCAAAAGCGGCGGAATCGTAATGAGCAAAATGTCGGTGAACAGCAGATTCCACTTGGACAGGAACTGGCTTGTGAAATTGTACAGCGTCAGCTGCACGGTGACGTTCTTCGCGCCCGGCAGGAAATACAGCGGGTTGACGAAGTCGTTGAAAATGACCACCGACTGGACCACGATGATGGTCGCGGTCACCGGTTTCAGCAGTGGGAAAATGATCGTGAAAAAGAGCCGGAATCCGCCGTACCCGTCGATGATTGCCGCTTCGTCGATGTCCCGCGGGATGGTCGCCATGAACCCCCGGTACAGCATCACGCAAAACGGAAACCCGAGCGCCACTTCCACCAGCACGAGGCCGATCATAGTTTTGAACAGCCCGAGCCCTTCCAGCACCCAGATGGTCGGCACCACCGCCGGCGGAATGATCAGGCCGGACAGCACGAAAAACGCGATCCAGGGCGACGCCCGGTCGTTTCGCCGCTGCATGACGAACGACGCCATCGCGCTGACCACCGTAAGAAGGGCAATGGACAGCACCGTCAAAAGCGTGCTGTTCCAGAACGCCAGAACCAGCATGTAGTCCCGGAAGGTGAACACTTCCACGATGTTTTCCCACAGGCGGATTTCCGAAGGCCAGGCCAGATCCATGCGCGCCGCTTCCTGCGGGGTTTTCATCGCCATCAGGATGACGAAATAAAGCGGCACCCAAAAGAAGATGACCGTCAGCAGCACGGCGATGATTTCGACCATCAGCAAACGGATCTTGCGGCTCACAATTCCACCTCCCGGCGGGTCAGATACCGGGACAATGGAAATGCGAGCAGGCTGACAAACAGGAACAGGATGACGTTGCCGGCCGTCGACAGCCCGTAGAAGCCGGCCTGGTACTGCTTGTAGATGATGGACGCGATCACGTCCGTCGCAAAGCCGGGTCCGCCCTTCGTCATCGCCCAGATCAGGTCGAAGCTGCGCAGACCGCCGATGAACGACAGGATGATCACCGCGTTGGTCGCCGGCCGGCAGAGCGGCAGGATGATGTTCCAGAACCGGTGCCATTTGCCGCCCCCGTCGATTTGCAGCGCCTCGTAATATTGCTCCGGAATGGACATGATCCCGGCGATATAAATCACCGTGGCGAAGCCGAGGCCTTTCCACACGTCCACCATCGCCACGGACAAAAGCGCGATGGAAGTGTCGCCGAGCCAGTCCGGCCCTTTGACGCCCAAAGATTTCAGCGCTACGTTGATCAGCCCCGTCGTCGGATGCATCAGGACGGTAAAGGTGATGCCGACGGCGATGGTGCTGACCAGCGTGGGAAAAAACACGACGGACCGCAGATACCCCTTGATGCGGACAGCCCCGGTGAGAAACACGGCGAGCAGCAGGCCGATCACCACCTTGAGCCCGCTGGTGACGACCGCGTAGATGAGCGTGTTCTTGAAACCGATGGACAGGTGGGGTTCACGGAAGAAGGTGACGAAGTTTCTGAGGCCGATGAATTCCCAGTCCTGAAGCGTCCAGCGGGTCAGGCTGAAAAAAAACGAAAGAAACGTGGGCACGATGAAAATGACCAGATAGATGATCAGAGCGGGCATCAGAAAGCCGTAGTGGTAGGTTTTTCTGTGCAGTTTGCCCAAGCGGATCTCCTCCCACGGGTGAAACAATCGGCTCTGCCGAATCCGGCAGAGCTGATTTTCCGACCGTCGGCCAAAGGACGCCGATCACCAGCCGGGCAGGCCGAGCTGCTGCGCCTGCTTCTCCACGTCCTGGTCGTAAAGCGCTGCCGCTTCTTCCGGCGACCGGAGGCCGGCGCCGACTTCGACGGTCAGATGCTCCAGATTCGGCCCCTTGACCGGCGACAGGAATTCCAGCGCCGGCGCCGTGAGCCCCTCCGTTTCGAAGTACGGCATCATGTCCTTCACCACCTGCGGCACATCGTCGGGCAGCTTCGCACCCTTGACGACGAACGGACCGGAAGGCGTGGAGACTTCCGAAACGACTTCCGTTCCTTCCACGGAAGCGATGAACGACAGGAACAGTTTCGCCTCTTCCGGATATTTCGTGTTTTTGTAGATATAGGCGGCATCGGGCATCCAGACGGTCACCCCGTGCTTGTTCGGGTCGTCGCCGGGCTGTCCGAAGAAACCGATGTCTTCAATTTTGTCAGGGTTGTTCAGCATGATGGCCGGGATGGCGAAGGTCAGCATCGGATAGTGGGCGCCCTTGCCTTCCGCCAGGGCCACGAGGGCCTGGTCATACGTCATGGCCAGCAAATCTTCGTTGTAGAAACCGACCGTTTCGCCGAGCTTCTGGAAGCTGCGCAAGGCCGCAGGCGTCGTGGCGTATTTCGCCCGATTGGCCGTGTATTCTTCCGGAAAGTTCGGCACCTCCTGCAAGACGTTGTAGAAATCGGCGAGCACGATGAGCTGGCTTGTCCAGGTGTCCCGGTAGGAACCGATGATCGGCGTCACGCCGGCTTCCTTCAGTTTCCGGATATTGTCCATGAGTTCGGACCACGTTTTCGGCACCGACAGGCCGTGTTCGGCGTAAATGCGCCTGTTGTAGAGCCACCCGCCGGCGACGGAGGAGCGAAACGCGACGCCGAACACCTTGCCGTTCGCGGTCACGACGGATTTGAACGAATCGAGCAGATTGTCCATGAACGGCTCGTTGGTCAAATCCAGCATGTTTTGCTCCGGATTGAGGGCATGCATGAGCGAACCGGAATTGTAGAAGAAGATGTCGTTCATGTCGCCGGTCGCCAGGCGCGTCTTGACGAAGTTGTCGCCTTCGGCGCCGCCCGGGCGCGTCTCGATTTCGATTTCAATGTGCGGATATTTTTCGTTGAATTTTTTGGCCAGCGCTTCCCCGATCGCGACGGAGTCCGGCGTGTTGTCCAGCAGAAGGCTGAGCTTCACCTGCTCCTGGCCGGTAGACTGGCCGCCGCTGCCGCCGGTTGCCGGCGGCGACCCCGTCGCCCCCGACCCCGACCCTGACGATCCGCCGGAACCGCCGCCGCTGCAGGCCGCCAGAACGGCCGCCAGCACAAGGAGACAAGCCAGCGTCCACACGGTGAGTTTGCGTTTCAAAGTACGGTTCCCCCTTGCTCTTGTGAAAATGGAATGAGGAAGGTCCCCGGGAACCCTGCTGCTTTCATTGTAAGGGAAGCTCCGCCCTGCATGAATCGCGACCTTTTTTGGATCGGGCTCCGTTTTTTTAAGATGGGCGGCCCGCGCGGTTACGGGTGGTGCAGCGCGTCCCGGAACTGGCCGGGGGTCATGCCGGTGTAGCGCTTGAACACTTCGCTGAAATGCCGCGGCGTCATGTACCCGATGCGTTCGCTGACCTCGTTCACCTTCAGGCCTTTGCGCAGCAGCGATTTGGCCAGCTCCATCCGGTTGCGGGTGAGATACTTGATGAACGACTCGCCGGTCACTTCCTTGAACAGCACGCTCAGATAGGCGGGATGCAGTCCGACCGCCTCGGCCGTCTCCTGCAGGGAAACGTCGCGGAACGCGTTCTGCACGATATACTGCTTGGCCTTCTCGACGGCCTCGTGCTTTTCCCGTTCCCGGCTGCCCGCCGCCAGTTCCGCGAAATGCTCCATCTTCTCCCGGAACCATGCCGCCAGCCGGCCTTCGGCGGAAGCCTCCGCCATCTCGACATGATGGCGCGAAGGCTCCGCGCGTCCTTCGCCGCCAGCGTCCTTCGCCAGTTCCCTCACCGCTTCCTCCGCGGCATATACGATTTTGAGCATGTCGCTTTCCACCTGTTCCGGATCCGGCCGGACTTCCTGAATTTCCTTCAAAAAACCGTCCACTTCCCGCATCAGCGCTTCCCTGTTTCCGGCGCGGAGGCTGATCAGGATCGCTTCCATCCTGGAGGACAACGGTCCCGGTGCGTCGGTCCAGGAACCGAGTTCGCCGAATCGGATCCCGCCGCGGATGCCCAGGAGCAGCGCCCCTTTCAGGGCATGGCGGGCCTCCTTCAGGCTGCTCCGGGCCCCTTCCGGCGCCGGATGCGTGCGTCCGGCGCCGACGGTCTTCCCGGCGCTTTCCAGTTCGTCGAACATGCTGTCCCAGTGGGCGGAAGGCAGTTCCAGAAAATGAAACAGGACCGCCAGATAATCCTTTTCTTCCCGCAAATAGACGACGCGGTACGCCGGGTGGTCCGGCACGGTGAACGGCTCCGCGCACGCCAGAACGGTGACCCCGCTCAGCCGTTCCTCGTCCAGCCCGAACTGTTCCAGGACCGCGAGGTCCGCTTCCCCGCCGGACAAGAGCAGGCCGCGCACCGCCTTTTCGAGCAGCGCCTCGCCGGTGCCCTGCAGCATCCGCTCCATGGAACGGATGGCCCGCTCGCGCTCCAGCTGGCCGAGCGCCTTGCGGAGGGCCTGTTCGATGGCCGTCTCCGTGATCGGCTTTTCCACGTAATCGGACACGCCGAGCCGGATGGCCCGCTTGATGTAGTCGAATTCGTTGAAGCCGCTGAACACGATGCAGCGGATTTCCGGGAATTCGGCCATGACCTTCTCGATCAGGTCCAGTCCGCTCATCCCCGGCATGCGGATGTCGGTCAGCACAATGTCCGGCTTTACCCGCCGCACCAGTTCCAGCGCGGACAGGCCGTCCATCGCCGTGCCGGCCAGCTCGATGTTCAGCCCGTCCCAGTCCACCTTTGACGAGAGCGCTTCCAAAGCGATGAATTCGTCGTCAAACAGAACCGCCTTCAATTTCCTCATGCGCAAGCCCCCCTTTGTCCGGTTTGAAACGGATCTCGACCCGGGTTCCCGCCCCCGGCGCGCTTTCGACGTCAAAGGAACAATGCGGCCCGTAGTACAGCATCAACCGGTCGCGCACGTTGCCGAGCCCGTAACCCTTGGTCGTCTGCGAAACGTCCTCCATGCCCACGCCGTCGTCTTCCACCACGAAAACCAGTTCGTCGCCGTTTTTCCGTCCCGTGATCCGGATCAGCCCCTCGCCCATTTTCGGCTCCAGGCCGTGGTACACCGCATTCTCCACCAGAGGCTGCAGCGTCAGCTTGAGCATCTCGTATCCCATGATGTCCGGATCTACGTCGATCTCGCAGCGAAAACGGCCGTTGTAGCGGATGTTCTGGATCGTCATGTAATGCTCCACGTGCTTGATTTCCTTGAAAACGGGGATGGTTTCCCGGCCCTTGTTCAGGCTGAGCTTGAAGCTCTCCGACAGGGCGAGGGCCATCCGGGCGGCGTCCTCCGTCCGGTTGAGCCTGGCCATCCAGTAGATCGAGTCGAGCGTATTGTAAAGGAAATGCGGCTTGATCTGCGCCTGCAAGGCCTTGAGTTCCGCTTCCCGTTCCCGGAGCTCCGTTTGAAGCAGCCGGTCGTTCAGCTCCTGGTTCCGCCTGGCCACCCGCAGGAACGTCTCGCCGATCGTTCCCACCTCGTCGTCGTTGAACCGCGCGCCGAAATCGAGTTTTCCCTGCGTCCAGTCGACCATCATTTTTTTCAGCCGGAGCAGCGGCTTGGTGATGCTGCCGGACACGACAAACGAGATGGTGAGCGCCACGACGGCGATGACGAGGGCGATCAGCCCCGTGTACGTGCCGATCCTGCTGGACTGGGCCAGCAGCTCCCCTTTGTCGATCAGGTGAAGAAAATGCCAGCCCGTCGTGATGTTGCGGAATCCGCTGACCAGATAGCCTTCGCTCTCCCAGCGGGAAACCAGATCGCCGTAGGAGACGTTTTCCGCTCCCTGCGAGGGCGTCCCGCTCCAGGACACCGGATACAAAACGCGCGCCGATCCGCCCGTCGCGTCCACCACCACGAACTGGCCGTTGTCCGTGCTCTCCCGGAACACGTTCTGAAACATGGATTTGGACAGATTGGTGACGAGCAGGCCGATCGGCCTGCCCTGAACGTTTTCCGAATCCCGGAACAGCTTGACCGTCGAGAACGTGGACGGCGAATCTTCCAGCACGTTGTAGCCGAAAAACACGACCCGCCCCTGGGCTTCGACCGCCTGCCGGTACCATTCCGACCGCTCGATGCGCTCCTTCTTGTCCGGTCCCTCATACCTGCCGGCATCGTCCGGCCGGCCGAGGCAGTACGTCTGGAAATGCAGGTCGAAAATGCACAGCGATTTCACGAAACGCGTGTCAAAGGAATTGTTGTTGATGACCCGCTGCAGCCGGTTGATGGTCAGCGCGTTCATCTCGCTGAGTTCCTGCTCGGTTTTGATCTTGCTGTCGCGCAGGTCGTCGCGAATCTCGTCATTCAGCACGATGAACCGGTTCAGGTTGATGATGTTGCGGAAAAACAGATCCGCCACTTCGCTGGACGTCCGCAGGTGAGCGCTCTTCGACTCGAGGATCGTTTCCGTCAGCGTGTCTCTTGCGATGTTGTAGGACAGAAAGCCGAGGAAAAACAAAGGGGGGAGCGACAGGAGAATCATGGCCGCGAAGATGCGGTCCCGGATGCGGGGGCGCCGAAAGCGGACGAGCCATTTTTTCGCGGGTTGCCGTACCATGATGCTGTTCACCCCCGGTTTTGGCCGAACGCGGGCGAATATTGCCTTAATTCAATAATAATAGAAATCGGCCAACCGGCGGTTAGCGAGTTTTCTTTGGATGGGATGTCCGTTTTTTTAAGACAGCCGGCCGATTTCGTCTCTTCCTCCACCAGCACCGCCTCCACGAACCTGTCCGCCCCCGGGTCCCGTTCAAGCCGGCGGGGCTCCTTTGCTTCCAAATGCAGCGACAAAACCGGAAGACTCATCCCTCAATCCCTTCCCAAAAAAAAATAAACCTGAATTTCGAAAGTAAAACTCTTTTAAAAACATAAAAAGGGCTCCTGTTCTTTGGTAGAATGGTGTTTGACGAAAAAAACTCCAGCCAAAGAAAGGAGCACCTTTAAGGTGAAGTCTACCAC
>Ga0207871_100338_pt1 | contig 19737 bp, 21 predicted proteins | sample Passage260A_FD_187371 | JGI IMG/M metagenome (GOLD analysis project Ga0207871, IMG submission 187371) | Cellulose adapted compost microbial communities from Newby Island Compost Facility, Milpitas, CA, USA - Passage2 60A (SPAdes) (version 2) ...
TAATACCAGAAAAATGAATCGCCAATCCCATAAGGAAGAAGATCAAAAGCGCTTACAAGGGAAAGGTTCTTTTCAAGTTCGCATCCAGAATCCAAAAAAGGTGCCCACACTAGCTTGACTCAGACGACCCGTTCGGCACCGTTGGACAACGAAGGCGCTTTCGCGGTATGATACAAGGGAGGAAGTGTCGCGCCGCACGCTGCTGGAGGAAGGATGGTAGAAGCATGAGACTCGTCATCTCGCGATTCATCGCCGTGCTGCTGCTGGTCATTCCCGGCATCGGGGCGGCCTACGGTTTCCTGCAGATCAAGAACACCCTGTTCAATTATCTGGCTTCCTTCGGTCCGGACGGTGCCGTACCGAACTTCGACTGGCTGCGGTTCATCTTCGGCCTCGTCCTGTTCCTGGGAGGTGTCGGCTTCATCGGCGGCTGGATCTTCTTCCGCGACCGGAAACGCAACTACGTCGCCCCGCGCTTCCGCAAGAAGCGTCCCCGTCCGCCGAAGCCCGTCCGCCGCCCGGACAACGAACTTTCCTGAAACGAACGCCGCATCCGGCCCGGTGCCGTTGCGGCGTTTCGCATGATGGCCGGCAACCCGGAAGGGGATGCAACATCGGCTGCCGCCATCGCCATCCGGCCATGAAAAAGGACCGGTCGGAACATCCGGCTGACCGCCCTCGACGCTCCTCAGCGCTTCACCGCGATCGTTGAAGGCATGGCGCGTCGCCCGCCGTCCGGCAGCGCGTCCGCCTGGCCCTACCCGATGCGCAGCGCCCGCCCGCGGCAACCTTCACGGCGTTTCCGGAATCCGCAGGCCGCTCCAGCCGTCCACTTCGCACTGGCCGTGCGAATTGTCCCCGACAGCGACGACGGTTCCGTCCGCGCGCAGCCCGACGGTGTGGGCGCAGCCCGCCGCGATCGCCACGATCCCGCGCCAGCGGCCCACCTCGCATTGGCCGAAACGATTGTCGCCGGCGGCGACGACGGTTCCGTCCGCGCGGAGTCCGACCGTGTGCAGGCTGCCCGCCGCGATCGCCACGATGTCCCGCCAGCCGTCCACTCCGCATTGGCCGGCATGGTTGCTGCCCGCCGCGGTCACGGTTCCGTCCGCCCGCAGCCCGACCGAATGCAGATAGCCCGCCGCGACCGCCACAATGTCCCGCCATTCGTCCACCCGGCACTGGCGGTGGCGGTTGTTGCCCGTCCAAGCGACCGTGCCGTCCGCGCGAAGGCCGAGCGTATGCCAGTCACCCGCCGCGATCGCGACGATATCGCGCCAACCGTCCGTCTCGCATTCGCCTTCCAGGTTCCGGCCGACCGCGACGACCGATCCGTCCGCGCGCAACCCGACGGTCCGGCACCAACCCGCGGCGATCGCCACGATGTCCCGCCAATCTCCCGTCTCGCACTGGCCGTGCCGATTCCAGCCCGCCGCGACCACGGTGCCGTCCGCGCGCAGTCCGACGGTGTGCGCGTTGCCGGTGTTCGCCGCCATGTGGACGTTTCCAGCGGCGACCGACACGATGCCGTGCCAGCCGTCCACCGCGCACTGGCCGAGCCGGTTGTCCCCGGCCGCCACCACCGTGCCGTCGGCCTTCAGTCCGACGGTATGCCGCCTGCCCGCCGCCAGGACGCTATGACGCATTTCCGGTAACAAAATCCTCATCCCGTACCGCGTCCGCTTCCCTCCATCTCCGCCAGCAACCGCTCCAACACCTTCGCCACTCCGTCGCGATCACGGGTGTCCGTGATCGCGCAGTCCATTCTTTTGGCGCGCAAAGGATCGTTCATCCTTTCCCCGAGATGACAAAAACGTTGAAAGCTTCATGCATGATGAAACCAGCTTTGCGCAAGTCTATGGGAAATTCCCCCGAAACGTTCAATAGAAATTCAAACAAAACGCCCCTGCCATTGGTTCTCTTCCAACCAATAAACAGGGGGAATTCGTCGGAACGGATGTTCAAGGATGGTTGGCCTCGCCAATGTCGTTCGGTCTCGTCGAAACATTCCCGCGATTCCGCAATCCCTTGTCCCTTGAGCCTTACGACACCTTGTGCTCGATCCGCAACTTGTCGGCCACCATCGCGATGAATTCGCTGTTCGTCGGCTTCGACTTGCTCATGTTCACCGTGTAGCCGAACAGATGCGAGATCGACTCGATGTTGCCGCGCGTCCAGGCGACCTCGATCGCGTGCCGGATCGCGCGCTCGACGCGGGACGGCGTCGTCTTGAACTTCTCGGCGATGGCCGGATAGAGCGTTTTCGTGATGGCGCCGAGGATCTCGATATTGTTGTACACCATCGTGATCGCTTCGCGCAGATATTGATAGCCCTTGATGTGGGCGGGAACGCCGATCTCGTGGATGATGCTCGTGATGTTCGCGTCGAGGTTCTTGCTCTTCGACATCGGCACGACGCCGGACGATTTCTGCAGCATCGAGCCGTAGCTTCCGGACGGCGCGAGCGCCGGCTGGTTCACCAGCTGCCGGATCCGGTTCGCGAGGATTTCCATGTCGAAGGGCTTCAGTATGTAGTACGACGCGCCGAGTTGTACCGCCTTCTGCGTGATGTTCTCCTGGCCGAAGGCCGTCAGCATGATGATTTTCGGCATCGGATTCAGATTCATGTCGCGCAGCCTTTCCAATACGCCAAGGCCGTCGAGGTGTGGCATGATGATGTCCAGGATGAGGACGTCCGGCGCCTTGCGCGATTCCTCCAGCAGCCGAAGCACTTCTTCGCCGTTGTAGGCTACGCCCGTGACGGTCATGTCGCTCTGTTCCGAGATGTACTCGGAGAGCAGGTTGATGAATTCACGGTTGTCGTCTGCCAGCAACACTTCAATTTTCTGCAAGGTGTGAGGCCTCCTTACTTGCAATGGATTCGCGATTGGAAGGCGAGGATTCCTCCCCGGCATAATACCGATTCGACACAGGGAAGAAAATTCCTTCCCGATCCAAAATTTTTCTTTACAAATTTTCTTGTAATGAATATAATAACTTATTTTTCAAAATTCTCCCCATTTCTGGATCGTTCGACATTTTTCGACATTCCGGTTCCCGAAAATCGGATGAACGGACGAAAGCTTAGGGCGTCAACCCGCCTTAAGCTTTCGTTGCTCCCGGGCCGGCAGAATGCCGGCGTCTTCGAGCATCCATTCGATATAGCAGGCGTAACCCGACGACGGGTCGTTGACGAACACGTGGGTGACGGCGCCGACCAGCTTGCCGTTCTGGATGATGGGACTTCCGGACATGCCCTGCACGATGCCGCCCGTGCGCTTCAGCAGCTTCTCGTCGGTGATCCGGATGATCATGCCCTTCGTCGCCGGTTCGGTCTGGCGCATCGCGCGCGTGATCATGATATCGAATTTCTCCACCTTTTCGCCGTCGACCACCGTCAGGATGTGCGCGGGTCCTTCCTTCACCTCGTCCGCGAACGCGACCGGTATCGCCTTGTTGTCATAGTACGGCGTCGGCAGTTCGCTCATTCGTCCGAAAATGCCGAACGGCGTATTGCGCTCGACGGTGCCGAGCACTTTTCCCTCCTTGACGAAATGCGCCCTTTTCTCGCCGGGTTCGCCGCTGGAGCTCTTGTTGATCGACGTGACGCTCGATTGCACGATCTGCCCTTCTCCGACCCGGATCGGCGCCTGCGTGTCCATGTCCGTGATGATGTGTCCGAGGGCGCCGTATACGCCGTGTTCCGGCGCGTAGAACGTCAGCGTGCCCACGCCGGCCGCGGAATCCCGGATGTACAGGCCGAGCCGCCAGGCCCGGTCTTCCGCGTCATAGACCGGCTTCAGCTCCTTCACGAACCGTTCGTCTCCGCGCTCGATCACCAGCTTCAGCGTTCCGCCTTCCCTCCCGGCCTTTTCGACCATCTTGGCCATCTGGTCCACTTCCCTGAGCCTGACGCCGTTCGCGCTCTTGATCAGATCGCCGAGGCGGATGCCGGCCGATTGGGCGGGCGACACCTTCCCGCCGTCTTCCGTCTTCACCTGGTGATGACCGACGACCATGATGCCGTCCGATTTCACCTTGACGCCGATCGTCTGACCGCCGGGAATGACCTTCAGTTCGGGGACGACGTTCAAGGCAACCGTCTTGATAGGAATCGTACCGAATAATTTCAGTTGCAGCCTGGCGGTGCCGTCCGCCAGCGGCCTGATCGACAGCGGCTTGCGCATGTCAACCCGGACCGGACGGCCGCCCGAACCGTTGATGTCGACGATGGACGGATCGACCGTGATGTCGGCGTGGACCGGCAACGTGTAGTCAAGCTGCCGCTGCTGGCCGAGGAACAGCTTCAGTTCGCCCGGGAAGGCGGCGTAATGGCGGAACGGGGCGGAAAATCCGGCGGAGCCGACCAGCATCGCGAGCAACAGACCGAACCAACGGATCCGTGCGCTGCCATTCAATGGATTCACGCTCCTTCGGGGGAATCGGGATGAACGGCGGACGGGATGCGCACGCGCATAGCAAAAAAGCCGTCGATGAACCACCGGTCGGCTGCCGGCGGTTCTCGCGGCTTCGTGTCGGCGCGGGCGCTGTCCCGGGGGTCCGCCCGATGCGATGGAAGCCGCGGAAGCTGTCGCTCCCGTGTCTTGTGGATCGCCCTGTCGGCGTACCCTTAAGGTATCCCCGCCCCTTTTCTTTTATGACCGATAAAACATTCCCGGGATGGCTTTCAGGGGGTTCAGGCGCCCTTCTTCCGCGCGGCCAGATCGAGCATTTCCTGCGCGTGATGGCGCGTCCTGTCCGTCACTTCCACGCCGCCGAGCATGCGCGCCAATTCCTCGACCCGGCCGGCGCCCTCGAGCGGTTCGACCGTCGTCGTCGTGCGTTCGCCGGCCGTCGACTTGCGGATGCCGTAATGATGGTCGGCCATGCAGGCAACCTGCGGCAGATGCGTGATCGCGAACACCTGGCAGCGCCGGGACAGCTTCGACAGCTTCTCCGCAATGGCCTGCGCGGCGCGGCCGCTGACGCCCGTGTCCACCTCGTCGAAGACGAGCACGGGCACGCCGTCGATCGCGGCGAACACCGTCTTCAGCGCCAGCATGATGCGCGACATTTCGCCGCCGGAAGCGATCTTCGCGAGCGGCTTCGGCGGCTCGCCCGGGTTCGCGGAGAACAGGAACATCGCCTCGTCGATTCCGTTCGGTCCGAGCTTCGGCTCGCCGTCCTCGCCCGCGGGCTGTTCGAGCTGCACCCTGAACGTCGTCCGCTCCATGTGCAATTCCTTGAGCTCGCCTTCGATCTCCTTCGCCAGCCGGTCCGCCGCCAGCCGGCGCTGCTCCGACAGGGCGAGCGCCAGCCGCCGCGCCTCGTCGCGCAGCTTCCGCTCCTCCTCGCGCAGCCGCAGGAGATGCTCGTCCCGATTTTCCATCGTGTCGACGGCTGCGGCGATTTGATCCCGGTATGCGAGGATGTCCTCGATGCGCTCGCCGTACTTGCGCTTGAGGCGGCCCAGGAGATCGAGCCGGTCCTCGATCTCGGCCAGCCGCTCCGGATCCGCCTCGATCCGGTCGCGGTAATCGCGGAGCTGATGCGCGACGTCCTCCGCCTGGTAATAGGCCGACTGCAGCTGATCGAGCAGCGGACCGACGCTCGCGTCGTACCTGCGGATATCCTCCAGCCGCGCGATCGCCCGGGCCAGCGCGTCGAGCCCGGAGCGGCCGTAGATCAGATCGTACGCCTCGGCCGCGTTCTGCATGAGCCGTTCGGCGTTCGCGAGCCGCCTGCGCTCGTCCTGAAGTTCCTCGTCTTCGCCGGGCTTGAGCCGCGCGTCGTCAATCTCCCTGAGCTGGAACCGGTACAGATCGAGCATCTGCATGTTGTGCCGCGAGGCGTCTTCCAGCTCGCGCAGCCGGCTCCGCGTCTCCGCATACCGCCGGTACGCTTCCTGATATTCCCGCTTCAACGCGGCCAGCGGCTCGCCCGCATAGACGTCGAGCCATTCGAGATGGCGTTCGGTCCGGAGCAGCGACTGGTGCTCGTGCTGGCCGTGGATGTTGACGAGCGAATCGCCGATCTCCCGGAGCATCGACAGGTTGACGATCCGGCCGTTCACGCGGCATACGCTCTTGCCCTGAACCGACAGCTCGCGCCGCACGACGATCGGCTCGCCGGGATCCGCCTCGATGCCGAACGATTCCAGCACGTCCCATACCGGATGGCCGGCGGGCGGCTCGAACAGCGCCTCGATCTCGGCCTTCTCGCATCCGTAGCGCACGAGGTCGGCCGACCCGCGCCCGCCGATGGCAAGGGTCAGCGCATCGATCAGGATCGATTTGCCCGCGCCGGTCTCGCCGGTCAACACATGAAACCCTTCGGCGAAGGAAACGGTTACGTGCTCGATGACCGCCAGGTTGCGTATCGACAGCTCGCGCAGCATGGACGTGTCCCCTTCCCTGCCAACTAATACGATGCCTATTTCCGGCCCGGTTCATGCAGCAGGCCGATCAGCCGGTCGACGATCGCCTGGCTCTGCTTCTTCATCCGGCAGATGATCAGGATCGTGTCGTCCCCGCAGATCGTGCCCATGACCTCGCTCCATTCCATCGCGTCGATCAGCGCCCCGATCGCGTTCGCCGTGCCGGGCAGACATTTCAGGACGATGAGATTGTCCGCGCGGTCGATGTGGACGAAGTGGTCCTGCAGCGCCCGCTTCAGCTTCTGCAGCGGATAGATCTTACCTTCCGGCGGCAGCGAGTATTTGTAACGGCCGTCTCCGGTCGGCACCTTGACGAGCTGCATCTCCTTGATGTCCCGGGAGACGGTCGCCTGCGTCACGTTCAGACCCGCGCGGCGAAGCGCCTCGACCAGCTCGTCCTGCGTCCCGATCTCCTGCTCGCCGATGATCTCCCGGATCTTCAACTGCCTGTATCCTTTCATCTGGGGCCAGCCTCCTCAGCCTTCCGTTCCGATCGCGAACGTGATCGTCCGCAGCCGCCGTTCCTTCGGATCGGCGTAGATGACGCCCTCCGCCGAAGGGACGAGCAGCGCATAGACGAGCAGCCGGTCGCGGACGCCGGCGCCGGTCCAGTCGATCGGCATCCGGTCGCGGGCCGTCTTCACGAGCCAGGTCCGCCCGTCCTTCATCGCGACGTAGTCGATGAACAGACGGGATTGCAGCAGCTCGCCATCCACCTCGATCTCGATCGGCACGCGGTGCTTGCCCGAGACGACTTCGTAGCCGCATTCGGTCAGCAGGCGCACCGCCTCGTCGTCGGGATCCGGTTCCGCCCCTTCTCCCAGCCTGTAGAAGCGGCTGGCCGGCGGCTCGTGCAGCCACGCGTAGAACCGGCGGAACAGCCAGACGGCAATCAGGCCGCCCGCGGCGAGCATGAGAAGCCAGTCGGCCGCATTGCCCACATCCGCCGCCCCCTCCGCGCATGCATGCGCGCATGGTTTCGCCTGCTCTACAGGTTCTCGCTCGGGAGCGGAAATTCCTTCCATGAAGAGACAATGCGGACCAGAACGTTTGTTTGCCTTTCCAGTATACCAGAAAATGTCCCGATGGGAAAGCCGCGGACCGGGCACAAAACGACAAGAGGCCAACCGATTGTCAAACCGATCGACCTCGCATGCCTTGCGCCCGGCTCCCGCCGGTCCGATGTTCCCGCTTCGGTTCCAAAAAGAAAGTCCGGCCCGTCAACCCTTCCGGAACGCCGCGTGCGCCTCCCGGACGATCCTCCCGACCGTTTCGGGGGTCGCGGGAAAAGCCGCCGGCTCTTCCGCGCGCCACCAGGCCAGAAATTCGATGTTGCCCTCGCCGCCCGTGATCGGCGAATAGTCAAGCCCGTGAAGGCCAAAGCCTTCCTCCTCCGCGAAGCCGCACACCCGGATCAGCACCTCTTCGTGCGTCTTCGGGTCGCGCACGACGCCGGACCTGCCGACGGCTTCGCGCCCCGCCTCGAACTGCGGCTTGATCAGCGCGACGACGTCCGCGCCGCGCGGAAGCATCGTCCGCAGCACCGGCAGGATGAGGCGCAGCGAGATGAACGAGACGTCGATCGCCGCGAAATCCGGCTGCGGCCCGCGGAGGTCCTCCGGTTTCACATAGCGGAAATTCGTGCGCTCCATGACGGTGACCCGGCTGTCCTGCCGGAGCGACCAGTCGAGCTGGTTGTAGCCGACGTCGATCGCATAGACGTGGGCGGCGCCGTGCTGGAGCGCGCAATCGGTGAAGCCGCCGGTCGACGCGCCGATGTCGAGCATGACGCGCCCTTCCATCCTGAGGCCGAACGCGCGGATCGCCTTCTCCAGCTTGAGCCCGCCGCGGCTTACGTACGGATGCGGCGCCCCCTTCACCGCGATCGCCGCCTCGCGCGGCACCTTCGCCCCGCTCTTCTCGACCCGCTCGCCGTCCACCGTCACAAGCCCGGCCATCACGGCCGCCTTCGCCTTTTCCCGACTCTCGAAAAAGCCCCGCTCCACGAGGAGCACGTCGATCCGTTCCTTGTCCTTCCGATCCTTATCCGGCATGTCCGTTCCCGTCGTCCCCCATGTCAGATGCGGGCGGCGCCGGCGCGCGCGCCCGGCCTGGCCCGGAGCCGCATCGCCTCGCCGACGATCCGGTCGGCGGTCAGCCCGATCTCCTCGCGCTGTTCGCGGATCGAGCCGTGCTCGATGAACCGGTCGGGCACGCCGATCAGGCGGATCCGCATATGGTCGATGCCGCGCAGCGCATAGAACTCGAGCACCGCGCCGCCGAGTCCGCCGTGCACCGCGCCCTCCTCGATCACGAGAACGGGCAGGCCCTCGTCGGCGAGGGAGAGCAGCATCTCCTCGTCCAGCGGCTTCAGGAACCGGGCGTTCACGACGCGCATCCGCACGCCTTCCGCAAGGAGCCGCTCCGCCGCCGCCTCCGCCAGGCCGACCATCGGGCCGCAGGCGAGCGCGACGAGGTCTTCGCCCGCGCGGACCGTCTCCCAGGAGCCGATCGGAATCGGCTGCGGATCGGGTTCCGGCTTCAGGCCGACCCCGGGCGACCGCGGGTAACGGACCGCGATCGGGCCGCCGTCGTATTCAACGGCCGTGCGCAGCATGCGCCTGAGCTCGTTCTCGTCCTTCGGCATCATGAGCACCATGTTCGGAATGTGGCGCAGGAACGCGATGTCGAATACGCCCTGATGCGTCTCGCCGTCGGGCCCGACCAGTCCGGCCCGGTCGATCGCGAGGATCACGTTCGCGTTGTGGCGGCAGATATCGTGCACGACCTGGTCGTACGCCCGCTGCAGGAACGTCGAATAGACGGCGAAGACCGGCTTCATGCCCTCGAGCGCGAGCGCGGCGCACAGCGTCGCCGCGTGCTGCTCGGCGATGCCGACGTCAAACATCCGGTCCGGGAACCGCTTCGCAAACTTGAGCAGGCCGGATCCGCCGGGCATCGCCGGCGTCACCGCGACGATGCGCGGATCGCGCTCCGCCAGCTCCACCAGCGTATCCCCGAACACGTCCGTGTACGTCGGCGGTCCGGCCTGCTTCAGCACCTGGCCGGACTCGATCTTGTACGGCGTGATGCCGTGCCATTTGTGCGAATCGGCCTCGGCCGGCTTGTACCCCTTGCCCTTCACGGTCAGCACGTGCACGAGCACGGGTCCCCCGACCGCTTTCGCCTGGTTCAGCGCCTCGATCAGCTTGCGGACGTCGTGTCCGTCCACCGGACCGAGGTACGTGTAGCCGAGCTCCTCGAACCACATGCCCGGCACGACCATGTATTTCAGGCTGTCCTTCAGCCGCTCGGCCGTTTTCGCGAGCCTGCCGCCGATCGCCGGAATCCGGTTCAGCAGCTGCTGCAGCTCTTCCTTCGCCTTCAGATAGTGGCGGTCCGAACGGATCCGGCCGAGATAATTGTGCAGGGCGCCGACGTTCGGCGCGATCGACATCTCGTTGTCGTTGAGGACGACGATCAGCTTCTTTTTCTCGTGGCCGATGTGGTTCAGCGCCTCGAGCGCCATGCCGCCGGTCAGCGCGCCGTCGCCGATGATCGCGACGATGTGATGGTTCTCGCCCTTCAGATCGCGGGCGATCGCCATGCCCATCGCGCCGGACAACGACGTGCTGCTGTGCCCGGCTTCCCAGACGTCGTGCTCGCTCTCCGAGCGCTTCAGGAAACCGCACAGCCCCTTGTATTGGCGAAGCGTGTCAAACCGGTGCATCCGGCCGGTGACGATCTTGTGCACATACGCCTGGTGCCCGACGTCGAAGATCAGCCTGTCCTTCGGGCTGTCGAACACGTAATGGAGCGCGAGCGTCAGCTCCACGACGCCGAGATTCGACGCCAGATGGCCGCCGGTCACGGACAGCTTCTCGATCAGAAACCGCCGCACTTCCCCGGCCAGCTCGTCGAGCAGGTCCACCGGCAGCGCCTTCAAATCCTTCGGTCCCCGGATTTGTTCGAGCAGCATGCGTCTACCTCGCTTTCGTCCGGCGGAACGTCTTCCCGGCGGCGCGCCTTGCGGCGAACCTTCGCGCGCCGCGCCGGTCTCCGCGCTCCGCCATGCGCGCAGGCCCATTATACCACAAGCCGTCCGGCCAGGCACACGGCGGCGGTCCGGCCGCTGCCGGTCCGCGGGCAGGCCCGCGCCTCAGCGGTCGCGCCGCATCAGATAGTCGGCGATGCCGATAAGGAGGTCCGGCTTGCGCAGGCCGGCTTCCCGCAGCATTTCCTTCGCCTCGCGCGTAAGCCTCTCGACTTCGTCCCGGCTCGCCTCGAGTCCGGCGAGATACGGCCAGGTGACCTTCCGGCTCCGCTCGTCGCTGCCGGTCTTCTTGCCGAGCCGCCGCTCGTCGCCGATTACGTCCAGCATGTCGTCCCGGATCTGGAACGCGAGCCCGAGCCGGCGGCCGAATTCCGCCAGCGCTTCGATCTGGCCGGCGGACGCGCCTGCCGCCCGGCCGCCGGCCGTGAGCGAGAACACGATCAGATCGGCCGTCTTGTGCAGATGGATATACCTCAGTTCCTCCAGCGTCGTCACGCCCTGCTCGCCGAGGATGTCGGCCGCCTGTCCGCCGACCATGCCGGACGCGCCGGCCAGCCGGGCCAGATCGGCCGTGATCGCCAGCGCCGCGTCGGCGGACAGCCTGCCGGAGAGCGCGGCATCCGCGATCAGATGGAACGCGTGGGTGAGCAGCGCATCACCGGCCAGGATCGCCATCGCTTCGCCGAACACCCGGTGGTTCGTCGGTTTGCCCCGGCGGAAATCGTCGTTGTCCATCGCCGGAAGATCGTCGTGAATGAGCGAATAGGTATGCACCAGCTCGACGGCGCAGGCGGCCGGCATCGCCGCCTCCGACGCCGATCCGTCCCCCCGCACCGCTTCCGCGGCGGCCAGCACGAGCACCGGTCGTACCCGTTTGCCCCCGGCCTTCAGCGAATACATCATCGCCTCGCGCAGCCTGGCCGGCACATCCCAACCGGCCGGAAGGACGCCGTCCAGCTCCCGCTCGACCATGCCGGCCAGCCGCGCCATGTACGCTTCGACGGTCATTTCCTGCTAGCTCCAATCCGTGGGTCTCGAATCAACCGCCTCAAGGTCTGGTCATTCTTCCGGAACGAAGGGCCTGCGTTCGATCCCCTGCTCCGTCTCGATCAGCATCTCGATCTTCCGCTCGACCTGCTCGAGCTTGTCCCCGCACAGCCGCGACAGCCGCATGCCCTCCTGGAACAGCTCGATCGCTTGTTCGAGCGGCACGTCGCCCGATTCCAGCTTCGCGACGATCGCCTCGAGCTTGTCCATCGCTTCCTCGAAGCTCAAGGCGGCGTCCCCGTTGCCCGCGTCCGGTCCGGGCATTCCAGCGCCCGTCCGGTCAACGTTCGTTTCCGCCAAAGCCGTCCTCTCCCCTCATCGACCAGATATGGCAATCCAGCCGACCGTCCAGAAGCCGCACCTTCACCATGTCTCCCGGCTGCACGTCCCGGATCGACCGGATCAGCCGCTCCTCCCGCTCGTCGTAGACGAGGCTGTAGCCGCGCATCATCACCTTGAGCGGGCTCAGCGCGTCAAGCCGGCTCATCGCCAGCGCCAGGCGCTGCCGCCCGTCCTTCACGGCCGTCCGCATGGCGGCCGCGAGCCTCCGCTCCGCCTCGCGCCGCCGGGCGGCGGCCACCGCCGCCTTGCCGCCCGGATGCGCCGCCGCCAGGCGCGCCCTCAGGGCCAGCAGCCGCTGTCGGTTCTGTCCGGCCCGGTGCCGCATCCGCTCGCGCAGCCGCTCGGTCGCCCGGTCAAGCCGCTCCGCATGCGCCAGCAGGTAGCGCCGCGGGTAGAGCAGCACCGGCGAGCGGCGGACGCGCGCGAGACGCTGCCGGCGCGAATCGACGACGGCCGCGAGCGCGACGCGCATGCGGCGCTTGAGATGCTCCAGCGTCTCCTTGAGCTCCATGATGTGCGGCACCGCGAGCTCGGCCGCCGCCGTCGGCGTCGGGGCGCGGAGATCCGCCGCGAAGTCGGCGATCGTGAAGTCCGTCTCGTGCCCGACCGCGGAGATGACGGGGATGCGGGACGCCGCGATGGCGCGGGCCACGATTTCCTCGTTGAACGCCCACAGCTCCTCGATCGATCCGCCGCCGCGCCCGACGATCATCACGTCCGCCTCGCCGATCCGGTTCAGCAGTTCGATCGCCCGCACGATCGACGGCGCTGCACCTTCCCCCTGGACAAGCACCGGCACGAGGACCACCCTCGCCTGCGGATAGCGGCGGCCGAGCGTCGTCAGAATGTCGCGGATCGCGGCGCCGGTCGGCGACGTGACGACCCCGATCGTCCGGGGGTACCGCGGCAGCGGCCGCTTGCGCGCCGGATCGAACAGCCCTTCGGCCTCGAGCTTCCGCTTGAGCTGCTCGAAGGCGAGGTAGAGCGAGCCGATCCCGTCCGGCTGCATCTGCGTCACATAGAATTGATAATTTCCGTCCCGCTCGTAGACCGCCACGCTGCCGCGGGCGATCACCTTCGTCCCGTCGCGCGGCATGAACGGAAGCTTCCGGTTGTGGGCGGCGAACATGACGCATTTGATCCGGCTGGCCTCGTCCTTCAGCGTGAAATACATGTGCCCGCTCGTATGGTGCGTGAAATTCGAGATTTCTCCGCGCAGCCACACATCGGCGAGCCGTTCGTCCGATTCCAGCTTCATCCGGATGTACCGGGTGATCTCATGGACCGAATAGATGCGAGCCTCTCCCACGGACTCCACTCCCGGCTTGTCCGGCGCCTCAACCGACGCCGTGCATGCGTTTCGCCGCGGTCAGCGTGTTGCGCAGCAGGAACGTGATCGTCATCGGGCCGACGCCGCCCGGCACCGGCGTGATCCAGCCGGCGACTTCCTTGGCGCTCTCAAAGTCGACGTCGCCGGCGAGCTTGCCGTCCGGCAGCCGGTTGACGCCGACGTCGAGGACGACGGCGCCCGGCTTCACATACCGCGCGTCAATCGCCTTCGCCTTGCCGATCGCGACGACGAGGATGTCGGCCTGCCGCGCGATCTCCTCCAGGTTGGTCGTGCGCGAATGGCAGATCGTCACCGTCGCGTGCTCGCGCAGCAGAAGCAGCGCCGCCGGCTTGCCGACGATGTTGCTTCTGCCGATGACGACCGCGTGTTTGCCCGCGATCGTGATGCCCGACCGCTTCAGCAGCTCGATGCAGCCGGCCGGCGTGCACGGCAGCAGGCTGTCGTCGCCGATCACCAGATTCCCCGTGTTCACCGGGTGGAAGCCGTCGACGTCCTTGTCGGGCCGGATCGCGCCGATGACGGCCTTCTCGTCGATATGCTCCGGCAGCGGCAGCTGCACGAGGATGCCGTGGACGGCCGGATCGCCGTTCAGCCGGTCGATCAGCGCGAGCAGCTCCTCCTGCGTCGTTTCCGCCGGCAGCCGGTGCACCTCCGAATGAAAGCCCGTCGCAAGGCACGCCTTTTCCTTGTTTCGGACGTACACCTTCGACGCCGGGTCGTCGCCGACAAGGACGACCGCGAGCCCCGGTACGATGCCGCGTGCCTTGAGCGCCTCCGTCTCCGCGCGGATTTCCTCGCGGATCGCGTTCGCAATCGCTTTTCCGTCGATGATGGTTGCGGACATGGTACCACTCCTTTATCAAATGGGCCGGTTCTGCTTCAACGTCTCAAGCTCGTTCAACACCCGGCCAAGCACGCCGTTGACGAATCTGCCCGATTCCTCGGTGCCGAAGCGCTTCGCGAGTTCGATCGCCTCGTTCACCGCCGCCTTCGGCGGCACGTCGTCCCGCCAGACGATCTCGTAGGCGGCAAGGCGAAGGATCTGCCGGTCGACGCGGGACAGCCGGTCGATCTGCCAGCCGGTCAGCACCTGCTGCAGCAGCCGGTCGATCGCGGGCCTGTGCCTTGTCACGCCCTCGGCCAGCTCCCGCGCCCGCGGCACCGCCGCCTCGAGCGCGGCCGGGTCCGCGTCGAGCTCGCTGTCCTCCCGCGCCGCCTCCTCCGCAATCATCGCGACCGCGTCAGCGGCGTTCGTGTCGTTCATCTCGATCTGGTACAACGCCTGCACGGCGATCTCGCGCGCCAATCTGCGTATCATGTCGCCTCCCGGTTGCCTGGAGCCGCGGTCCGGAGACGGGCCGCGCCCCGATCTCGAACGAAAAAAACCTATGATCTCCTCCCTGCACCGAACCGTGGGGACGCCGACTCCGGCGCACGGAGGAAATCACAGGGCCTAACGGAACCGGCGCCACCGGTCGCCCAGCCATTCTCCCAGCCTTTCGCCCAGCCGGTCCCAGGGGATCGCCGGCCAGCTCCGCTCGTCTTTCATTTTGCCTGCGTAATAGCCGATCCAAACGAGCAGCGCGAAAAAGAGCATATCCCAGAAGCCCGCGATCAGATAGATGATGCCGAAGAACACGCCGGCCAGCACGCCCGCGACGCGTCCCCCGTGCGTCGACAGGAGATCCCTCCAGAACATGGCCGACTCCTCCTCTTATTCCACGCGGTTCCGGAACGTCTGGCTCCGCGCGATGTTCGCGACGAATACCGCGACATTCGCCACGGGAATCCCGGTGATTTCCTCGACGTAATCCCTGACCGCCCGCTGCATCTCCTCCGACAGCGACGGAATCGGGCTGTCGCCGTCCACGACGGCCCGGATCGAGATGTCGATGCCGGCGTCGGTGACCCGGATGCGCGCGCGGAGATCCTGCACGCCGCGCTGGCGGGACGCCGCCTTGAGCGCCAGATTCTCGACGGTCTCGAGCGAGATGCGAATGTCGCCGTAATCGGTCCGCTGGTCGATCGACGCCGCCGCGCCGCCGCCCCGCCGCAGCGACAGGTAAAGGAAGCGCAGGCTGATCAGCAGCAGGACGGCGGAGACGGTGATGACGGCGGTGCGCACTCCCCAGCCGTCGTACAGGGCGCGGACGGCGTCCAGCGCCTCATCCTCGGGAATGACGCCCGCGCCCGCGGCGATCGCCGCGACGGAGGCCGCGAGGATGATCAGACTGCAGACGAACAGCAGCAGCTTGTCCAATACCCTGGCCAATTCGTCATCTCTCCCCATAATGAAAATCCCCCCGACGGGCGGCATGCCGTCCACGAGGGGAAAACCCGTGTAAAGCCGTTACTTCACCCGGTGCGTCTCTTCTTCCTCCGCCTTCTCGGCCGATTTGAAATGAACGTCGTGCACGTGGACGTTCACCTCGACGACCGTCAGCCCGGTCATCGTCTCGATCGATCGCTTCACGTTGCGCTGGATCTCGGAGGCGACATCCGGTATCCGGTACCCGTATTCGACGACGATTGACACGTCGACCGCGGCTTCCTTCTGGCCGACTTCCACCTTGACGCCCTTGGCCAGATTCTTGCGGCCGAGAAGTTCCGCGATGCCGCCGGCGATGCCTCCGCTCATGCCCGCGACGCCGTTCACTTCCACGGTCGCGAGGCCCGCAATCACGGCGATGACCTCCGGCGCGATCTGGATCGTGCCGATCTCCGTGCGCTCGAAATCGGCCGCTTCCGCAATGCTCTCCATGGTGCACCTCCCCGGACTTGCTGGGCTTATCCGCGTTTATTTCTATACTATAACATTCGGCGGGAATTATGACAAACCTGGATCGACGGCGGTGAGATCGTGCTCCTCGAGAAACTTGATGTCAAAGTCGCCGCGCTCGAACACCGGATGGTTCAGCACCCGGAGATGGAACGGAATCGTCGTCTTGATGCCGTCGATCGCGAACTCCGCCAGCGCGCGCTTCATGCGCGCGATCGCCTCCTCGCGCGTCGGCGCCCAGACGATCAGCTTCGCGATCATCGAGTCGTAGTGCGGCGTGACGGTGTAGCCCGGATACGCACCGCTGTCGACGCGCACGCCGATGCCGCCCGGCGGAAGGTAGAACCCGAGTTTGCCGGGGGACGGCATGAAGCCCCGATCCGGATCCTCCGCGTTGATGCGGCACTCGATCGCCCAGCCGTTGATGCGGAGGTCCTCCTGCCGGAACGAAAGCGGATGCCCCTCGGCGACGCGGATCATCTCGCGGATCAGGTCGACGCCGGTGATCATCTCCGTCACCGGGTGCTCGACCTGGATGCGCGTGTTCATTTCCATGAAATAGAACTGGCCGTCCGGTCCGAGCAGGAATTCCAGCGTGCCCGCGCCGACGTAACCGACCGCCTTCGCGGCGCGCACGGCCGCCTGCCCCATCCGCTCCCGGAGCTCGGGCGTCATGACCGGGCAGGGAGCCTCCTCGATCAGCTTCTGCCGGCGGCGCTGCACGGAGCAGTCGCGTTCGAACAGATGGACGACATTGCCGAATTTGTCGGCCATGATCTGGATCTCGACGTGCTTCATGCCCGTCAGGTATTTCTCGATGTAGACGCCGCCGTTGCCGAACGCCTTCTCGGCTTCCTGGCGCGCGGTCTCGAGCCCCGCGATCAGCGCTTCCTCGTTCTCGGCGATGCGGATGCCGCGGCCGCCGCCGCCCGCCGTCGCCTTGATGATGACCGGGTAACCGATTTCGCGGGCGATGCGGACCGCCTCTTCCGTGTCGCTCACGAGCCCGTCGGACCCGGGCACGACCGGGACGTCCGCCTCCCGCATCGTCTGCTTCGCCGCCGACTTGTCGCCCATGCGGGCGATCGCCTCCGCCGGCGGGCCGATGAACGCGATGTTGCAGGACTCCACGATCTCCGCGAAGTCCGCGTTCTCGGACAGGAAGCCGTAACCCGGATGGATCGCGTCGCAGCCGGTCAGCGTCGCGACGCTCATGATGTTCGCAAAGTTCAGGTAGCTGTCCTTGAGCGGCGCCGGCCCGATGCAGTACGCCTCGTCCGCCAGCCGCACGTGCAGCGAATCGCGGTCCGCCTCCGAATAGACGGCAACCGTGGAAATGCCGAGTTCGCGGCACGCGCGGATGATCCGGACGGCGATTTCGCCGCGGTTCGCGATCAGGATTTTATGGAATTTCAAGCGACGTTACCCCTTTCGACGATCGGATCACTCCGGCCTGACGAGGAACAGCGGCTGCCCGTACTCGACGAGCTGCCCGTTCTCGGCGAGAATGTCGACGATCTCGCCCCGCACCTCGGCTTCAAGCGGATTCATCAGCTTCATCGCCTCGAGGATGCAGACGACGGTCTTCTCCGTGACGCGGTCGCCGATGTTGACGAACGGCGGCGCGTCCGGAGATGGCGCGCGGTAGAACGTGCCGACCATCGGAGCCACAATCGTGTGCAGATTGTCCTCGCGGGCCGGAGCGGAAGCCCGTCCGGCGGGCGCTTCGGGTTCCGGCGCCGGAGCGGCGGGCGCGGTCGCGGGTGCCGCCGGTATATGCGCGGAAACGGCTTGCGGCGCCGGAACCTGGACGACCTCGCTCTTCCCCGGTTTGCGGATGACGAGGCGCGAGCCTTCGTTCTCGATCTCGAGTTCCTGCACCGAAGTCGCATCGACCAGCTTGATCAGTTCCTTGATCTCACTGAGTTTGAACATCTTGCCTGTCTTCACTCCCCAAAAGGTCTGCGCGCGGCGGCGGAAAGCCTGTCCGGGCGCCGGTTCCTTCACCGAACGTAAGTATTATAGCACAAACGGGAAGGAACTCGTACATCTTTTTCCTGCCGCCCCTCCGCGGGCGCCCGGAAAGCGGAACAAGCCGGCGGGCCCGTCCCCGGGCCGTCCGGCTTGCGCGCCGCCCCGCCCGGGCGGCGTCAGGGCACATATTGCACCGACACGCGGTCGGCCGTCACGTCCATCGTCTTCATGACGAGGTCGACGATGTCGACCGCGTCGGCGGTCTCCAGCTTCTCGCTCTGGACGACGACCTTGTACCGGTTGTTCTCCTCCGTCACGACGACGTTCGGGAAGCGGGCGGACAGCTCCTCCTCGATGCCGGTCAGTTTCTCCTCCTTCTCTTCCAGGAGGCTGAGCTGCTCCATCGCCGCCGACGATTCGCCGGCGTCGAGGCTCGTGTCCGCGATGATGCCGTACAGCCGCTCCGCCGCCTCCGCGAATTCCTCGGTGCGCGCGTGCTGCAGCTTCGCGATGTAATCACCGCCGGACGAGCCGATCCCCTGCGCCTCGAGCTGCCGGAGCACCTCCGCATCCTCCTCGCTCAGTTGCGAGCCGTCCGCCGCCCATCCGGCGTCCGGATCGACCTCGTCGACGACGATGCCGGTATCGTCCGCCGCCGCCTGCCGCCCGTCAGCCGGGCCCGTGTCGAGATCCTCCGTGAACAGATAGTACGCCGACAGCACGACCATCAGGCTCAACATCGACACCAGCCAAATCGTCTGCCTTCTCGAGTTCATGCTCCTTCTCCTCCCCTGTGATGGCATAGCCGCTTCATCCCGTCTTCCGCGGCACGACCGAGATGCGGCCGGCGGGCACGCCGGTTCCCTTCTGCACGGCGTCCAGGATGAGCGCCCGGACCGTCTGGTTCTCCGCGCCCTTCGCGACGACGAGGATGCCGCGGATCTTCGGCTGGATCCGCTTCACGACGACGGGCGTCTGATCGCCGGACACCTCGTAGAAGACGATCGTGCCCTCCTGCGTAACCTGCGCGATGTGCCGGGTTCCGCCCTGGCCGTCCGTCTCGTCGGTCTGCTGCCGCGTCAGCCGGCTGTTCTTCTCGTAGACGATCTCCTCCGTCGATTCGACCGTGACGAGCACGTCGACCGTGCCGACGCCCACGATCTTCTCCAGCATCTCCTTGAGCCGCTGCTCGAGCGGCTGCTCGATCGCCTCGAACGGCGACGCGGGCGCCGGCTCCCGGTTCAGAAACGTCTCTTCGCCCTCCGGGGGCGGGCCGGCCGCGCCTTCATCCGGCTCGACGCCGCGCAGCGACAGGAACGGGTTGATGACGAGCAGCGCCGCGCCCAGGCCGCCGATGATGAACAGCAGGCGCAGCGATCGGGAGCGCTTCTCCCCTCCCGGTCCGCCGCCGACGATCCGTTCCAGCCCCTCCAGCCATTTCGCCACCCGGAATCCCTCCCGCTCGACTTGCTGCCGGCCGCGTCAGGCCGGCATCCATACCGCGATCCGCTCCGGTTCCACCCCCCATCCCTGGTGAACGACCGCCCGGATGACGGCGGCGATGCCTTCGGGCGCCGCCGCGAGCCCGTCCGCCGCGGGCCCGTCCGCTTTGCGCCCGTCCGCATCCGGCGCGCCACCGCCCGCGCCGGCCCGGCCGGCGGCCGGACCGGACGCCGGAACGGCGCGCTCCGTTCCGCTCCGGATCCGCACCGCTTCCACCGGCTTCACCGGATCGATCGGTCCGATCCGGATCG
>Ga0207871_100340_pt1 | contig 19709 bp, 13 predicted proteins | sample Passage260A_FD_187371 | JGI IMG/M metagenome (GOLD analysis project Ga0207871, IMG submission 187371) | Cellulose adapted compost microbial communities from Newby Island Compost Facility, Milpitas, CA, USA - Passage2 60A (SPAdes) (version 2) ...
TCGTCAATTTGTCCATGTATTCTTCAAACGGGATGTTGATCCATTCGAACGTGAAGTTGAATTTCTGTTCCAATTCGGCGATCTTGTCGAGACGTGCCTGCTCGTCGACCGTGTTGCCCGCCGGTTTCGGGTCCCACCATGCGGCTACGCGGATCGTGCGGCCGCCGAGGTCGATCGGCGCCGGCTCTTCCGACGGCTCCGAACCGCTGTCTGCGCCGGTGTTGGAGCTGCCGCTGTTTTCGGTCTGTGCTCCGCTGTCGGAGCCGGTGCTGCTGCCGGAGTTGTTGGTGGTTTTGCTGCCGCCGCCGCAGGCTGCCAGCACCAGCATGACCGCAAGGAGCAGCAGCGAAAGCACTTTCATTCTTTTCATCGCCAAACCTCCCATTTCATGATCAACCGTTCCGCATGCGCCGATGGACGGCGTCAAACGGCCGTCAACATCGGCCGATCCCCCAAGGAAACGTTTACAACACCGCCATCAAAAGTACGGTCGTGCATCACCACCGCAATCCCTTTTTCGGATGGTTTGCAAAACAATCATAGCATCGCCTGCAGTTTCCGTCAATCGAATTTTTGGTTTGTTGCGCCGTTTTGTTTTGTTTGTTATTTTATTTGTTTTTTTGTTCACGTCCGCTTGTTATTTGCAGAAAATTCAGGCGGCCCTCCGGTCGTCGATCGTCCGGAAAAGCCGCCTGATCCCATCCCTGCAACGACCTATCGGAAAAAGATAACGCCTACGACTGGTGTCCGGCGTAGGCATAGGCATCGCGGATGATCACATCGCCGTAGAGCAGCTTGCGCTCGATGGCCGAATCCGGATTCAGGATGCGCCACAGCATCTGGTCGACGGCTCGCATGCCGAGGAGCTCCTTGTTGACATTCACGGTACCGTAGATCGGATGCGTCGTATTCGTGTTGTCGAAGCCCGTGACCGCGCAGTCGCGCGGCACGTCGAAGCCGCGCTTGCGCAGCTCCTCGATCAGGAACTCCGCGATCCTGTCGTTGACGCAGACGAACACCTCCGGCCATTCGTCGAGCGCGAGCTCGGGAATCAGCTTGTACAGCCGGTCGTTCGCGTCGGGACCGATCAGCGCGGGATCCTGCTTCAGCTCGATGCCGTAGCTTTCGAGCGTCGCGCGGAACGCGATCCAGCGCTCGAAGTAGCTCTGCGCGTCGCGGATCGTGCCGACGAACTGGAATTTGCGGTACCCTTTGCCGATCAGCTTGATCGTCAAATCCTTCATGCAGTTGTAGTTGTCCGTAAAAACGGTGTCGCAGTGGAACGCCGGGTCCGCGTGGTCGACCATCACGACGGGAATGTTCAGCCTGCCGATTTCGAGCAGAATCTGCGTCGATATCGTGCCGATCGTGATGATGCCCCGGATCGCCTCCGGCTTGACCAGCGAGAAGATGTTGTCCCGCGACGGTTCGGTCAGCGTCAGGATATCGATGCCCTTCTGGTTGAGGCGGGTCGAGATCCCCTCGAACACCGGGCCCCAGTAGACGGAATCCTTGTTCTGATGCCGGATGTTCGGGAACAGGATGACGATCGTCCCCGTCCATTTGCGTTCGACTTCGTCCCTGAGTTCGCCGGAGAACCGCATCGGTTCGTTGTTCCGGAAATACCCGAGTTCGCCCGCAGCCTTCAGAATGAGCTCCCGGGTTGCCGCGCTGACGCCGCTCTTGCCCGTCAGCGCCCGGGACACGGCGAATTTCGAAACCCCGGCGTAATCGGCGATCTCCTGGATGGTCACTCTCCGCTTCATGATTCCCTCATCCATTCCGCGCATGTTCTTGTCGAACCAGGACTGCGATTTATCATTATACCAGTTTTCCGCTTCAATGTTCCCTTTTTTCCGCGTTCGCGGGAAGCAGCACGATCCGCCCGTCCTCGAGCCGGAGCAGCACCTTGTCCGCGTCCTTCGCGCCGACCGCTTCGAGGTAATGTTCGGGGATCTGGATGCGCCCCGACCGGTCCATGACGGCGTACTCGATGTGGGTGTCGAAGGCGCCGTCCGGCCCGCCTTCCGCTTCCGTCTCCCCTTCCTCGCGCAGGATCAGCTCGGAAGACGTCCGGCCGTCGCGGATCGAGACGACCCGCTTCACCTGCTTCGCGAGATTCAGGTCGTGGGTGACGATCACGATCGTGACGCCCAGCTCGGCGTTCAACCTTCCGAGCAGCTCCATGATCTGCGCGGACGTCTTCGTGTCCAGCGCGCCGGTCGGCTCGTCCGCGAGCAGCAGCTTCGGACGGTTCGCCAGCGCGATGGCGATCGCGACCCGCTGCTGTTCGCCGCCCGAGAGCTGCTCCAGCCGGCTGTTCACGCGATGGCCCAGGCCGACGGCTTCCAGCAGTTCGATCGCGCGCATCCGCTTCTTTCTCGGGTCGTGCAGCAGCATCGGAATCTCGACGTTTTCCCGCGCCGTGAGATAAGGAATCAGGTTGCGCGCCTTGTTCTGCCAGATGAAGCCGACCGTCTCCCTTTTGTACCGGGTCAGCTCCCTGTCCGTCATCTTCAGCATGTCCTTGCCGTCGACATGCAGCTTGCCCGCGGACGGGCGGTCCAGACCGCCGAGCATGTTCAGCAGCGTCGTCTTGCCGCTGCCGGAGTTGCCGATGATCGCCATCATCTCGCCCTGCTCGACCTGCAGGTTCAGCCCCTGGAGCGCGACGACCTCGATGTCCGCCGCCTTGTAGATTTTCACGAGATTCTCGCAATAGATCACGCGGATCAATCCTCCCCGAGCTTGACCGCCTGATGGATGTTCATCCGCTTCAGCAGCCACGCGAGGATGACCAGGGCCAGGGCCAGCATGAACGCCGTCGCGACGGCCAGCCGCACGATGTCCGTATCGTCCGAGACGATCTCGAACGGCGGCACGATTTTGCCCGGATCGAACGACAGTTTGAGGAGCGGCACGAAGATCCGGCCGGCTGCGAAGCCCGTGCCGATTCCGATCAGGAAGCCCGCCCCGGTCGTGAGCAGCTGCTCGACGACCAGCATGCCGAGCAACTGGCGGAACGAGATGCCCATCGCGCGGTAGATGCCGAGCTGCAGCATCCGTCCCTGCAGCGACAGCAGCCAGAACAGCATGAAGCCGATGAAGCTGACGACGAGCGACACGATGAATCCGAGGCTCATGACGCCGTTGACCGCCATCCGGAACGGATCGAGCCGGCTCCGCCCGATCGCGCCGATCGTGTCCTCGAATTTCTCGAGGCGGATGTTCCGCTCGGTGATCGCCTCGAGGAGCTTCCCACGGTCCGCCCCTTCCGCAAGCTTCACCCAGACGTCGTAGGGTTCCAGTCCGATCGATTGCTGGATCGTATCCAGGTGCGCGACGACGAGCATCGGCGGCACGTTCGCGCGGCGGCTCTCTCCGTCGGCCGTCGGATTCGGATTGAACGACGGGAAATAATCGACAATCCCGTACACCATGAGCCGCGTCGGCCGCCGTCCTTCCCAGCCGACGTCGATCTCGTCCCCGGGCTTCAGGCCGAAGAAGTCCGCGGCCGTCTTCGAGACGAGCACCGCCCGCGGTTCCGGCGCGATGAGATTGAGATACTCATGGAAATGATGGGGCAGGAGACCGTCCTTCATCCACGCCGTCATGCCGAACTCGTCCGTCACGATCCCCATCAGCGTCACCTTGCCGCTCTTCGTGCCGAACCAGGCGTCCGCCTCCTCCTTCCGGAATACCGGCGTCGCCCGCTCGACGCCGGGCAGCGTCGCGATCAGTTCGAGCGGCGGCTCGAGCCAGTTGATGCGGGACGAGACGACCTGCGGCTTGGACGGCTCTCCCGGCTGGGAGACGGGCGCGTCATTCACCCAGTGCTGCCGCAGCACGATGTCCGCGCCGCCAGCGTACCAGATCTGTTCCTCCATGTTGACGTTGATCGTCCGGGCCGCGTTCGCGTTGTACACCCCCGTGCCGATGGTCAGCACGAGGAACAGCATCAGCCCGTGATACATGCGGTTGCGCCTGCTGACGAGAAGCAGCGTCGAATAGAGCGGGGGAGTCCAGCGTTTGCGGCCGATCCGGTAGATGAGCGCGACCAGCAGCGGATACACCCGGATGAGCAGCAGCCCGGCGCCGAGCACGAACAGCGTCGGCGTCGTATACAGCAGCGGATCGGCGGACAGCGATTTGCCGTCGAGGCCGAGCTTCACGAGGTCCTTCATCCGCTGCGTATACAGCCAGTAGCCGTAGAAGGACAGCCCGAGCAGGATGAAATCGAGCCCGATCGTCTCCCAGAACGGCCGCTTGCCGATGCGCGCCCTCGCCCGCTTCTGGTCGACGATCGTCACGCGGGTGGCGAGGACGACCGGCACCAGATTGACGATCCATGCGAAGACGGCGGCCAGCGCGGCGTACAGCCAGCTCTCGGCGGTCATTTCGACGGGCAGCGCGCCCCGGTCGACGAAGTTCAGGAACGTGCTGGTCGATCCGAGCACCCTCGTGAACAGCGCGCCGAGCCACGGGCCGGCTGCCAGCGCGGCGGCGGTCAGCAGCCCGTACTCCATCGCGTAGATCGCGATGATATGGAGCCGCGAAGCACCACGGCTGCGGAGCACCGCGATTTCCGCCTGCTGGCGTTCGATGAGCATGCCGGACACCATGTAGAGATAGAAGCCGATCAGGATCATCATCGGCACGTTCAGCGACCAGAGCAGGTTGCGCAACGTGAGCTCCCGGTTGGCGTACGCCGTCATCGCGTCGCTCCCCGGAATCCAGACGGACGTGCTGACGGAATAATTGTAGTTGCCCATCATGCGGGCCGCCAGGTTCTCCTTCAGGTTCAGCACGTAGTTCGCGGTGCCGGTGTCGTAGACCGTATAATCGGTGACGGCCATCGCGCCGATTTTGCCGTAGATGAACATGCCCCCCGGCGGGAAATTCGCGCGGAACGCCTCTTCCGGCAGGAACAGCGTGTTGCGCTCCTGCCGGAGATTCCACCGGCTCCAGTACGGATCGCCCAGATTCTCCTCCTCGATCACGGCAACGGGCCGGATCACGAGGTCGTCCCGGCCCACCCGCAGATCCTCGATCCGGAACTCCTGGCCGAGCAGCATATCCAGTTCGGAAAGCGCACCGTCGGTCACCATGACCTCGTAGACGCCGTCAACAGGCTGGTTCCGGGACGGCAGGCGGCCGTCGACGATCCGCACCTTCTCCTCGAGGCCGGTGCGCGCCGCAAATTTCGCCGAGCGTTCCGGCTCCGGATCGACGCGCGTCGGATCAACCGGCGTCAGCTTGAACCGGACGGTCTCCATGACCCGCTGGTCGAGCTGGACGCTCAGGATGCCGCTTGAGACGATGCGCTCTTCCCAGTAGGATGCGTACCGATCGACGATCGCCTTCTGCGTGCCGCGGTTGTCGGTCCGCATGCCGATCTCGATCGAGATGACGCCGGGATGGTTCCCGGTATATTCGTAGCTGCGTTCCAAATCCTGGATCAGCATGTAGCGGAGTACCGCATTCTTGTAGAGCGGCATGCTGGACGTGAGCGCGATGCAGCACAACATCCCCGCCAGCAGACTGCCGACCAGCCATCGGTTGCGCGCCATCTTGCGCAGCAGCATGATCAGTACGGACATGTCGGGACTCCCCCGTTTCTTCCTGCAGATCGCGCCATCCGCGCGGCTTTACTGGAGGATGAGCAGCATGCCCGGCTCCACGCCCGACACGATCTCGTATTCCGTCGGATTCTCGAGGCCGATCTCGACGTCGATCTCCCGCCGCCGTTCGCCGTCCAGCACCACCACGAAGGTCCGGCCGAAGTAGGTCCGCACGGCTCCCTTCGGCACGACGACGACGTTCTCGCGCCGCGCGGCGACGATCTTCACATCGGCCGTATTGCCGAACTTCGCGTCTTCCGGCAGTTCGTCCAGTTCGATGTACAGATTGCGCGTGTATTCCTCGCGCAGCCGCGGGTCATCGGTCGGCGGCGCCGAAGCCGGCGTCTGCGTCACGGTGCCCTTGTAGCTTCTGCCCTTGAAGGTGACCTCCGCCTCCATCCCGATGCGGATGTCGTTCAGCACCGGATTGGACTGGACGCCGAGCGCAAGCCGCATGCCGGACGGATCGGCGACCGCCGCGAGCACGCGTCCGCCTTCCACGAAATCGCCGGGCTCGAGATCCGTCGCATAGGAGACGATGCCGTCGCGACCGGCCCGAAGCACCGAATGCTCCGCCGTCTCCTTCGTCCGCTCGAACTGTTTCTTCGCGATCTCGAACTCGATCCGCGCGATGTTCGCAAGGCGCTCGTCGCCGCTTTTCACCGCATCCTCGAATGCCAGCTTCTTCTTCTCGTACTCGAGCTCGCGCTGCAGCAGCTCGATGTCCAGCCCGTCGTTCCGCAAGGTGACGAGGATGTCGCCGCGCTTCACCTCCATTCCCGCCCGGACACGGACGTCGCCGATGACGCCGTCTTCGCTGAAAGCGTAATATTCCACGTCGGTCGGCACGAACGTTCCGGCTCCCTGCACCTGCCGCACGATCGTGCCGAGCTTCGCCTCCACGGTCGCGATCTCGGCCTGCGCCGGCTTGACGAGCGGGGGCTTGAGCGGCTCGGGATCCTTCGGCAGCAGACTGCATCCGGAGAGCGCCGCGCCCGCCGACAGCAGGACCGCGAGCGCCACCGGGCGGAATTTACCCCGCGCTTGAGCGTTCCAATTCAACCTGACCATCCTCCAGTGCGTAGACATCGTCGACCAGTTCCATGATGCCCGGGTCGTGGGTGGTGAGCACGATCGTGACTCCCTCGCTCCTGACCAGCTCGCGGAAGACGCCGATGACCTGCCGGCCCATGCGGGAATCCAGCTCGGCGGTCGGCTCGTCGGCCAGAATCAGCTTCGGCTTGTGCGCGATCGCGCGGGCGATCGCCGTCCGCTGCTGCTCGCCGCCCGAAAGTTCCTGCGGCATGTGGTGCATCCGGCCGGACAGGCCGACGAACTGGAGCGCTTCCTCCGCCCGCTTCCGCCGCTCGGATGCCGGAAACCCCGCGATGCGCAGGCCGAATTCGACGTTCTCGTACGCCGTCATGTACGGCACGAGCGCGAAAGACTGGAAGATGAGGCCGATTTCGCGCCTCCTCAGCTCGTTCTTCTCGCGTTCCGACATGCGGCCGGCGTCTCTTCCGCCGTAGAGCACGGTCCCTTCCGTCGGCGTATCCAGCGCGGCGAGAATGTTGAGCAGCGTCGTCTTGCCCGATCCGGAACGGCCCTTCAGCGCGACGAGCCGGCCTTCCCCCACCGCGAGCGACGCGCCGCGCAGCGCGTACACCCGATGGTCGCCCCTGCCGAACACCCGCGTGACGTTGCGCGCTTCGATGAGCGGCGGCTTCGCTTGCTGCGCTTCCTTCAATCCGATCCACTCCCTCAACCTTCGTCCGCGATGCCGGGTATCCGTCTTCCCCGGTACGGGCACACAAGCCTGCACACGCTTTCAAAATAATCATAACAAATTGCGTTAGGTACGCAAATAAAATCTTCGAAAAACAAAAAATTGTTATGATCGCGTTATGTTGTTTGCTTGTCATCGCCGCCTTCGGCCCGGCCGTACGCGGCCTTGTTGCCCGGCCGGATGCGGATCCGGCTGCGGAATCATGCGCTCCCTTCCCGTCTGCGGGCAGGGGCCGGATTTCGAAGGCGGCCGGCCGATCGGCGGCCATGCAGCAAAACAAAAAAGCCTGCCGAACCGTCACCGGTTCGGCAGGCTGCCCACGGAATCTCCCGGGACGAGCCGGACGTATATGCGCTCATGCTCCACGCTTTGGCCGTGCAACATTTTGATGAGCTGCTCGGATGCGAGGGCTCCCCATTTCCGCTTCGAATAATCGATGGTCGCGAGCCTCGGACTCACATATTCCGCAAGCTCGATGTTGTCGAATCCGATGATGTGGATGTGTCTTCCGACCACCAAATCCGTCTTGCGGAAAAAATTGTACATCCCGATGGCCATTTCGTCATTGAGGCAAAACACGGCCGCCGTCTCGCCGCATTCCGGAAAAATCCGCTCGGCGGCCAGCTCGCCGGATTCCTTCGTGAACAGCCCGTCGACTTGCGTCACTTCCAGGTTGTGCCGCTCGGCGAATTGCCGGACGGCCTTCAAACGCTGGTTCGAGTCGTAGGAATCCGGAGGACCGGTGACGACGAAGATCCGGCGGTGGCCCATCTCCCACAGATATTCCATCGCGAGCGTCGCACCCGCCTTGTTGTCCAGGAGCACGTGATTGATGTTCGGATGATCCAGCTCCCGGTCCAATACGACAATCTTCTTCCCCATTTCCGCGTATTTCAGCAGCTCTTTGTCCGAAAACGTCGCATCGAGCACGATCGCGCCGTCGATCGTCCGCTCGGGCAGAAACCGGTGGGACCGCTTGCCGCTGCAGACGATCAGATCGTAGCCCTTCTGGTTGAGCACCTCTTTCACGCCCTGGAGCAAATCCCCGTAAAACGCACCGCCGAAATCGGTCAGATAGAGGCCGATCACCTTCGTCTCCCGTTTTTTGAGCGTCCGCGCGGCGGCATTGGGCACATATTTCAGCTCTTCGGCGACGGCGAGAATCCGGCGCCGGGTTTCCTCCGTCACCTTCGGGCTGCCGTTGAGCGCGTAGGATACGGTCGAGATGGATACGCCCGCCTTTTTGGCAATGTCCTTGATGCTTACCAAGACCGATTCCGCTCCTTGTCGTATTGCCTCCGGGACAAGTGAAAATCAGGCAAAAACCTCGATGATATTCCATTGATTCGTCCGGAGTCCGGCCAAATCCTCCTTCGCGACGCGGAGGCCGCCCCGGCGGTACATCCCGGGCAGCGGACGCGCGGGAACTTCGCGGCCGTTGACGACCACCCTTCTGTCCGCGGCGTTCAGCCGATAGACGAACCGGACCGGCGCCCCGTTCCACATGAATTCGAACTCGAGGCCGTCCAGCCGGCCGGGAAGGACCGGATCGATCACGAGATCGCCCCCGAGCTGCCGGATGCCGAGACAATTGGCAATCAACTGGTTGAGATAAATGCCGGGACCGCTGGAGTAGATCCGCCATCCGCCCTTCACCGCCGCCCGTCCCGTGCGCAGCTCATCGAAGCGCCGCTCGGCCTCGTAGCGGGTGTTGAATTTCCCGTCGGAGCTGCTGAAATAGACGTTGCTCTGCCTGGGCTCCGCGTTCGGCACGACGCTGCGGAGACCGACCGGATTGACCTTCAGCAGCCCGTTCCAGGCCTCCTCCGCATTGCCGAGCTTCGCCATGGCCTCGACGAACCGGATATGCGCATGCACGTACTGCAGCCCGATCTCCCGGCCGAAGTTCGCCGCCTGTTCGGCCCGCCTGAAATGGACGCTGTTGCCCCCTTCATAGTGCGCCGGACGGTCCATGAGACGCACGCCGTCCGGATGATACAGCTTCTCCCGAATGACCGCGCAGTGGTATTCCGCCTGTTCGCGGGTGAAGACCTCGGAGATGATGCTCTGCTGCATCGGCAGCAGGCGGTACCGGATGCCGGTCTTCCGGTCGTCCGGATGCAGCATCGGCTCCGCTTCGCCCGGCTTCTCCATGTAGATGAATCCCGGCACCACATCCGTCCGCATGATCAGGCGCTGGAAATCTTCGTATATGCCGTCGGCCAGCGCGGCCAGCTCGCGGGCCCATTCCCCGTCTTCCGCGGGCAACCCTTCGGACAGCTGGCGGATCGCCTGATAGGTGAGCGCCACCGTCCAGCTCGAGACCATGAACCGCTTGAGCTGCCGGTTCGCCGGCTGCAGCGTGTCGTCCCAGTCGCCGTCGCCGTAGGCGGACAGCCGCGTTCCGTGGAGGAAATGCCGCTCGATGTAGGATACCGCCTTGCGGACGTGGTCCCGGATCGCCTGATGCGCTTCGGTAAACGCGAAGGTTCCCCGCACCGTGTACGGCACCCGCTCGTCGAGAATCGACGCGTCGCCGGTGGCGAGCAGATAGTCGCCGAGCACCTTCAGCGGCCAGACGATGATGTCGCCGTGGCTTTCCTCCTGCTGGATCGCGGCGTACCGGTCGAACATGAACCACTGCGGCCAGTTGCCGTCGTCCTCATACTGGTGGGAGAATACGATCTTCAGGATGTCCCGCACCACGCCGAAATGCTGCGTGGCCGCGAAATATTCCGCCGGCCCCTGGCACACGTCCCGCGTTCCCCAGGCGGCGCCGCCGTACTGCTCGAGGCCGTGCGGAACCGAGAAGTGCACCAGCATGTTGTGGGTGAACCACCAGGCGGCGGCGTTCATTTTCTCCAGCTCCGGCGTCTCTTCGCCGCGCAGGGTGAGGCGGAATCCCCGCATGACGGACGCGAGGAACTCCCTGTACCGCTCCGCTTCCCGCTCCGGGCTGCGCTTCGCAACCGGCAGCTCTCCTCCGTGCAGCAGCCCCTGCATCGTCAAGGTCCAGCAGGCGGAATCCCGGATGGTCAGCACGACCAGCGAAGCGGCGCCGGCCGCCGCGTCGGACACCTCCAGATCCGCGCCGTCCAGGAACAGCCGGAACGCCAGGTCCGGATAATGCTTCGCGCTGAGCGCCCGCGGGTCGGCGCGGAACACCAGGCATTGCCCGTCCCGCTCCATCCGGAACGGAAGATCGTATTCGTGATCGTTCATGACCACCTGATGCGTCACGAGATAGCGATATTTTTTCCCTTTCAGCGATTCCACCCGCAGCACCGCTTCCGGCGCGTCGGCCGCCGTGAAATTCGTCACGACGAGGGTGTCCGTATCGAGCTTGTACGTCCAGCGGGCGACATTGAATCCCATCTCGAACATCGACGGCATGGCGAGCAGGCGGAAGACGCCGCCGATCTCCACGTAAATCCTCTGCCCCGACAGTTTCGGCACGTTCAGCGCGTTGCGCGTGTTCGAGAGGAACTTGTGGTACGTCGTGTTGCCGACCGTCATCTGCGAGTTGAAAACGCCGTACATGTACGAGGTCGTCGACAGCACCTGCTCGGTGACCCGGTCGTTTCCGCCGCTCATCAGAATGATGCCGTGGGGCCGTTCGACGAGAAGCTCCTTCTCCTTCAGCACGACATGCTCGTACCGGTCCGTGAAGAACGACAGCAGCCGTCCGTTCTCCCGCTCCTCCTGCAGGCGCCGCGGGAAAAGCGACGCGATCTCTTCCTCCGTCATCGGAAGCGGCCGCAGCGGCTCGCCGAACGGGAACGGCGGCGGAACCTGACCGATTCGCGTCCAGGGTCCCCCGTCCCCGGCCTCGCAACGCTTCCACGCGGCTTCCACCGCATCGCCGTATTCCGGCTCCCGGACCGTATCCGGATGATCTTCCCGGAACAGGCCGTAAAACACGACGCGCGCCTCGCCGTCGAGCTTGACCCGCTCCGATTGCAGCGCGATGTAGGCAAATTCGTACTGGTAAACCTCGTTCGCCAGATTTTCCCGCCCGAGCGCCTCCGGTTCATTCGTCTCCTTGTAGGACAGCCCGTAAAATTGGAAGCCGTCCGTCGTGAATCCGCGGCAGCCCGTCAGGCAACCCTGTTGTACGTACGGCCGTTTTCCGTCCTGCGGCAGGTTCTGCCGCGAGCAGACGACATATCCCCTTCGCCCGTCGCGGAACGCCTTGTGGTCAATGTACTGGGACACGTACGCCTCGTTGCTGCGGACCGCCCCCTTCGCCGCCAGACCGAGATCCTGGCCATAGATGACGTCGACCTCTTCATCCCGGCCGCGGAGCCGGACGTCCCAGAACCAGACGCCCGCTTCGTCGGCGGTAAAGACGACCCGGTAGTCAACGGTGCCGAATGCTTTTCCTTCGAATGCGATTCCCCGGCTCCCGAAGCTGACCCGGCTTCCCGACCGCGCGCCGACCAGCGGCTGCGCGAGGATGCCCCCGGGGCGATGGACGCGAAGATACAGATTGTTCAGCGATCCGTCCAGCGGCGAAGACAACAACTGATTGATCATGAGGTTTCCGCAGGCGATTTCATGGAGATCGCCGCTGGTCCAGAAGGTGAAGCGGATATCGCCGGCATTCACCGTATGTTTGGCGTGTGCTGCCTTCAAGCGTGCATCTCTCCTTGCGATGGGGTGATACTGGGGATGAAGTCCGACGGCGCAAGCGGAACGCAAGTGAAACGTTTCGTATTCATCCCTTGTTTCGGTAAAAGTTCGAACATCGTCCATCACATTATAGAAACGTTTCACCGGCCATTATACTTGAATTTTTTCGCGAAATAAAGTGTTGAATGTGATGCCTTCCTGCGCTATAATGTGAGTCGAAACGTTTCGATGAAACCGTTTCACTTTTCCGGAAGCCGATGGGACAAAAAGGGGGGAGCGGGGACGCGGGAGCGTAACCACCCGCGACTGCGATTGGTACGGTGACGCAGCCACAACTCGGACGAATGACATCATGCTGAATCGGGGAGGATCTATTTGAGGATGAGAAGAAACAAGCGCTTCGCATGGATGGCCGGTATGCTCGCCCTGATTCTGGTCCTGGCCGGATGCGGCGGATCGAAAAACTCCGGAAGCAACGGCGGCGGGACGTCCGGCGATGCGGCATCTTCCGGCAAAAAAGTGAAAATCAGCGTATGGGCCATGGGCGATGAAGCGAAACAGCTCCCGTCCATCGCCGAGGAATTCATGAAAGAAAATCCGGACATCATCGTCGAAGTGCAGGCGCTGCCTTGGGCGAACGCCCACGACAAGCTGCTGACCGCCGTCGCGTCCAAGAGCGGTCCCGACGTCATTCAGATGGGCACCACCTGGATGGCGGAATTCGTCAATGCCGGCGCGCTGAAGGATCTGACGCCCTACATCGACCAATACCCGGAACTCGCGCCGGAGCAATTCTATGAAGGCGCCGTAGGCACGACGAAGTTCGGCGACAAAATCTACGGCATTCCGTGGTACACCGAGACCCGCTTTCTCTACTATCGTTCGGACCTGCTCGCGGAAGTCGGTTATGCCGAGCCGCCGAAGACGTGGGACGAGCTCCGCGACGCCGCGAAAAAGCTGGCTGAACGCGGCGAAGGCAAATATGGTCTCAGCATCGACATGAACGAACAGTCCCTGACGTTCATGTTTGCACGGCAGAACGGATCCAGACTGCTGGACGAGAACGGCAAGCCGCTGTTCAACGAGCCCGAATTCCGGGAAGCCGTTGAATTCCTGAAGGGCTTCTTCGATGACGGTTCCGCGCCGCTGGATCTCGGCCTCGATGCGGTGCAGGCGTTCGCCGGCGACGGCATCGTGCCGATGTTCATCAGCGGTCCCTGGATGATCAACATTATCCAGACGCAGGCGCCGGATCTGGAAGGCAAATGGTCGGTCGCTCCGCTGCCGGCGAAGAAGAACAATCTGTCCGTCCTCGGCGGATCGAACCTGACGGTGTTCGAATATTCGAAGCATCCGGAAGAGGCGCTGGCCTTCATCCGCTATATGAGCAAGAAGGAAACGCAGGTGAAATGGAACGAACTGACCAAGTCGCTGCCGGCCAACATCGCGGCCTGGGACGAGGTTCCGGCCCTGCACGAAGATCCGAAATACCAGGCGATCCGGGAGCAACTGGAACATTCCGAGCACCTGCCGATGATCGTCCAATGGGAGAAAATCGCGCAAACGTACCTTGAATCGTTCGAACGGATCGTCCGCGCCGATGCCGACATCCAGGCGGAGCTGGACGCGTTCAACGCGGAAGCCGAACGGATCCTGAGCAAGTAATCGCGGAATCCGGCCTGCCGGTACCCTTCACCAGCCGGCAGGCTTCTCTTGTATCCCGTTCCGTCAAAGGAGCAGCTACGCATGAAAATCTTTACGCCCCGAAGTGCACCCTATCTTTTCATCGCTCCGGCCCTGATCCTGCTCTTTCTTTTCTCGCTGCTTCCGATCGTGATTGCGCTCGTCATCAGCTTCACGGACATGGATCTGGCCGGACTGGCGGACTACTCGAACATCCGCTTTGTCGGATTCGACAACTATGCCGACATCCTGCGGGACGCCTCGTTTGTGAAGGCGATCGGCAACACGCTCTTCTACGTCGTGTTCGGCGTGCCCTTCGTCATCCTGTTTTCGCTTTCCGTCGCGCTGCTCATCAATTTCGGCAAGTCGCGCGTGTTCGACGTCTTCCGGGCGGCGTTCTACATGCCGTCCGTCACGAACGTGGTGGCGGTGGCGGTCGTCTGGAGCTACCTGTACAACCCGTCGCTCGGGCTGTTCAACACGATCCTGAACGCCGTCGGCCTGCCCGGCGTCCGCTGGCTGCAGGATCCGGTCATCGCCAAAATCTCGCTGATCATCCTGGCGCTCTGGCGGGCGATCGGCCTGAACATGCTCATTTTCCTCGCCGCGATCAAGGGCATTCCGAAAACGTATTACGAAGCCGCCCAATTGGACGGCGCCGGCACGTGGAAACAGATCCGGTACATCACCGTTCCGCTGCTCAAATTCGCGATTTTCTTCGTCACGGTCACGACGCTGATCGGCTGGCTGCAGTTCTTCGAAGAGCCGTTCGTCATGACCGACGGCGGCCCGCTCGAAGGCACGATGTCCGTCGCGCTGTTCGTCTACAAGAACGGCTTCCAGTTCAGCGAATTCGGTTATGCGGCGGCCGGATCGTTCATTCTGTTCTTCGCGATCATCGTGCTCACGCTGCTGCAATTCAAGTTGCAGCGCCATGAAGATTGAAACCGGAGGGAAGGCAGGTTGGGCGTCATGACGACGAGACAGAAAGCGATGCAGTGGCTGGCGGGCATATTGCTGGCCGTCGGGGGATTCCTGATGGTGCTGCCGTTCCTCTGGATGATCCTGTCCTCCTTCAAGCCGGAGACGGAATTCGCCCGCTTTCCCCCGACGCTGTGGCCGGAGACGTTCACCCTCGGAAACTTTGTCGAACTGTTCGGGCGGATGAACTTCGGCGTGTATCTGCGGAACACGCTCATCATCGTGTTTTTCTCGTTCATCGGCATGTTCCTCAACGCGATGGCCGGTTTCGGATTCGCGAAGTACCGGTTCAGGGGCCGGGACCCCTTGTTCTATCTGGTGCTCGCCACGCTCATGATTCCGGGACAGGTGACGATGATTCCAGTCTATCTCATCCTGAACAAGATGGGGTTGACGAACACGATGACCGGCATCATCCTCCCCTCGCTGGTCGGCGCATTCGCGATCTTCCTGTTCCGGCAATTCATGTCGACGATTCCCGACGAGCTGCTGGAGGCGATGCGGCTGGACGGAGCCGGCGAGTTCCGCATTTTCCTGCAAATCGCCCTTCCGGTATCCGCCTCCGTGCTGGCCGTGCAGGGCATCCTGACGTTCATCGCCGGGTGGAACAGCTTCATCTGGCCCCTGATCATCGCCAACGACGAGAACCTGTACACGCTCTCCGTCGGCCTGCAGCTGCTCAAGGGGCAATACGGCAGCAACTACGGTCTGCAGATGGCCGGCTCTTCCTTCATGGTCGTGCCGATCCTGATCGTGTTCCTGATCTTCCAGCGTTATATCATGGACAACTACACCATATCGGGCATCAAATGATCCCCGCCAGTGCCCGCACGTCTGGCTCCCTGAAAAAAAACCCCGGCGCCGATGGCGCCGGGGTTTCAATTTGCGGGACGGCTTTCCAACCCGAACGAATCTTCCATCCCGAACGAACCGTCCGGATTCAGGAGGGCGGTGTGAACCGTGCGGCGTAGCCTTCCGGATCGATCCGCCAGTTCCGCAACATCTCCGCGTCTTCTTCCGTGACGGCGCCCGTCTTCAACGCCTCCTCCAACAGCACGCTGTAAGATGAAAGCGTCCGGAGCGGGATGCCCTGCTCGGCGAACGCCCGCGCCGCCCGCGGAAATTCGTACGTGAAGATCGCGACCGTGCCGAGCACCTCGCATCCCGCCTCGCGCACGGCCAGGGCCGCCCGCAACGAGCTGCCGCCGGTCGATACCAGGTCTTCGATCAGCACGACCTTCAGGCCGGGCCTCACGACGCCCTCGATCTGATTCGTCTTGCCGTGGCCCTTCGGTTTCTCGCGCACATAGAGCATCGGCAGCCCGAGCCGCTCCGCCGTCCAGGCCGCGTGCGGAATGCCGCCCGTCGCGATGCCGGCCACCGCCTCGCAGTCCGGATGGCATTCGCGGATGACCGACGCGAATCCGTCCGCGATGAGGCTCCGCACCTCGGGCCAGGACATCGTCAGCCGGTTGTCGCAATAAATCGGCGATTTCAGCCCGGACGACCAGGTAAACGGCTCGTTCGGACGCAGCTCGACCGCCCCGATGCGGAGCAGCTCGCGGGCGACGGCGCGGGCCAGCTGCCCGCCGTCCGACGGTTGTGCCTGGATCACGCTCCGATCAACTCCTTCAAGATGGATTCGAACGCCGCGCGCGGATCGGGCGCGGCCGTGATCGGACGGCCGATCACGAGATAGTCCGCTCCCGCCTCCAGCGCCTCGCGCGGCGTCGTGATCCGCGCCTGGTCATCCGCCGGAGCGGAAGCCGGACGGATGCCCGGCGTGACGGCGAGAAAGCCGGCGCCGCAGGCCGCCTTCACCGCGCGCGCTTCCCGCGCCGACGCGACGACGCCGTCGAGGCCGGCCCGCTTCGCCAGCAACGCGTAGCGGACGACCGCCTCCTCCGGCGTGCCCGGGATGCCGATTTCCCCGTTCAGCACTTCCCGGCTCGTGCTGGTGAGCTGCGTCACCGCGATGACCCGCGGCCGCGGCCGCCCGCCGGACGCGGCTTCGGCCCCTTCCAGCGCCGCCTCCATCATCCGGACGCCGCCCGCCGCGTGGACGTTGAACAGGTCGACGCCGAGCCGGGTCAGGCTCATCGCGCCGCCCTTCACCGTATTCGGAATGTCGTGCATCTTCACGTCGAGGAAGACGCGATAGCCCCGTTCCTTCAGCCCGGCGACGAACGCCGGGCCGGCCGCGTAGAACAGCTCCATGCCGACCTTCAGCCAGCAGGGGATGCCGTCGAGCGCCCGGATCAGCGACTCCGCGGCGGCCGCGTCCGGCCGGTCCAGCGCGACCATGATGCGCGCCGCCGCTTCATCCCGCGTCAGCGTCAAGTCCATCGCCCCCGTCTGTCCGTCATGGCCGCTCAAGCGCCGGCATCGGCCGGGACGAGAAGCTGATCGCCTGCAGCATCTCGAGGAGCGCCCGCACCGTGTCGAGCGACGTCAGGCAGACGACGCCGTTCTCGACCGCCTCGCGCCGGATGCGGAACCCGTCGCGCTCCGGCGTCCGACCCTTCGTCAGCGTGTTCACGACGAACTGCGCCTTGCCGCTGCGGATGAGGTCGAGGATGTTCGGCGAGCCTTCGCTCAGCTTGTTCACCCGCGTCACGTGCATGCCGGCGCGCTCGAGCGCGTCGGCGGTGCCGCCCGTCGCGTAGATGCTGTAGCCGAGCTCGTAGAAGCCGCGAAGAATTTCCACCGCTTCCGCCTTGTCCTTGTCGGCAACCGTCGCGATGATCGATCCGGTCGACGGAATGCGCATGCCCGCGCCGATCAGCCCCTTGTAGAGCGCCTTCGCGTACAGCTCGTCGCGGCCCATCACTTCGCCCGTCGATTTCATCTCCGGCGTCAGCGTCGGGTCGACGCGCCTGAGCTTCGCGAAGGAGAAGACCGGCACCTTCACCGAGACATGCTTGTCTTCGGGCCACAGCCCTTCCTTGCAACCGAGATCGGCCAGCTTCCGGCCGAGGATCGCCTGCGTCGCGAGGTTCGCCATCGGCACGTTCGTCACCTTGCTGAGGAACGGCACCGTGCGCGACGCGCGCGGGTTCACCTCGATGACGTACACCTGCTCCTGGTGGATGACGAACTGGATGTTGATCATGCCGATGACCCTGAGTTCCTTCGCGATGCGGATCGTGTAGTCGACGATCTGCCGCTTGACGTTCTCCGACAGCGACTGGGGCGGGTACACCGCGATCGAGTCGCCCGAGTGGACGCCGGCCCGCTCGACGTGCTCCATGATGCCGGGAATGAACACCGTCTCGCCGTCGCTGATCGCGTCGACCTCCGCTTCCTTGCCCAGCATGTAGCGGTCGATCAGCACCGGATGCTCCGGATTGATCCTCACGGCCTGCTCCATGTACTCGAGCAGCTCCTGGTCGGAGTAGACGATCTCCATCGCCCGGCCGCCGAGCACGTAGGACGGGCGCACGAGCACCGGATAACCGAGGCTGCGGGCGAGCCCGACCGCCTCGTCGACCGACGTGACCGTGCCGCCCTTCGGCTGCGGGATGTCCAGCCGGCGGAGCAGCGCTTCGAACCGCTTGCGGTCCTCCGCCTGGTCGATGCTGTCGAGATCCGAACCGAGGATGCGCACGCCGGCCTTCGCCAGCGGCTCGGCCAGGTTGATCGCGGTCTGGCCGCCGAACTGGACGATGACGCCGACCGGCTGCTCCTGCTCGATGACGTTCATGACGTCCTCGAAGAACAGCGGCTCGAAGTAGAGCCGGTCGGACGTCGAGAAGTCGGTCGACACCGTCTCCGGATTGTTGTTGATGATGACCGCTTCATAGCCGGCCTTGCGGATCGCCCAGACCGCGTGGACGGTCGAGTAGTCGAACTCGATGCCCTGCCCGATCCGGATCGGGCCGGAGCCGAGCACGACGACCTTCGGCTTGTCCGTCCGGACGGCTTCGTTCTCGGTTTCGTAGGTCGAATAATAGTACGGCGTCGTCGCCTCGAATTCGGCCGCGCACGTGTCGACCATCTTGTAGACCGGCTGGATGCCGAGTTCGAGCCGGTACGCCCGGACCGCCGCCTCGTCGGCGTGCGGGTCCGACGGATTCGCCTCGCGCCGGAGCTCCGCGATCGACCGGTCGGCGAAGCCGAGCCGCTTCGCCTCGTACAGCGTCTCCTTCGTGAGGCCCGGCTCCGACTTGATCCGCTCTTCGAACCGGACGATGCCCTCGATCTTGTCGAGGAACCACCAGTCGATCTTCGTCATGTCCTGGATGTCCTGCAGCTTCCAGCCGCGGCGGAACGCTTCGGCCACGAGGAAGATGCGCTCGTCGTCCGGCGTGACGAGCCGTTTGCGCAGCGTCTCGTCGTCGAGGCCCTCGACTCCCCTCAGATGGAGACGATGCGCGCCGATTTCGAGCGAGCGGACCGCTTTCAGCAGCGATTCCTCGAACGTGCGCCCGATCGCCATCACTTCGCCGGTCGCCTTCATCTGCGTGCCGAGCTTGCGGTTCGCGGTCGTGAATTTGTCGAACGGCCAGCGCGGAACCTTCGTCACGACGTAGTCGATCGCCGGCTCGAACATCGCGTAGGTCCGGCCCGTCACGGGATTGACGATTTCGTCGAGCGTGTAGCCGACCGCGATCTTCGCCGCCATCTTGGCGATCGGGTACCCGGTCGCCTTCGACGCGAGCGCCGACGAGCGGCTGACCCGCGGGTTCACCTCGATGACATAATATTGATAGCTGTACGGGTCGAGCGCGAACTGGACGTTGCAGCCGCCTTCGATTTTGAGCGCGCGGATGATGCTCAGCGCCGCCGAGCGCAGCATCTGGTACTCGCGGTCGGACAGCGTCTGGCTCGGCGCGACGACGATGCTGTCGCCGGTATGGACGCCGACCGGGTCGATGTTCTCCATGTTGCAGACGACGATGCAGTTGTCGTTCGAATCGCGCATGACCTCGTATTCGATCTCTTTCATGCCGGCGATGCTCTTCTCGATGAGGCACTGGCCGATCGGGCTGTAGCGCAGGCCCGCC
>Ga0207871_100344_pt1 | contig 19503 bp, 14 predicted proteins | sample Passage260A_FD_187371 | JGI IMG/M metagenome (GOLD analysis project Ga0207871, IMG submission 187371) | Cellulose adapted compost microbial communities from Newby Island Compost Facility, Milpitas, CA, USA - Passage2 60A (SPAdes) (version 2) ...
ACGAACTTGATTTTCATATATGACACCCCGCAGGTGAATGTTATCTTGCTTATGTCATTCGCCTTCGGAAGTGTATTTGCCTGCTTTTTCTCGCATTTTCATCAGTTAATGATCACGGATTCGGATATTTGTTAAAAACGGAATCAGAGCACAACAAATTCTTGAATCCTTGATTACAGTACATATCTGTGCCCGCAATTGCTACTTTACCTATTGGAGCTCGAGATGTTAACAAAATGGTTCCTCGAGGCATTATTCTCATCGAGCCATCTGTTATTGCTTTTTTAGTAATTTTTCTTTGAGTTTCGTAAATATAAATGGTGTCATCACTTATCTCGGCAGGGGTAACCCAATTTATGTCTCCATCCCAATAGCTCGGCTCATTTGTACGTGGGGTAGATCCGGATAAAACGGTCGCCACATCCCCCAACCGAACCTTCTCCCACTTACTCAACCAGCATCCCCCTCAGCTCGCGCATCTTCTCCGCAATCTCGGCATTGAGCTTCTCCAGCCGGTCCAGGATGACGGCCGGGGGATCGTACTCGACCTTCTCGTACACGATCTCCTTGTACCGGTTGATTGACAGATCGTAGTCGTTCGCCGCGATCGAGGCCTTGTCCACGAAGAAGCTCTGGTCCGTCCGCTTGCGGTCCTTCTCGGCCTCGAGGTTGTGGAACCGGGCCAGAATATCCGGAATGTCGTTCTCCTCGATCGGAACCCGCCGGTCGTCCAGCGTGAAGCCGTCCGCCTTCATGTCGTAGAACCAGACCTGATCCGTGCCGCCGGCGTCCGTCTTCGTAAAGACCAGGATGGCCGTGCTCACGCCCGCGTACGGCTTGAACACGCCGCTCGGCATGGAAATGACGGCTTCGAGCTTGTGATTTTCCACGAGCTCCCGGCGCAGCGACTTGTGCGCCTTCGAATTGCCGAACAGGACCCCGTCCGGCACGATCGCGGCGCAGCGGCCGCCCTTGCGGAGCATGCGCAGGAACAGCGCGACGAAGAGCAGCTCCGTCTTCTTCGTATTGCAGACGGCCTTCAGGTCGTCGTGGATGCTCTCGGCGTCGACCGTGCCCGTGAACGGCGGATTCGCGAGGATGATGCTGAACTCGGCCACGTGATGGTTGTCCTTCGACACGCTGTCCAGATAGTCGATCCGCGGGTTCGTAATGGAGTGGAGCATCAGGTTCATCGCCGAGATGCGCAGCATCGTCCGGTCGGTGTCGAAGCCGGTCATGAGCGTCGACGCGAAATGTTTCCACTGCTCCGGCGTCATCCGGTCGCCCCAGGTTTCGCGGATGTACTCTGCGGCGGACACGAGGAATCCGGCCGTCCCGCACGCGGGGTCGCAGATCCGGTCGTCCGGCGTCGGCTTCAGTAGCCGCACCATCAGGTCCCGGATATGCTTCGGCGTTCGGAACTGTCCGTTCTGGCCCGCCGTGGACAGCTTGCTCAGCATGTATTCGTACAGGTCGCCCTGCATGTCGAGGTCCTTGATGTCATGCTCGTAGAGTTCGTCCAGTCCCGTGATGACTTTCTGCAACACCTGCGGCGTCGGAATCAGGAAAATCGCGTCCTGCATGTAGCGGGAAAAAGCCGTCGCCTGATCGCCGCCCAGCGTCTTGATGAACGGAAACACCTTGTTGCTCACGATATCGTAAATTTCCCTCGGATCCTTCGTCCTGAACCTGCTCCACCGCATCGACTGCCCTTCGGCATCCTGCGGGAAAATCTTCGGCACGGGTTCTCCGGTGATCGCCTCGAGCTGCTCGTTTTCCAGCTCCTTCTCGTCCAAAGACCGGATGAACATCAGATACGTCAATTGCTCGATGACGGTGATCGGGTTCGTGATGCCGCCCGCCCACAGATCCGTCCAAATCTTGTCCACCTTGTTGCGGATTTCTCCCGTCAGCATGGATGCCATCAGCCTCTCTCTGTCTTGTTCAGAACCTATATTACCATGAACATGCATCCATAGAACTACATGTTTCTACGTTTCTCGACCGTCCGGCCGATTCATCAATTTACACTTTTTTTGGCATTCCGTTGCCCTTTCTTTAGCCCGCCGTTACGCGGAGATTCGAACCGTGCCCTACAATGGTCGCCGAAGATCGAACATCCATCTGGGAAGGAGATCGAAGGCGACATGATCAGCCGCGCACTGGAACGTTGGGGCAGATATATCCACAGAGCCCGTTGGATCGTGCTGGCCGCGTGGGCGGCGCTGGCCGCCGTCTTCGGCGGGCTGTATGCGGGCAAGCTCGGACCGCTGCTCACCGGCGGGGGCTGGGGCGTGCCCGGTTCGGGCTCATACCAGGCATACAAGATCATTTCGGAAAAATTCGCATCCCGCAGCGCCACTTCCCTCACGTTCGTCGTGAAAGACCGGCATCACGAAGCCGGATCGGAAGGGTTCGTCCGGAACCTGACCGCCATACGGGACGAGCTCCTGAAGGAAGAAGCGGTGGCAAGCGTCTATTCCTGGCTGGACGCGCCGGAACCGCTGCGGGACCGGTTCGTCGGCGATCCCGGGAACGTCACCTGGGGTTTCGTCGAGCTGAACATCGACGAAGGCTTCGCCCAGAAGGCGCTGCCGGACATCCAGAGCCGGCTTTCGGCGGCCGCGGAGGGGCTCGGCCTGGAGGCGGCGATACTCGGCGCGCCGGCGATGTGGGGCGAGGTGAACAAGGTCAGCCAGGAAGGCTTAAGCCGCGCGCATCTGTACGCGATTCCCGTCATCCTGATCGTGCTTTTCCTCGTCTTCCGGTCGGCCGCGGCCTCGCTCATCCCGCTCGCGCTGGCCGCATCGTCGATCGCCGTGACGTTCGGCGCGCTCTATTTCTTCGCCCGGCAGGCGGAGCATTCCGTGTTCATTATGGACGCCGCGACGATGCTCGGCATCGGGCTCGGCATCGATTTCGCGCTCATCTTCGTGTCCCGGTTCCGGGAAGAACTCGCGCGGGACGCCCGGGACATCGCGGGGGCCGTCGGCCGGACGACCGCTTCGGCGGGCCACGCGATCCTGTTCTCGTGCCTCACGATCGCGGGCGCGATGTCCGCGCTGCTCACCGTCGACATTGCGGCGATTCGCTCGATGGCGCTCGGCGTGATCGCGACCGTGTCCGTGCTGCTGCCGGCGGGATTCACCCTGCTGCCCGCCGCCGTTTCCCTCCTCGGGCGAAAAATCAATGCCGGACGCATCCCGATCGCGAATGCCGCATCCGGCTCCGGACGGTGGTACAGATTCTCCCATGCAATCATGCGCCGTCCGGTTCCGGCCCTAGCCGGAGCGGCGCTGCTGCTGGCCGCGCTGGCCTGGCCGGCTCTTGAACTCCGGACGTCCGCGGCGGATGTGCGCATGCTGCCGGAGGATTCGCCGGTCCGCCGGGGCGTCGAGACGCTGCAACAGGCGTTCGGCCTCGGCGTGGCGTCGCCGGTGCAGATCGTGCTGGAGGGTGAACCCGGATCATGGCCCGAACCGGACAACCAGGCGCTGCTCGCCCGCCTCGCCGGCCGGCTGGAGAACCTCGACGGGGTGGACGCCGTCGCCCATTTCCTGTCGTACCTGCCCGGCGTGGACGCGGCGGCCGTTCGGGACATCCTTGCCGACGACGGCCTTGATCCCGCCGTGATGACGCTCGTCAACCGGTACATCAGCGCGGACCGGGGAACGGTCATCGTGGATGTCGTATCCCACCGGCACGCGTTCAGCGAAGAGATGAAGGCGCTGGTCCGTGAAATCCGGGACGAGCTGCTTCCCGCCGAAGACGGGCTCGCATCCTTCCAAGTCTACGTGGGCGGACAGACGGCCGAAGGAATGGATGTAAGCGAATCGCTGCGCTTAAGCCTCGTGCCGGTCATCCTGCTCACGATGGGGCTCACGTTCATCGTGCTGCTGGCCACCTTCAGGAGCGTATGGCTTCCGCTCAAGGCGATCCTGCTCAACCTGCTTTCGCTCGGCGCGACGTACGGCGCGCTGGTCATGGCATTCCAATGGGGATGGGGGCGGGAGCTGTTCGGCTTCGGGAATTTCGGCGACATCCAGAACTTCGTCCCGATCCTGCTGCTCGGCCTGCTGTTCAGCCTGAGCACCGACTACGAGGTGTTCCTGCTCACCCGCGTGAAAGAGGAGTACGACCGCGGGCGGTCGAATGATGAGAGCGTGGCGCTCGGGCTGGAGCGGACGGCGCCGATGATCTCCGGCGCGGCGGCCATCATGATCGCGGTGTTCGCATCCTTCGCCCTTGCCGGCATGCTGCCGATGCAGCAGCTCGGATTCGGGATGGCGGTTGCGATCGCGCTGGACGCGACGATCGTGCGCCTCGTCCTCGTGCCGGCCGCGATGAAGCTGCTCGGCGACTGGAACTGGTGGTTCCCCGGGCGCCGCGGGCGGTTCGTCCGTCCGGTCCCGATCCCGGAAGCGGAACAGGCCCGATGACGACAGGGAAGGAGAAACGCCCGTGTCCATTCGCACGAAGCTTTGGATGTCCTATACGCTGATGATCCTGGCGCCGGTTCTGCTGACGGCGATGTTCGCGCATCTCCTGTTCCATGTGTTCGCCGGACAGTGGAACGCCCTCCGGGATCACTACCGTCTCGACGGCTACAGCATCGGAGACTTCATGCACGGGGAAATGACGGCGATCGCCGGACTGCAGACGGTCATGCGGGACGATCCCGACCGGCTGCTGGATGAGGCCTTGCTGAACGAATACGAGGATCGGCTGGCCGGCCGCCGGATCGGCATCGCGCTCTTCCGGTCCGGCGGGCTCCGGCACGCCCCGGACTGGCTCGATGAACGCGTCATCGGCGGCCTGACGCTCTTCCGTCCGGAGCCGGGCGAAACTTACGCATACCGCGAAGCATCGCTGTACCTGCACGGCCGGTGGATCGTCGGCATGCAATACGCGTTCCGCTTCGGCGACGGAAGCGACGGGAACCTGTTCCTCCTGCTCGACGCGTCCCCCGTCGACCGGCTCGCACACCACCTGCTGCCGTGGCTTGCGGCCGCGCTGCTCGCGTCGCTGGTTGCGGCGAACGCGCTGCTCACGATGTGGATGTCGCGCCGGTTGATCCGGCCGATCCGGAAGCTGCATCTGGCGACCGAACAGATTCGCGAGGGCAATCTGGAACAGGCCGTGGACGCCGGCGGCCGGGACGAGCTCGGCGAGCTGGGCCGCGCCTTCGAGGAGATGCGGCGGCGGCTCCATGAATCCGTGCGGGAACGGCTGAAGACCGAAGAGAACCGCAAGCAGCTCATCGCGAACATTTCCCACGACCTGAAGACGCCGGTCTCCGCGATCATGGGCTATGCGGAGGGGCTGCTGGACGGGGTGGCGGCAAGCCCGGAGCGGATTGAGAAATACGCCCGGACCATCCACGCCCACGCGGCCGATCTGGCGCGGCTGATCGACGAGCTGCTGCTCTATTCGAAGCTGGATCTGAATCGCGTGCCGTTCCGGTTCACGGAGCTCGATCTCGGCGAATACGCGGGCCGGATCGTCGAGGAATACCGGCTTTACATGGAGGAAAAAGGCATCCGCCTCGAGGCCGAACCGCCCGCCGAACCCGTGACGGTCACGGCCGATCCCGAGCAGCTCAAGCGCGTGTTCACGAACCTGCTCGAGAACGCCGCAAGGCACATGGACAAGGAGGAGAAGCGGATCGTCCTGCGCGTCATGCCGGACGGGGAACCGGGGTTCGCGCGGGTCGAGATCGCCGACAACGGCGAGGGGATCGACGGGCGGGATCTGCCGCATATTTTCGACCGGTTCTATCGCGCGGAAACCTCGCGGCGCGGCGGCGGGAGCGGACTCGGACTCGCGATCGCCGCGCAGATCGTGGAGGCCCATGGAGGGAAAATCCGGGCGGACAGCGAATTGGGCAAGGGAACAACCGTAACCTTCACGCTCCGGATGTCCGGCGGCGTGACGGATACGCGCGGAGGCGGGCATGAAACGCGTGCTCATCATTGAAGACGAGAAGAGCATCGCCGAGCTCCAGCGGGATTACCTCGAGATCCACGGGTTCGCGGCGGATCTGGAGCACCGGGGCGACACCGGCCTGCGCCGGGCGTTGAGCGGCGATTACGATCTCGTCATCCTGGATCTGATGGTGCCCGGGATGGACGGGTTCGAGCTGTGCCGCAAGCTTCGGGCGAAGACGGAGATTCCGATCATCGTCGTCTCCGCGCGCAGCGAGGAGACGGACATCATCCGCGGCCTCGGGCTCGGGGCGGACGACTACATGACGAAGCCGTTCAGTCCGGCGGAGATGGTCGCCCGGGTGAAGGCGCATCTCGACCGGTACGAGCGGCTGGCCGGAGGAGGCGGAACGGGGCGGGGCGTGATCAGCATCCGCGGCCTCACGATTGACCGGGCGTCGCGCCGGGTGCACCTGGACGGCCGGGAGATCCGGCTCACCGCTAAGGAGTTCGATCTGCTCGCCTTTCTCGCGAGCCATCCGGACCAGGTGTTCAGCAGGAGCGACCTGTTCGAGCGGATCTGGGGTCTGGACGCGGAGGGGGATCTCGCGACGGTGACGGTCCACATCGGGAGGCTGCGCGACAAGCTTGAGCCGGACCCCGCCAACCCGCGGTTCATCGAGACGGTGTGGGGCGCGGGCTACCGGTTCAGGGCGTAGGACGACGGAATCGGACGGCCGGGAGCCGGATGCCGCGAACCCTTGCGTCCCGGATTCCTTAGCATTCAACCGGGAGCTCAGGGAGAAGTTTCCGGCTTCCGGCGCGGCCGGAGGAAATCAATATCTGCCACTCCGCCGTACGGTACAGGCATTTTCTGCGGGAGAAGCGGAATCAGGCGGACGCGTGGGGCGTCCGCCTTTTCCGTCTGACGCTGTAGTACCGGAGGCCGGCCGGCACGCCCCGGATTTCGAGGACGCCGGCGTAGACGAGCTCCCGCAGCCGGTATTCGAAATATTCGTCCCCGATGTCCTGATCGGCGCATCCGACGGCTTCCCCGACCACGCGGGCGGCTCTGACGTATCCGCCGGCGTCGGCGGCATGGGCCGCCTGGTCCAGCATCTTCAGCAGATGCGCGTCAAAATAATCCGCCGGAACCGTCCGCACCTCACCGTCCCGCCAGATGCGCAGCACCCCGCCCTGTTCCGCGATCGCCGTCCATTCGTCGGCGAGCCGGCGGACCTCCTCCGCGGACAGCGGTGCCGCTTCCTCCGCCCGCCGGATCGCTTCCCGCAGCTTGTCCGGTCCGATCTCGCCGGAGCGGGTGTAGGTGACGGCGGCGCCGGGATGCCGGTCGAGCTCTCCGCTGATCGCACAGGCGTCGCATACGCGGACGGGATTGGGCTTGCGGCGGATGAGGTGCAGCGCGTACCGCATGCCCGTCTGCTCGATTGCGCTGCGGCTGGTCCAGACGATGATGTCCGCCCGTTCCGGAATGCGTTCGACTTGCTGCATCAGCCTGCGGAACGCTTCTTCCGGATCGTCGTCTTCTCCGAGCGCGGCGGACGCGATGTTGTCCCTGAGCCAGTCCCGCCGGGCCCGCCGGCCTTCGGGCGCTTCGAGGCGGGCGACCGGGCCGATCGCGAGGTTGTCGCGGATCGTGATGACCGCATGCGTGCCCGCGAGGCCGAGTTCACGCAGCGCCAGCTTCATGCTGCCGGCGAAGGAATCCCCGGTCACGATGTGGACACGGGTGCAGCCGGGGGCGGGATCCCGGGCGTGTGGCCCGTCCTTCCGGTTCATCAGCTCGTCGTACAGCCCGATCAGCCCGGCGGCCGCGCCTTCGGGATTCGGGTTCTGCTCCTTCAGGATTTGAATTTGGGCCAGGACAAGCCGCAGGCAGGATTTCAGTTCGCCGGGATCCAGACGGTCGACGGCTTTCCGGATTGGATCGACATCGTTCATCCGCTCCAACTCCTTTCTCGGGACCGCAAGCCGCTTGCGCGCAATCATCGGGCGTTGCGGGCGTGCTGCTTCCAAAATGAGGCCGTCTATCGGCCCTGCCAGGATGGAAAAGCGACATTTCATGAACCGGATCGCACACTTGTGTTCCCAAATCTATCCTGTATCCATCCTATCGATTCGCATGCCCGGCGGCAAGATGGAAATCCCGCACCGCAAGCCGAATTGCGGCGCGATCCGGCCGGGCAATGCAAGGCCCGGATCCGATGCAGGATCGGGCCCTGCCCTTCACGTTCCGTTCTTGGGGGCAGAAGGGGCTCCGTTCGCGCCCTTGAGCCGCTCCGTCTCCCGCGCCAGCACCCGGATCGAGCGCTCGAGGTAATCGAGGATGAGCCGGAGCTCGCCCTCGCCGTACCGGGAGAACAGTTCGGACATCGCGCCGCCGAGCGGGCCGAAGATGTCCGCGAGCGGCCGCAGATTGTCCGGTATCGGCTCGACGTACACGATGCGCAGATCGCGCGGATCCTTCGTCCGGCGGACGAAGCCGGCCTTCTCCAGCCGGTTGATCACGCTCGTGATGGCGCCGGTCGTAAGCCCCGTGAGCTCGGCGAGCTGACCGGCCGTCGCCCGGCCCATCCCGAGCACGATGTCGAGGCATTTGTGGTCGGTGATGTGGAGGCCGAGATATCTGGCGGCCGCCTGATGGAAGAACACGGTCTGGGTCGACAGTCGCCGGGTAGCCTCCAGCAGGGCGTCAATCAGTTCCGGCGGAACGGGCTCGCGTTGATCCATGGACCATCCATCCTCCGATCCTGGAAGGTTCAACTCCGACCAAGGTCCAGGTTCAAATTCAGACCATGGCCGGTATCGATCCATCACCGCTCCGGCGCAAGATGAAACCGGATATCTTAATGATTAAGATACCGCGGAGCACCTGCCGATGCAAATCCGGTCATCTGCGGACGAAAATCTTAATGATTAAGATAATCGAGGCAGTCACGATAGATTTGGAAAGGAGCCTGATTCCATGGCAAGCAGGAAGGCGATCATCATCGGCTGCGGCATCGCCGGTCCCGCGGCCGCGATCTTTCTGAAGCGGGCCGGCTACGAGCCGCACATTTTCGAGGCGCAGCCGGACCATGACGACTATGCCGGCCTGTTCCTGAACGTGGCGCGCAACGGCATGCGCGTCCTGCGCGAGCTGGGCGTGGACGGCCGCATCCGCGGGGAAGGCATCGAACTGCGCGCGATGACCTTCCGCAGCGGCAATGGAAAATTTCTGGGGCGCATCGAAGATCCGTCCGGCGAGCCGCAGGGGTACACGGTCAAGCGCGGCTTCCTGCACCGGGTGCTGCGCGAGGCGGCCGAAAGCGAAGGCATCCCGGTCACCTTCGGCAGAAAGCTCCGGGATCTCCGAATCGACCCTGACCGGGTGACCGCCGAATTCGAAGACGGTTCGTGCGCCGAAGGCGATCTGCTCGTCGGCTGCGACGGCATCCACTCGATCACGCGCCGGCTGATCGCGCCCGACGCCGCCGAGCCGGCATACACGGGGCTGATCAGCTTCGGCGGGTTCGCGCGCGGCGTCGATCTTCCGCCAGAGCCGGCCCAGCACATGGTGTTCGGAAAGAAGGCGTTTTTCGGCTATCTGGTCAAGCGGGATGGCGAAATCTACTGGTTCGGCAACCTCGACTATCCGGGCAGGCCGAAGCGCCGTGAGCTGCAGGCCGTTCCGCAGGCGGAGTGGCGCCGGGTGATCGAGGCGTTGTACCGCCATGATCTCCACCCCGTACCGGAGATCATCCGCAAGTCGGAAAGCGGGATCGGCGTCTACCCGATCTACGATCTGATGTCCGTCTCCCGGTGGCACAAGGGTCCGGTCGCGCTCATCGGCGACGCGATCCACGCGACCTCGCCCAACGCCGGTCAGGGCGCGTCGCTCGCGCTCGAAGACGCGCTGGCGCTCGCGAAGTGCGTCCGGGACAGCGCGACCCCGGATCAGGCGTTCCGGCGGTTCGAGCAGCTTCGTCGCGAGCGGGTGGAGAAGGTCGTGCGGTATTCGCGCAGCATCGGCCGGCGCAAACACGCGGTGAACCCGGTGCAGGTCTTCTTCCGCGATCTGATGCTGCCGTTCTTCCTGAAGCGGGCGGGCCGCGACTCCCAGGCCTGGCTGTACGATTACCGCATCGACTGGAACGACGGAGTCAACTGAGCGATGCGATCGGTCTTGCATGTCTCCGTTCCACGGCTCGTATATCCGTTCGGATCGTTCGGGGTTCGCCGCAATGGTGGTGCGGTCAATCGAAGTGGGGGAACATTCACCGTCGTCATTCCAATCCGTTGATTTCCGGCATCCGTTGACGCGCCATCCGACGCCCAGTATCATAAGGAAAAATCTTCCGAACGAAATGGGGAACGCGCATGTCGTCCTGGGCCAAAATGGCGCTGTTCGTCCTGATCACGGCGCTGCTCACCCGACTGCTCCCGTTCTCGGAATTCTTCCGCAACGTCTACACGCTGGTGCACGAAATGGCCCATGCGGTCGTGACGTTGCTCCTCTCGGGAAGCGTCCTGTACATTCACCTGTACGCCGACCAGAGCGGCGTCACGCATTCGATGATCGAGGCCGGCTGGCGCACGATTCCGGTCGCCCTCGCCGGTTACACCGGCGCCGCCCTGTTCGCGTGGCTGCTGTTCCGCCTGCAGGCGGACAAGCGCGAAAGGACGGGGCTCATGATCGTCGCCGCCGTCGCCGCCCTCGCGCTGCTCCTGTTCGTCCGGAACCCGTACGGCATGCTGTGGTGCGCGGGATTCGCCGGCGCCACGCTGCTGATCGGCGTGCTGGCTCCGGGATGGCTGCGCATCTTTTACGCTTCGCTCGTCTCGTTCATCTGCCTCGTGGAATCGGTCCTGAGCTCCTTCATGATCCTCGCACTCTCGATCGTGGAACCGGCGTCGGCCGGAGACGCGGCGAACCTGAGCCGGGCAACGCCCCTTCCCGCGGCGGCGTGGGGCGCGTTTTTCGCCCTTTTCTCCCTTTGGTGCGCGAAAAATGCCGTCACCGTCCTGTTCCGCTCGATCCGGCGCAGGCGCAGCGAGCAGATCCGGCAGGCGGAACGCATGACGTACCCGTTCCGGAACCGGTAAGAAGAATACGGGAAAAGCGGGGACGCCGGTCCCCGCTTTCTTGCGCTTATCGGATTTTCAGCCTGATCTCCGCCCGTTCCCCGTAATGGATGACGGAATAATGATTGCCATGGCGCTCGACGCGCAGCTTCGAACCGGACACCTTCAGCGGCACGGGGGAGTAAATCTCGACTTCCTGCATGCCCGGCGCATCCAGCCGCAGCGTGAGACCGCCATCCGTTACGGTGAACGCGACCGGACCGTTGCTGCGGACGATGCGGATGCGTTCCGTCATGGACGAAGTCCGGACGAGGCGGACCGTCGTCGGACCGGGAACGCCGATGTAGTGCCCGCCGTTCGCCTCGTGGTAGAACATGCCGGACGTATCGACGGCGCGGTCCGCGTATGCTTCGCCGAGCTCCAGCTTCACCCCGAGGGTGCCGGCGTATTCCTTCACCTGGGCCGGCACCTCCGCATAATCGGGTGTCAGGAAGATCTGGTCGCCGCTCAGCCGCACCTCCACATCGGCGTAGAACGTGTTCAGCAGCGACCGGGCAATCTGCTGTTCGGTCATGAAGGTGTATTTGTGTTCCTTCCGGATCCGGTTCATGGCGGCGATCGTCTTGAGCACCTTGTCGTACAAATCCGTGCCCGGCTTCATGCTGTGCTCGATATGCTCGAAATGGGTAAGCGGAATGTCGTACTTCGCCATGACGTCCCAAGCCTTGCCGTAGGTCAACGGGTGGGGTGACGGAGCGAACAGCAGGAACGGATCCGCCGGCGGATCGCCGTTTTCGTCGGGCAGCAGGAACGGAATGACCAGCAGGAATTCCGCCCCGTCCCGCGGCGCCGAGCTGACGTTCGGCGGATTGAAGCCGAAGTTCCACCAGATGCCCGACGCCCGCTGGTTGCGGAACGTCTGCAATGCGTCCTTGTTGATCCGCCAGGTGTGGTGGTTGACGCCCATGTCGTCTTCCCACTCGAGTCCGAGCGCGCGGAAAGCCGCCTTGTGCAGTTCCATCTCCCGTTTCTCGCGCTCGTCCGACATGTATTCATGCAGATACATGTGCGGAATGATCGGAAGATGCTTGCTTTGCACATACCGGACGTTCTCGAGGAGATCCTTCCGGTACGGGAACAGCGGGTTGTCGATCGCGTAAGGGTTGCCGTACTCCAGATGCCCCGTGATCAGATCCTTCTTTCCGTCCCCGTTCCAGTCGATGACGACGGGCACCGCGTTGCGTCCGGGCCTGATCGTATTCGTGCCGAAGAAATTGAATTCCCGGCCGGCAAGCGGTCCGCGGTTCGTCAGCGTGCCGTCCCCGAGGCGTTCAAGCCACACGATCTCCCCGTTGCCGCCTCCCGCCAGCAGGTCGAGACGCCCGTCACCGTTCCAATCCGCCGCGAACGGAGCGGCATAGGATCCGAGACGGACCGGCTCGCCGTCCGCCAGGATCGGCTCCGCCGCCTGAAGCTCGGTCGAACCGGGCGCCGTTCCCCGGAACAGATGGAGACGGCCTTCGGCATCCCCGACGATGAGGTCGAGAATCCCGTCGCCGTCCCAATCGGCGACGGCGGGCGCGGCCGCGCCTCCGACGGAGAGCGCCGCACCGCCCGCGGTGAAGTGTCCCGCGCGCCTCAGCTTCCGCTTGTCATCGCCCAGGTAGAGGACCACCTCGCCCTTGCCGGTGCCCAGCACCAGGTCCAGGAAGCCGTCGCCGTTCCAGTCGACGGCGAAGGGCGCGGCATCGCGCTCCGCCCGTACGCCGTCCAGTTCGACGGGCTTCCGGAAGACGAGGTTCGCCGCATCCCCGTCATGCTCCAAGACATGGACGCGACCGTCATGCGTGCCGACGATCAGGTCCGTCGCGCCGTCGCCGTTCCAGTCGACGGCCGTCGGATAGGCCCGCCAGCCGACGTCGAGGTCCGACAGGAACGAGTGGTAGCCGGGTACCTGGCCGAACCGCAGGTTCCCGCTCGCGGTCGTGAGCGCCCTGCCGGCGGAAAAGAAGGAGTCGTCCTCCATGTTGACAAACTGCGGCTCGCCGTCGGTGCCGACGTTTTCCAGATAGCGCAGCGCTTCCATCCAGACGCCGCCGTTGTAGCTTCCGCGGACGAGGGAGAAGCTCGGAACCTGGCCGTGCTTCTCCAGCAGCTCGGTGAACTTGATCATGTCCCGGAGCACGAACGAATAGAGCGACTCGTAATGCGCCTGCCAGGCCAGGCCCGGCCTGCCGTACGGCCCGTAGGCCTTCTGCACGGAGAAGCCGTGCCGTTCCTTCGCGGCGAACTTGACGAGTTCCGTCCGGAACAGGTAATTGGAGGCGGCGTAGCCGAAGTGGAAGTATTTCTGGTCATCTTCGGCCTGCAGGTCGAACCGCGTGATGAACTGCTCGTTCGGAAGGAAGTTGTTGGCCCAGATGACGGTGCCTTCCCCCGCCCGGTTGGCCGTCAGCAGCGCGAGATCTCCCTTCCGGACCAGGGGCACCGCTTCGCCTGTGACGGCGCCTTCTTGGAAATGGATATGGATATGGAACTTCGGATTCAGTCCCTTGTAGCGGCCGTACACGTCGGCGAAATCCCGCCACGCCTGCTGGATGCCCCGCAGGTTGGGCCGAACCTCGGGATAGGTGAAATTGAGCTCCGTATCCTCGATCGGTTCCAGCGAGGCGATGCCGGTGAACGACGCGGGGAAGGCGGACGCGTATTCATGCGACAGGAACAGGATGCCGCCCTTCCGAACCCAGTCGACAAGCCGGTCCCGGACTCCGGGCCAGGCGGGCTCGTCTGTCAGGCCCCGATCCAGATAAACCAGATCATAGCGTTCGTCGATCGCGGCTTCCTCCAGCGGCTGAACCGTGAGACGCGCGCCCGCGACCGGCGCCTGCCGCAGATGCTGGAGAATGCTGCCGGTGCGCACGCCTTCGGAGCCGTGGAGGAGCAGCACGTCGACACGGATTGCCTCGCCGTCCGAAGGCTGCGCGGCCGCGGCATCCCGGAGCAGATCGGCGGGGAGATAGGGCCTGATGTCACCCGATCCGCCGGCGCACTGGGTGAGCAGGCACAGGAGGAGGACGGCGGCAAGGAGCCTTGCCGTGAGCGGTCTGAACGGCGATTTCATCGAACCAGCCTCCGCTTGAGCAGGATTCCGAGGGTGGCGGCCACGTAGGGCAGCAGGGCGATGACGAGCACGTTGGCCGCGCTGAACGATTCGATCAGCGGAAGCAGGCCGTACGGCAAATGAAACAGGCCGTACATGTAAACGGCGTCCAGCGCCAGCTCGTTCAGGGCGCAGATCGCATACAGCATCAGGCCGATGACGAGCAGCGACAGGGTGGACAGCGCGTTGCGCGCGATCCCGGGATGCGGGACCAGCAGCAGGCCGATGACGAAAGACCCCGCCGCAAAAACGAAAGGCAGCCAGCCGATCATATGGAACGAATTGACGCCCGATTCCCGAAGCACGTAAACCGCGGCCATGATGAGCGCCAGCCAGATCAGATGAAAAACAAGGAGCCGTACATTGTTGCGGACATGAATCAAAGCGCCACCCCCCGGCATCTCCCCGAAGTTCAACTATCCCCATATTATAAATTATAAACGACGCGGGGATCGACACGAAGGAAAATTTTCCGACACTGCCATGCGGTTCCGCCAACCTCTCCCCAACCTTCTTCCGGCCCGATCGGCCTCCCCACTCCGCGACAGCGCTTCCATCCTTTTGCTTCCCGCGGAAGAATGTGATTTCCCCTCGCGCGAACACTGACGGATAACCAACAAAAATGCCGGATTGCGACGTTGTATTCGGTTTGAAAGCGCTTTACGATGTTACTGCATCCACTACAACCAGAAGGGGAAAGGGAGCATGAAGAAAAGCGGAACGCGGCATTTCATCGTGCTGATCGCGTTGGTTCTGATGTTCGGCAGCCTGATCGCTGCCTGCGGCAAGACGTCCGGCGGCAAGCAATCGAAGGAGCTGACGCTTTACTACTCCCACGCGGCCGACTGGTCCGACCCGATCATCAAGGAATTCCAGGAGAAGACGGGCATCACCGTCAACCTGGTCGGCGGCGGCACCGGCGAGCTGATCGCCCGGGTCAAGGCGGAGAGCGCCAACCCGCTCGGCGACGTGCTGTGGGGCGGGTTCGTCGACGGCTACGCGGTGGTGGACGAGTATTTCGAGTCCTACAAGACGACGGAGTACGACTACCTGATCGACGAGGCGAAGAGCCCGAACAACACGTGGTACGGCTTCAACATCGAGCCGATGGTCATCATCTACAACCCGAAGCTGGTCAAGCCGGAAGAGGCGCCGAAGAGCTGGGAAGACCTGACCGATCCGAAGTGGAAGGGCAAGATCGCCCACGCCGACCCGGTCAAGTCCGGTTCCGCCTTCACGGCGATCGTCAACATGATCCTGTCGAAGGGCAAGGGCGAGGAAGGCTTCGATCTGCTGAAGCGCTTCGTGGAGAACCTCGACGGCAAGCTGATCGGCAGCTCCTCCGGCACGTTCAAGGGCGTCGCGGACGGCGAGTACAGCGTCGGCATCACGTATGAGCAGGGCGCGCTGAAGTACATCGAATCCGGCGCGGATCTCGCGGTCGTCTATCCGTCCGACGGCAACACGCTGCTCACGACGGGGCTCGCCATCATCAAGGGCGCGAAGAACAAGGAGAACGCGCAGAAGTTCGTCGACTTCGTGCTCGGCAAGGAAGTGCAGTCGCAGATCGGCAGCATCTACCGCCGTCCGGTGCGCACGGACCTGCCCGAAGTCGAAGGCATGAAGCCGCTGAACGAACTCGTCAAGATCGAATACGACATGGACTGGGCCATCGCGAACAAAGATCTGATCATGGAGAAATGGAAAGCGTTCATCGTCGCCAGCGAATAATCCACGGGGTGTGAGACTGTGAGCCATCATGTGGTGATCAACAACGTCGTCAAGAAATACGGGGACACGACTGCGGTGAAGGGCGTCCAACTGTCGATCAGGAAGGGGGAGTTCTTCACCATCCTCGGTCCGTCCGGTTGCGGCAAGACGACATTGCTCCGCATGATCGCCGGTTTCAACTCGATCGATGAAGGCGAAATCCTGTTCGACGGCAAGCGGATCAACGACGTGCCCGCGCATCTTCGGAACATCGGCATGGTGTTCCAGAACTACGCCATCTTTCCGCACATGTCGATTTTCAAGAACGTGGCGTACGGCCTGAAGGCGCGCAAGGTGCCGAAGCAGGAGCTGGAAGCCCGCGTGAACGAGGCGCTGGAGCTGATGAAAATCAGCCAGTTCCGGGACCGGGATCCGTCCCAGCTCTCGGGCGGCCAGCAGCAGCGGGTCGCCCTCGCCCGGGCGCTCGTCATCCGGCCCGTCATCCTGCTCATGGACGAGCCGCTCTCGAACCTGGACGCGAAGCTCCGCGTGGAAATGCGCAACGCGATCAAGAAAATCCAACGCGAGCTCGGGATCACGACGATCTACGTCACGCACGACCAGGAGGAGGCGCTCGCCGTCTCCGACCGGATCGCGGTCATGAATCAGGGGCGGGTGGAGCAGATCGGCACGCCGCAGGACATCTACATGAAGCCGGCCACCCCGTTCGTCGCGGGATTCATCGGCACGACGAACTTCCTCTCGGGCGTCGCGGAGCCGCACCCCGGCGGCGGCTCCGTCCTTCGCATCGAGAACGCGAAGACGGTGACGGTGCCCGGCGTGTGGCGGGGAAGGGTGATCGTCGGACTTCGTCCGGAGCACCTCCATCTCACCGAGGCGCGGGAAGGGGAGCTGACCGGCACGATCACGCTGGCGACGTTCCTCGGCGACTTCATCAACTACGAGATCGAGCTGACCGGCGGCAAGACGATCGAAGTCAACGAATACACGAAGGATACGCAGCAGATCCGCATGGTTGGCCAACGGGTCAGCGTCATGCCGGACCTGGCCCGCATGAACCTGTATCCCGATGAAGGCGAAGGGGTGCCGGCATGAACAGGCTGAAGCTCAGGGCGCCGTCTTTCTGGACGATCACGGTCATCGTATTGACCGCGCTGGTCATCATCTTTCTCGTCTATCCGTTCGCCTCGCTGTTCCTGAAGAGCTTCTTCCATCCGAAGACGGGCGACGTGTCGCTGGTCAATTACGAGAAGTTTTTCAACACGCCCTACTATTTCAACACGCTGAAGCGGAGCCTGCTCGTCTCCACGGTGACGACGGTGCTGGCGGTGCTGCTCGGCGTTCCGATCGCCTACATCACGAGCCGGTACAACGTGTGGGGCAAGCCGGTGATCAACGTCATGATCATCCTGTCGATGCTGTCGCCGCCGTTCATCGGCGCGTACTCCTGGATCCTCCTGCTCGGGCGGAACGGCTTCATCACGAACCTGATGGAGAAAATCGGCATCACGATGCCCGCCATCTACGGGTTCTACGGCATGGTGCTCGTGTTCACGCTGAAGCTGTTCCCCTACGTGTACCTGTACGTCCACGGGGCGCTCGGCAGCATCGACAGCTCGCTCGAGGAAGCGGCCGAGAGCCTCGGCATGAACAAGCTCCGGCGGATGCTCACGGTGACGTTCCCGGTCATCATGCCGACGATATCGGCGGCCGCGCTCGTCGTGTTCATGACGTCGATGGCGGATTTCGGCACGCCGCTCCTGATCGGCGAAGGCTACAAGGTGCTGCCGGTCGTCGTCTACGAAGAGTACATGAGCGATATCGGCGGCGATGCGATCATCGCGAGCACCCTCAGCACGATCATCGTGCTCTGCGCGGTTGTCGTCCTGTTCCTGCAGAAGGCGTACGTGTCCCGGCGGAATTACCGGATGAGCTTCCTGAGGCCGCCGCAGGTGCAAAAGCTGCCGTTCGGCAGGCGGCTCGTCCTGACCGCGATCGCGTTCATCGTCGCGTTCGCCGCGATGCTGCCGCAGTTCACGGTGATCGTCACCTCGTTCCTGAAGACGCGGGGGCCGCTGTTCGTCGCCGGTTTCAGCCTGGACAGCTACCGGCAGATCGGATTCAAGCTGTCGAAGAACATCATGAACACGTTCCTGTTCTCGAGCATCGCGATCGTGCTCATGATTTTGCTCGGCCTGCTGCTCTCGTACATCATCGTGCGACGGAAGTCGAGGATGGCGTCGTTCCTCGACGCGGCCGCGATGTTCCCGTACGTCATTCCGGGCGCGGTGATCGGCATCGGGCTCGTCACGGCGTTCAACAGGCCGCCGCTACTCCTGACCGGTACGATGGCCATCCTGATCGTCTCCTACATCATCCGCAAGCTGCCGTTCGTCCTCCGGTCCAGCACGGCGATCCTGCAGCAGATCGATCCGAGCATCGAGGAGGCGTCGATCAGCCTCGGTGTGCCGCCGATGAAGACATTCTTCAAGACGACGGCGATCCTGATGATTCCGGGGCTCATTTCCGGCGGCATCCTGAGCTGGGTGTCGACGATCAACGAGCTCAGCTCCACCCTGATCCTGTACGCCGGCAATACGGGCACGATCTCGGTGGCCATCTTCAACGAGATTTTCAAGGACAGTTTCGGCACGGCGGCGGCGCTCGCCTCGATCCTGTCGTTCGCCACGGTCATCTCGCTGGCCGTGTTCAACAAAGTGTCCGGCGGCCGCAGCGTGCTGATGTGATGGCAGAGGGAGCGTGGAGACGCGTGCATTCGCTGATGGACCAGGCGGTCCGGGTGATCACGGGCCTCGGAGAATATGTCCGCGAAGAGCGGAAGAAACTGAAGGTGGACGAAAAAGGTTTCGCGAACTTCGTCACGAACATCGATATCGAAGTGCAGAACCGCCTGATGGAACGGCTCGGCGCGCTGGCGCCCGGGGCCGCCTTCCTGTCGGAGGAGAATCCGTATTTCGAGCCGGATTCGGGCAAGCCGTTCTGGATCGTCGATCCGATCGACGGCACGACGAACCTGATCCACGGCTATCCCCATGTGGCGATCTCCGTCGCGTATGTTGACGGCGAAGACCGGTTCGGCATCGTGTACAATCCGTTCGACGGCGAGCTGTACACGGCCGCGCGCGGCGGAGGCGCCTTCCTGAACGGCCGGCCGATCCGCGTGTCCGAAGCCGTCAGGATGGAACAGACGATCATCGGCTTCGGCCTGCCGTACAACCGCGCCCGGGCCCGCGTGATGTTCCGGGCCGCGGAGAAGGTGTTCGCCACCTGCCAGGACATGAAGCGCAAGGGTTCGGCGGCCCTCGATCTGTGCCATGTGGCCGCCGGACGGCTGGACGGCTATTTCGAAGTCGACCTGCATGTCTGGGACTTCGCCGCCGGGTGCGTCATCCTGGAGGAAGCGGGCGGCCGGGTGACCGACTGGCTCGGACGCGCGATCGGACCGCGGGATCGCAAGGCGGATGTTCTGAGCAGCAATGGGAAAATCCACAGCTTGCTCGTATCGCTTGTCCAGTCGACAATAGAATAGAAAAAGTGCGGAAGAACGCCGGGCGCGCGAATTTCGCAAGAGGGGCGGGGGGA
>Ga0207871_100345_pt1 | contig 19452 bp, 17 predicted proteins | sample Passage260A_FD_187371 | JGI IMG/M metagenome (GOLD analysis project Ga0207871, IMG submission 187371) | Cellulose adapted compost microbial communities from Newby Island Compost Facility, Milpitas, CA, USA - Passage2 60A (SPAdes) (version 2) ...
TCATACACAAACACCAACCGTTCCCCTTTGGCACAAATCCACTCATCCAGCTCCTCATCATACGTCATGTTCTCGATTCGCCCGATCTCCTTCGCCCACTTTTTTTGCAAAAATTGGACCCGCCGGGCGACGGGACTGGCCTTTCGGCCCCTTCGGCCATATTTCGGATGGCGTCCGGCCTTTCCGGGCGGGTCTTTATTTTTTGAATCCCCGGAACCGGTTCCGGTTATGGAGGAACAAAAACAGGAGGAAATAGGAGGAAAACAGGAGAAAGGAAGTGAAAAGAAGGGGCAGCACGTGGATCAGCCCGAACAAATGGAGATAGAAAGAAATGAGGACGAACAGAATCAAGGCCAGGAAAATCCACTTCTCCAATTGGGATGCACCGCCTCGGCTTCGTTTTTATACATCCATATGCCCGGCGGCAAGCCGATATGCCGGATTGTCCGGAAAGGGGAAATTGTGACAATCTCGTGAAATCGCAAAGAAGGCATTGATCGATGGTTGCACCTATGTTATATTACTAGTGTGAAGAAATTCACAAAAACTTATACCCCTTTGTTTGACCGTGGAAATTTCTCCCATCCCCTTTGTTCGTAAGGAAAAAGGTTCGGCGGTTCCGCCGAACCTTTTTCCGTGTGCGCCCGGCATGGGTGCAGTCTATAGGGTGAAAGTCCCGAACTGCGAAGGCAGAAGTAGCAGTTAGCTTAACGCAAGGGTGTCTGCGGCGACGCAGAATCTGAAGGAAGCGGGCGGCAAACTTCCGGTCTGAGGAACACGAACTTCATAGGAGGCTGGGTATCATTGGGTGAGTTTGCACGACAAAACGAAGCCCTTTCTGCCGAAGGTGATACCGAGTAAATGAAGCAGATGGATGGAAGGAAAGACTGCACTCTTACCCGGGGAGGTCTGTCCGGGAAGCCAAGTGCGCTTGGCAACCGTTGGAGCGATCCAACGCTGAACGGACAGAAGTCAGCAGAGGTCATAGTACCCGTCTAGCTTAAGATAGAAGGGGAAGGACCGAACCATGAAGGAGAACGGCCACTAGGCGTTCATCTTCTTTGATGAAGCAGATAACCCGAAAGGGCCTGCTTGAGGGGGGAAATGGTGAAGTCCATGGGGAACCTCAAGAGGGTGGAGAAGAAGATGGCACAAATAGAACGGACCGTTCACGTAGAGAGGAAGAATCGGAATGTGGATGAAACAGGTAATGTCACGGGAGAATCTCCTGCGAGCACTCAAACAAGTGGAAAAGAATAAAGGGTCCCATGGAACCGATGGAATGTCCGTCAAAGACCTGCGAAGACACCTCGTGGAACATTGGGACGCGATACGGCACGCTTTAGAAGAAGGGACCTACGAACCTTGCCCGGTCCGACGGGTCGAAATCCCGAAACCGAACGGAGGAGTCAGGTTACTAGGAATCCCGACCGTGACAGACCGGTTCATCCAACAGGCCATCGCCCAAGTGCTCACGCCGATCTTTGACCCATCCTTTTCGGAACACAGCTACGGGTTTCGTCCCGGTCGAAGAGGACACGACGCGGTGAAAAAGGCGAAGCAGTATATTCAGGAAGGATATACATGGGTGGTAGATATCGACTTGGAAAAGTTCTTTGATCGAGTCAACCATGACAAACTGATGGGGATATTAGCGAAACGAATTCCAGACAAAATCCTCCTAAAGTTGATACGGAAGTATCTACAGGCAGGGGTCATGATCAACGGGGTGGTCATGGAAACACAAGAGGGGACTCCACAAGGAGGGCCGCTCAGTCCACTCCTGTCCAACATTCTCCTGGATGAGCTGGACAAAGAATTGGAAAAACGAGGGCACAAGTTTGTACGGTATGCGGATGACTGCAATATCTACGTAAGGACGAAGAAGGCCGGGGAACGGGTGATGAAATCGATCACGGCATTCATCGAAAAGAAACTCCGGCTGAAAGTCAACGAAACCAAATCGGCAGTGGATCGTCCGTGGAGGAGAAAATTCCTTGGTTTTAGCTTCACCCCAAGTAAGGAGCCAAAAATCCGAATTGCAAAGGAAAGCATTCGGCGCATGAAGCAAAGGATACGCACCATGACGAGCCGATCGAAACCGATTCCCATGCCCGAACGAATCGAACAGCTCAATCAATACATTCTGGGATGGTGTGGATACTTTTCGCTAGCAGAGACCCCAAGTGTGTTCAAAGAACTAGATGGATGGATTCGACGAAGGCTGCGCATGTGCCAATGGAAAGAGTGGAAACTTCCGAGAACCAGAGCCCGAAAACTGCAAAGTTTAGGAGTGCCCAAGCAGAAAGCATATGAATGGGGAAACACTCGGAAGAAATATTGGAGAGTGGCCGCCAGTCCCATCCTGCATAAAGCCCTTGGCAACTCCTATTGGGAGAGCCAAGGGCTGAAGAGTCTTTATCAACGATATGAATCTCTGCGTCAGACTTAATGGAACCGCCGTATACCGAACGGTACGTACGGTGGTGTGAGAGGACGAGGGTTAGTCACCCTCTCCTACTCGATTTCTCGCCTGTCAAGCATGTTTGGGCTGAAAAAACGAAACAATATAGTTGATTTTCTTCATTTGCATGTTATAATCATATTTCGTGTAGAAATAATTCGTATTGTAACTATTTTAACAAGAATAAAGGAGGGGGATGAATGGAAGGAATCAGCCTGGACATCATGTACGCTGTCTTCCGGACGCAAAAGGCGCTTTACCGCCTCATCCGCGAGGATGCCGCCCGCGTCGGGGTGACAGAGGTGCAGCTGATCGTCTTATATACGCTGTTGAAAAAAGAACATATTCGCCTGAATGACTTGGCGGAAAAATTAAACTTAAGCAACAGCAACGTCAGCGGCACGGTCGATCGGCTCGTCGGCGCCGGCCTTGTTGTTCGTGAACCGTCGAAGCAAGATCGGCGCGCGGTCGTTTTGAGTTTGACGGAAAAAGGAAAAGAGACGGTGTCGGAAGCGTTTGGCGAGAAGTCGGTGCTGCGCCGGCGGCTTCGCCACATTCAAGAACTCGTCTCTCCAGAGGAGATTGAACAGTTTTTGCATCTTCATGAAAAAATCAAAGCGATTTTACTCGGGGAGGAATAGACGGTGAACGTGAAACGATTGGTTGCGCTGAACATCATTGTGCTCATTTTGCTTGTCGGCGGCGGCTTTGCTGCTTACTACTATGTGAATGAAGTGACGAATTACATTAAAACGGACAACGCCCGCATCGACGGCCAGGTCATCTCGGTTGCGGCGCCGCTGTCCGGAAAACTGACATCCTGGCGGGGCGACACGGGAAAAACGTTCTCAGCCGGGGAAGAAATCGGTCAGGTGTTTGACGGCAAAACGACGGTGCCGGTGACAGTGCCTCATCGGATGACGATCGTGCAGCAAAACGCGGTCAAAGACTCGGTTGTCGCCGCGGGGACGCCGCTTGCCCGCGGGTTTGATTTGAACGATTTGTGGGTGACGGCGAATATTGAAGAAACGGATATTGAAGACGTGAAAGTCGGGCAAGACGTCGATATTTATGTCGATGCGTATCCGGATCGCAAATTCAGCGGCAAAGTCGAAAAAATTGGCAATGCGACAGCGAATACGTTCAGCCTGCTGCCGAGCTTCAATGCGACCGGCAACTACACGAAAGTGACCCAAGTGATTCCGGTGACGATTTCCATTGACAACTACAGCGGAGCCGGACTTGTGCCGGGCATGAACGTCACCGTCCGCATCCATAAGTAGGTGATGGAAGATGACAGCATTTGTCATTGGTTATATTGTGTTTGCCGTTTTGGTCTTGGCGGCGGTCAACATCGCGCTGCGCCGCCGCAAACCGGCTTCAGCCGCAGGGAAGGCGGCAGATGAAGCGGCGGAAGCCAACGCTCAACCGTTAGCGGAAACGAAAGCAGAGCCGTCGACAGGAACGGATGGGCGTCCGGCCGCTCCGGCCGGTCAAGGCGGCCTTGGGGATATCGGCAGCCGCGGCAAGGTTGTGGCGACGGTCATGCTGGGCGCGTTTGTCGCCATTTTGAATCAAACGTTGATCAACGTCGCCTTGCCGCATATGATGCAAGATTTCAACGTGGAAACGTCGACGATTCAATGGCTCGTGACCGGCTATATGCTCGTCAACGGGGTGCTTATCCCGATCAGCCCGTTTTTAATCGCCAAGTTTCCAGCGAAACGGTTGTTTTTATCGGGCATGTCGTTTTTCGCCATCGGCGCGTTTGTCTGCTCGATCGCTCCGTCGTTTGCCGTCATGCTCACGGGGCGGTTGACACAAGCGGTCGGGGCCGGCCTTATTATGCAGCTGATGATGGTCATTATGTTGTCGATTTTCCCGCCGGAACGCCGCGGGGTGGCCATGGGAACGGTCGGAATCGCCATGATGTTTGCGCCGGCGGTCGGGCCGACGCTGTCTGGCTGGATCGTTGAACATTATACATGGCGGCTGTTGTTTTACGTCGTGTTGCCGATCGCGATTTTAGACATTGTGCTCGCCTCCGTCTGGCTGAAACATACGCCGCGTAAAGGCAATCCAGTGCTGGACGTGCAAGGGGCGGTCTACTCTACGATCGGGTTTGGCGGCGTTCTGTATGGCTTCAGCGAGGCCGGAAGCAAAGGATGGGGCGAGACGGAAGTGGTTGTTTCGCTTGTCATCAGCGCCTTGTTCCTCATCATGTTCACATGGCGTTCGCTGCGCTCGGAGCATCCGGTGCTCAATTTCCGTGTGTTCCGCTACCCAGTGTTTACGTTGGCGACCGTCATCGGTTCGGTCATTAACATGGCGATGTTTGCCGCCATGGTCTTGCTTCCGGTGTATTTGCAAAACTTGCGCGGCTTTACGCCGCTCGATGCCGGTTTGCTGTTGCTGCCGGGGGCGATTGTGATGGCGGTCATGTCGCCGATCTCTGGTTGGGTGTTTGACCGCATCGGCGCGCGGGCGCTGGCGATCGTCGGCTTGATCATCACCGCGGTCACGACGTGGGAATTCAGCAAGCTGACGATGGATACACCGTACAGCCAGTTAATTTGGCTTTATATTTTCCGCATGTTCGGCATGTCGATGCTCGGAATGCCGATTATGACGGAAGGATTGAACGCCTTGCCGCGCCATTTGTACAGCCACGGCACGGCGATGTCCAATACGATCCGCCAAGTGGCCGCTTCGCTCGGAACGGCGTTCTTGGTGACGATCATGTCCAACCGGGCCAAATTCCATGCGGACATGTACCGAAATGAGATGACGGAAAGCAATCCGTTTTTCATGAGCCTTGTCGGCCAGCTGAAGCAGGCGATTCCGAGCGATGAAGCGGTGGTGCAGCTGCTGTATGGGCTCGTGCAGCAGAGATCGACTGTCGAAGGGATTAACGACGCCTTTTTCGTCGCCACCGGCTTGACGGTATTGGCGTTAATGATGGCGTTTTTCTTAAAGGGAAAAAAGCATAAATCGCCATCAGCGTAAACAAAGGAAGCGGCGCAGAAGCCGCTTCTTTTTTTGTGTGCGCCCGGCATGGGTGCAGTCTATAGGGTGAAAGTCCCGAACTGCGAAGGCAGAAGTAGCAGTTAGCTTAACGCAATGGTGTCTGCGACGACGCAGAATCTGAAGGAAGCGGGCGGCAAACTTTAAGGTCTCTCGGAACACGAACTTCATAGGAGGCTGGGTATCATTGGGTGAGTTTGCACGACAAAACGAAGCCCTTTCTGCCGAAGGTGATACAGAGTAAATGAAGCAGATGGATGGAAGGAAAGATTACACTCTTACCCGGGGAGGTCTGGCTGGCACGCCAAGTAACTTGGTAACCTATCTGGCGATAGATAGCTGAACAGTCAGAAGTCAGCAGAAGTCATAGTACTCTTTCAAGCTCAAGATGGAAGAGGAAGGACTAAACAATTAAGGAGAACGAATCGCTAGGCGTTCATCTTCTGTGTGGAAGCAGACAATCCGATAGGACTTACTTGAAGGAGGAAGTGGTGAATCCCACGGGGGACTTCAAGAGGGTGGAGCAAAAGATGGCACAAATAGAAGAATTCGTTCACGTGGAGAGGATATCAATGTTGATGGAAATGATTTTGTCACGGGAAAATCTCCTGGCGGCACTGAAACGAGTCGAACAGAATAAAGGAGGTCACGGAGTAGATGGCATGTCCATAAAAGACCTACGAAGACACCTCTACGAAAATTGGGACTCCATTCGACAGTCGTTGAGAGAAGGAACCTACAAGCCCTTACCCGTCCGTCGAGTCGAAATCCCGAAACCGAACGGTGGAGTAAGGCTTCTAGGGATCCCTACCGTGACGGATCGTTTCATCCAACAAGCGATTGCCCAAGTGTTGACGAAAATCTTTGATCCGACCTTCTCGAACCATAGCTATGGTTTCCGCCCAGGTAGAAGGGGACATGATGCGGTTAGGGAAGCAAAGGGTTATATCAAAGAAGGATATCGTTGGGTAGTCGATATAGACCTAGAGAAATTCTTTGACAAGGTGAATCACGACAAACTGATGGGGATCTTGGCGAAAACGATCAAAGATCGAATTCTACTCTGAAGGTAATCCGCCGGTATCTTCAATCAGGCGTGATGATCAATGGAGTGGTAATGGAAACGGACATGGGAACGCCTCAAGGCGGCCCGCTTAGTCCACTTTTATCAAACATCATGCTTCATGAATTGGATAAGGAGCTTGAGAAACGTGGACATAAGTTTGTTCGGTATGCGGATGACTGTAACATCTATGTGAAAACAAAGAAAGCAGGAATTCGTGTCATGAACTCCATTACGAACTTTATCGAGAAGGAGTTAAAGCTCAAGGTAAATAAAGAGAAATCGGCGGTAGACCGTCCTTGGAAACGGAAGTTTCTCGGTTTCAGCTTCACACTCAATAAGACTCCAAAGGTACGGATTGCGAACGAAAGTGTGAAACGTTTGAAGAACAAGATCCGTGAAATTACATCAAGGTCGAAACCGTATCCAATGGAGAAAAGGATTGAGAAACTGAACAAGTATTTAATGGGATGGTGCGGATATTTTGCCTTGGCAGAAACACCAAGTAAGTTCAAAGAATTTGATGAATGGATTAGACGAAGGCTTCGGATGTGTTTGTGGAAAGAATGGAAAACCTCGAAAACAAGAATTCGGAAACTCAGAGGATTAGGGGTTCCAAGCCATAAAGCATTCGAATGGGGCAATACACACAAGAAATATTGGCGGATTGCCTGTAGTCCCATTCTACACAAAACCCTCGACAACTCCTATTGGAAGCGTCGAGGGTTAAGAAGTCTATTCGAAAGATATCAAGCACTACGTCATACTTAATTGAACCGCCGTATACCGAACGGTACGTACGGTGGTGTGAGAGGACGAGGGTTAGTCACGGGTTAGTCACCCTCTCCTACTCGATTCCCCGCTTATAACACATTGAAATACCGCGCTTCCGGATGGGCGAAGACGATCGCGGAAACCGATGCTTCGGGTTCCATCATATAGCCGTCGGTGAGACGGATGCCGATGTCTTCTGGATGAAGCAGACGGAACAGTTTCTCCTGGTCTTCCAAGTTCGGACAGGCCGGGTAGCCGAACGAGTAGCGCTGGCCTTGGTATTTGGCGGCGAAGCGCTCTTCCATCGTGAAATCCGGGTCGTCCGGGAAGCCCCAGCGGTCGCGCATAATTTGATGGACTCGTTCGGCGAACCCTTCGGCAATCTCGAGCGCCAACGCTTGGATGGCATGGCTTTTCAAAAATTCGCCTTCGTCTTTCCACTGTTGGGCGAGTTCGCGGACGCCATGACCGGCCGTGACGGCGAACAAGCCTACGTAATCCATTTCGCCGCTTTCTTTCGATTTCAAATAATCGGCGAGGCAAAGATGCGGCGCCCGCGGCTGGCGCGGAAAGTCGAACATCTCGAGCACTGTTTTGCCGTCAGTCGGATCGTAAATGTAAACCCGGTTGCCGTCGCTTTGCGCCGGGAAGAAGCGGTAGACGCCGGCAGGCTGAATCCAGCGGCGCTCTTTCGCTTCGTGGACGAGTTCGTCGATGACCGCTTTTAACGCCAACGCTTTTTCGTCTTTCTCTTCAAGCAACCGTTTCACTTTTCCTTTCAAGCCGAGGTGGTGGCCGAGCACCATTTGCCAGTTGACGTACGGCAAAATGTGGTCAAGCGGCACGTTTCGCAGCACGTGGCGCTCGAGATCGGCTGGGATGTAGACGGGAACGTCGGTCGAGACGTTCGATTTGACCGCTGTGACCACCGTCGTTTGCCGCGTTGGCTCGCTTTCGGCCGTTTCTTTTTTCTTGTAGTCAATCTCGCCCTGCTGGATTTGGTTGGCAAGGGCGAGCCCGTCCATGGCGTCTTTTGCGTACAAGGCGATGCCGTCGTATTCGGGCGCGATTTTGTTTTCGGTAAATTTGCGCGTCAAGGCGGCGCCGCCGACTAAAATCGGGGTCGAGATGCCCGCTTGGCGCAAGTCTTGGGCGGTGACGACCATCTGTTGAGCCGATTTCACAAGCAAGCCCGACAACCCGATGATGTCCGGCTGATGTTCGCGCACCGCTTCAATGAGTTGCTGCGGAGCGACTTTAATGCCGAGGTCGATCACCTCGTAGCCGTTGTTGCTTAAAATGATGTCGATCAAGTTTTTGCCGATGTCATGCACATCGCCTTTGACGGTGGCGAGAATGACTTTTCCTTTTGTGCTTCCTTCTTTCTTTTCCATATACGGCTCTAAAAAGGCGACCGCTGCTTTCATCACTTCCGCGCTTTGCAATACTTCAGCCACGATAAGCTGGTTGTTGTTGAACAGCCGCCCGACTTCATCCATGCCGGCCATGAGCGGACCGTTGATGATGGACAGCGGATCGGAGTAGGTCTCAAGCGCCTTTTCCAAATCGGGAATGAGCCCGTCTTTCGACCCTTCAATAACGTAGCGGGCGAGCCGCTCTTCCAAGCTCAAGTTCGTCTGCGCTGGTTTGGCGGCGGTGATTTTGCTTCGGTAAAATTCGATAAAGGCGTTTAATGTTTCGTCGTTTGTGTCAAAAAGAAGCGCCTCAGCCATTCGCACTTCCTCTTCCGGAATCGAGGCGAACCGCTCCAATTTCTCGGTGTTGATGATGGCATAATCGAGCCCAGCTTGCGTGCAATGGTACAAAAAGACGGAGTTGAGCACCTCGCGCCCGGCCGGCGGCAAGCCGAACGAGACGTTGCTGATGCCGAGCATCGTCAAGCACTCCGGCAGTTGCTCTTTAATGAGGCGAATGCCTTTGATCGTTTCATTCGCCGCGCCGATGTATTGCTCATCACCGGTGCCGACCGGGAAGACGAGCGGATCGAAAATGATGTCGCGCGCCGGCACCCCGTAGCGGTTAACGAGCAAGTCATACGAACGCAAGGCAATTTCCAGCTTCCGTTCGGCGGTGACCGCCATTCCTTGTTCATCGATCGTGCCGACGACGACAGCGGCGCCGTATTTGTGCAAGAGAGGAACGACTTTCGCAAACCGCTCCTCGCCGTCTTCCAAGTTGATCGAATTGATGATCGCTTTCCCTTGCGAGTAGGTGAGGGCGCGCTCGATGACGCGCTCGTCGGTTGAATCGATGACAAGCGGCACTTTCACTTTTTTCACGACTTCGCGGACGAACTGCTCCATGTTATGGAGTTCGTCGCGGTCTGGGTCGGCGAGGCAAATGTCGATGACATGGGCGCCGTTTTTCACTTGTGCGCGGGCGATTTCCGCCGCTTCTTCGTATTTCCCTTCGGCGATGAGGCGCTTGAATTTGCGCGAGCCGATGACGTTTGTCCGCTCGCCGACAAAGAGCGGGCGCATCGTTTCCTCATAAATGAGCGCCTCGATGCCGGAGACGGCGTGGACGTCAAACGAAGACGGGATCGCCCGCGGCGGGATGCCGCGCACCGCTTCGGCGATGGCGCGAATATGGTCCGGCGTCGTGCCGCAACACCCGCCGACGATGTTGATCCATCCTTTTTCGGCAAAGCGGCGGATTTTCTCTGCCAACATCTCCGGCGTTTCATGGTAGCGGCCTTCTTCATCCGGCAGCCCGGCGTTCGGATAGCAGCTGACCGCCGTATCCGCAAGCGAGGCGAGCGTCCGCAAATGGTCGGTCATAAACTCCGGGCCGGTCGCGCAGTTTAAGCCGACGGCGATCGGCTTCATATGGCGCACCGAGATGAAAAACGCATCGATCGCCTGGCCGGCGAGCGTCGTGCCCATCGGCTCGATCGTGCCGGAAATCATGAGCGGCACGCGGCGGCCGACCGCCTCAAACGCCTTGGAAATGCCGAGAAATCCGGCTTTTACGTTCAACGTATCTTGGCACGTCTCCAGCAACAGAAGATCGACGCCGCCCAACAGCAGCCCGCGCGCTTGTTCTTCATAGGCGGCGACGAGTTCCTCAAAGGTCGCGCCGCCTGTCACCGACAACGTCTTCGTCGTCGGCCCCATCGACCCGGCGACAAAGCGCGGCCAGTCGGGAGTTGAGAACGCCTCCGCCGCTTGTTTGGCGAGCTTGGCCGCTTCGATGTTCAACTCGAGCGCCAAATGCCCGAGGTTGTATTCATCGAGCACAATGCGCGTCGCCCCGAACGTGTTCGTTTCGATGATGTCAGCGCCCGTTTCCAAATACGCTTCGTGAATGCGGCGGATGACAGGCGGGGCGGTGAGGGTCAAATATTCGTTGCACCCTTCATACGCCTCGCCGCCAAAATCGGCGGTTGATAGGTTGGCGCTTTGGATCATCGTCCCCATCGCGCCGTCAATGACGAGAATTTTTCGCTGCAGCTGCTGTTCTAAGGTGGTGTTAGCCATGAACAACCTTCCTTTCTTTGGCGGCCGCTTCTTTTTCATGGATGTAGCGGACGAGCTCGACTGTCATGTCATAGCGCAAAAACGGCGTGATCAAATAAATGCCGTTAAACAAATCAAACGCCGCGTCAATGAGCGATTTGGCGATGGCAATTCCTTCGCGCGCCGCTTCTACTGGGTCGCTGCCGCAGGCGGCCATGCGGGCGCGAAACTCGTCCGACAGGGTGATCCCCGGCACTTCATGGTGCAAAAACTCGGCGTTGCGCGCGCTTACTAGCGGCATAATGCCGATGTAGATCGGCGTGGCGAGATGTTTCGTTGTTTCGTATATTTGCACGATTTTTTCTTCCGAGTAAACCGGCTGGGTCAAGAAATAGTGGGCGCCGCATTGAATTTTTTTCTCCATTCGCTCGACCGCTTTATCCAAATGGCGGACGTTCGGATTGAAGGCCGCACCGATCGAGAAGTTCGTTTTTTGCCCGAGCGGTTTGCCCGAGTACGATAATCCCTCGTTGAATTGGCTGATTAGGCGGATGAGATCGAATGACGACACATCATACACGGACGTCGCTACCGGGAAATCGCCGATTTTCGACGGGTCGCCGGTAATAGCGAGCACGTCGGTGATGCCGAGCGTATGCAACCCCATCAAATGCGACTGCAGGCCGATCAAGTTGCGGTCGCGGCACGTAATATGCACGAGCGGGCGGACGCCGAGCCGCTCTTTCACGATCGTGGCGACGGCGGCGTTGCTGATGCGCGGCGTGGCAAGTGAGTTGTCAGCTAACGTCAGCGCGTCGATGCCAGCGTCATGGAGCGCTTTCGCCCCAGCGAGAAACTTGTCAATGCCGAGTTGCTTCGGCGGATCGAGTTCGACAATGACCGAGCGGCGCGTGCGGGCGAGCTCGGGAAGCGGAGTCGGCGCGGCCGATCGGCTTGCACCGATACAGATGCCGTGCGCCGCTTCACCGTTTTTTCCGTCACCGGCGTCCGGTCGGCGAGCGCCTTTGCCATTGCCTCAATATGTTTCGGCGTCGTGCCGCAGCACCCGCCGATCAAGCGCACCCCTTGATCGCGGAACGCTTTGGCCGCCTCTTCAAAATATTCCGCGTTCGTTTCATAGACAAGCCGGCCGTCGCGGTAATCCGGGAGGCTCGCGTTCGGATACGCCGACAAAAATGCGCAATTGGGCAGGGGCACTTCCTCAAGCGACTGAATCATATAGTGCGGACCAAGCCGGCAGTTGAGCCCGACAACATCGGCCCCGAGCGCCTCCAGGCGGCTAAGGGCGTCCGCGAGCGGCGTGCCGTCTTGCAAAACGCCGACTTCATGGAGCGACACATGGGCGATAATCGGCAAGTCCGTCTCTTTGCGCGCGATGGCAAGCACCGTCTCCAACTCTTCCAAATCGTAATACGTCTCCAGCAGCACACCATCAACCCCTTCGGCAAGCAGCACAAACAGCTGCTCGCGAAACGTCCGTTTCACTTCTTCGAGCGTGACGACGCTTTTGTTTAACGTGCGCAGCCCTCCGATCGTTCCGAGCACGTACGCCCGCCCGTTCGCCGCTTGCCTGGCGAGCCGCACCGCCGCGCGGTTGATGGCCGGCACCTCATCTTCAAGGCCGTAGCGGGCGAGTTTCACCTAGTTGGCGCCGTATGTATTCGTCTGAATGACGTCGGCGCCCGCGGCGATATACGCTTCATGAATATGGACGATTTCATCTGGATTGGATAGATTCAATTCTTCAAAACAACGGTCAATGCCGTGCGAATATAAAAGCGTTCCCATCGCCCCGTCGGCGATGAGAATGCGCTCTTTCAACTCATCCAGCAATCCCACGTTCGATTCCCCCGTTTCTCCGTAGTAAAAGAAAAAAGCCTTCTATAAGAAGAAGGCTTTTCATTCGATTCTTCTTATCTTCCAGGCTTCCGCCTGTCTGGATTTAGCACCTTGGCCGCGGGCCAGGTTGCTGAGGGTTCACCGGGCCAGTCCCTCCCCCTCTCTTGATAAGAATGCCGGTATGCAATTGTGTGGTGACGTTTTGATGATTACTATATAATTTAATGTATTTTTCGAAATTTTTCAATACGGTGAAGAAGGAAATTTCAAAAGTTAAAGAGATTCAGATAAAAAGAGCGGCTCGCGTCAAGGGCTCGCGCTTTCCCGCATCGGGGGCAAAACTGAAAATCACGCTGCACATGTTCTCCGCAGTATGGGCAATACTTGTTTGTTTTCTCTTCGCCTCCAAATCGGACGTTCAGTGGGTCGGGCTCTTCCTCGCTGTCGACAATGTCCAATAAGGACATGCGTTGTTTTCCCGTCGCATTTTTGTAATGGTAAATTGCTTGAAATACACCGATGGCGATGACGACAAGGCCGAAAAACGGAAAAAAGCGGGCGGCGGGAAACGGCGACTCTGCGGTGATGGAGAAGGCCATCACCATCCAAAAGATGCCGAACAACACAGCGGCGATGCTGCCGAACAGCCCTTGCATCGACGGGCCGCGGCCGGGTTTGATGCTTTTCAAGTGGATTCCTCCTCCATTCGTTTCATGTTGGTTGGGATTATTATACCATTATGATGATGTAGGAAACATGGGATGCCGTAATAAAAAAGAATCATTGTATCTCCTCCCTTACCTTGTACTAATCTCTTAAAAGCATCTCTGTTTCATGTCAATAGCACGAAATATGTCGAAATATGTAAAAAAAAGATAAAATTGTCGAACGATTTCTCTTTTTTTTTTTTTAGAGTCAAGGTGTATGATTAAAATGGATGATATTAACAAGGAATTTACTAGAAACCGCATCGCAGACAGGAGTGAAGTGGGTGAAACAATGGTCGTGGCCGTATTTTATTCTGATTAGCCTGCCGCTTGTTGTGTTGATTGGAGTTGCTTTTCGCCTAAAAGCGGCCAGCATGCCCATCAAAATAGGATTTATTGTATTGGTGCTGCTTTACGGCGGGGTTTATTCTCGTTTAGTGCGAAGGATGAGATAGACACAGAATGTTTTTGAAAAAAGTTTTGATCGATTATCATTTACTGGAAGGAGGTGATAGGTTATGAGTTTGCTGGCGCTTGTTGCCGGGACGCTCGGCGTGTCACAGTCAATCGCGACGACGGTTGTTTCGATTGTGTTGACCGGCTCCACTCTCATTTCTATTATTCTTGGGATCACCGCTATTTTGTCAGGTGGAGTCGACGCCATTTTGGAAATTGGGTGGTCAGCTTTTGTCGCGACGGTGAAAAAAATAGTGGCGGAACGAGGAAAAGCGGCAGCGATTGCATGGTAAAAGGCAAAACGGCAGGGGAAAAACTCCCTGCCGTTCCTAATGAGTAAATCAATGTGGGGGAAGAGAAGTGAAACTCGTATGGCTGTTATATCAACAACGACAACGAAGTAGTTTGGCGCCGTTGCAGAAAAAATCGCCTTTTTCTCCGAAGATGACCATGTTCTTGGTGGAAGCGGCGAAATGGCTTGTTTCATCGGCTGTGGTTGTAGCCTTTTGCGCTCGATCCTCGACGCTGTTTCGCCCTTCTATGGTTATGGGAGCTCTTTTTTTCATGTCTGTCAGTCCTTTCATAGGAGTTTTGCTTGAGTCCAAAGAGGCATTGCAACGTCAATACCATTATCATTATGTGCGTCTGTCTGGGGTGCGGGATGACGAGGTATGGCGGCGATTGCTCAAAATCCACTATGCTGTGTCGCTTTTGCGGCTATTGCCGATTTGGTTGCCTCCTTCCATTGGGTTGATGGTGATGTTCGGGATCACAGGCGCATCATTCGTATGGTTTGGACATACGATGTTGTTGCTTCTTTATGTGACATCGCATATAGTGCGTGGCTCAACTTTTAGAGCGATGGGCGCATTTTCTGCCTTTTTCTTTCGAATGGCATCATTCGCGATTGGTTATGTCGTGCTTGCGGCGATTGTGCCGTTGCTGCAATTGTCCCGCCAAGCGGTTCGAATGTATGGGTTGTCGCTCTCTTACCTTGTGTATATGGATGGTTATGTTGCTCATTGGCAACAGCTGTTTTATGAACGCATGACAAGTTGGGGGGAAGGGTGGTCATTTTCAAGTACAGCTTTATCATTCATCGGTGCTGGATTCGCTCTGTTGGCTTTGATTTGTTTTTCTTTCACTCGTGCGTCTCATTCTGACAAGGCAGCGTACATGCTATATTCATGGCATCAACGTGTCATAGAGTCGTTAAAAATTCGCAGCACGAATAATGCAATTTTATATAAAGATCTTTGTCTGTTAACACGCCAAGCCCGTGAGTTGACGAAACCGCCTTGGTCGCTATTTTTGCCGGGGGAATGGTTTCTGGTTGCGGGAGCGAATTTGGCGCTGTTGCCGATCGTTCATAACGGGTCGATCATTTTGTTTTTGTTTATGTTTGAAATGTATATCGTCATGACAGGCACGTTGCGAGCCATTACCGACGTCTTTCGCGACATTTTTCAGTTTGAAAGCGAGATGGAGCGTCTCACTGTGTTTCGTCTTCTTTCTCCACCTCCTCTTGTACCGTTAATCGAAGCGAAATGGACGCTGCTTGAGCGATTAGGCGTCTACCCATGCATGACGGCAGTAGGATTGCTGCTTCTCGAATACATAGGATTATTGGGGATGCGTGGAGGGCTTTGGGCAGCAATGGGAGCTGTGGTGATGATGCCCGCCTATTCGCTTGTTGTCAAACGGATTTTGCGCACCGATTATGAAGTGTTCTGTCTCGTTTTAGCTAGCGGCGAGCAGGCGGCATTGACATCTCCGCGTGATTATGCGGGGTATATGGTGATTGCGGCTGGAAATCATTCGTTTCATCGCTTATTGATTTACATAACCGTTTTTTCATCGCTTCTTTCTGCCTTTTTTATGCTCTTGAAAGGTTGGAGTTGGGCATGTTACAGCGTTTTGTTTGTCTTGATGCTGTACCTTGTATTATGGAATAGTTCTCAATATGCTCGGCGCACGTGAGGAGGCATTTGCGGTGATCAGACGAGCGATTCACACTCATTTGCCGTATATGTTATTGTCGTTAGGTGTGTACATTGTATGTTTTGCTTTTGGAGCAGTGATTTTTTCACAAAAGCTTACGATTCATCCGACTTCCATGGCGTTTTGGACCACTTTAGGCCACAACTTGATGGTTGGAGCCATTTTGATGGTTGGCGGATGGCTGACGCTAGGAATGGCCAATACCCTTTATCTCGGTTACAACGCAGCAATGCTAGGCGCGATCGTGAGAGGAGTCGCCACAGGATATGGCATGCAGCCGTTGATGACCGGTGTCTTTCCTCACGCGATTCCTGAAATCATCGGCCATATCTTGTTTTGTACATTAGGGTACGAGACATGGCGGTTTCTTCAAATCGTCAAAAAAAGAGCAAGAGGAGAAGAAGAAATGCTCTATATACGGGATATCCTCTTTTTACTAGTGCTGGCGGTCGCGCTGCTCATCATCTCAGCATGGTTGGAATCAACGGTGTCTCATGTATAAAAATAGACGGATCTAAAAAGCAGGAGGCTCTTCACCACAACATGTACTTGACAAGCAATACAGCTTCCTGCACAAAGATTTGAAAAAATCACTGATTTATTGATTTTCCCTTACAAGCGTAAATAGAGTTCAGAAAAAATCAAGTACAACTTTTGGTGAAGAGCCAAGCAGGAAAAGGGGAAGAAATAGATGGAACCGTTATTTTCATTGCAAAACTTGACGTATCGCTATGATGGGGGAGCCACGATTTTTCAGCAATTCTCATTTTCCATTTTTTCAGGGGAGACCGTGCTTCTCACCGGCCCCAATGGAGTGGGGAAAACGACTCTTTTGCATATTATTTCGGGATTGCTCGATAAAGGAGAGCTGCATTATCAAGCCTTTTATAAAGGCAATCCGATTCAGCTTCCCGACATGCGCGCTCATTTGTCTTATGTGACATCCGAGACTGTCATGTTTTCAAAATTGACGGGTTATGAAAATATCGAATGTTTCCGGCTTTTATGGAAGCTGGATCAACAGTACGTCCGCAAAGCGAACGAATTATGCAGTCTGCTTGGAATGGAGGAGATGCTCCCGCTCCCGGTGGATCAGTATTCATTAGGAACAAAACAAAAACTGCATATTGCGATTGCTTTAGCCCGCCCGGTCGAATTGTATTTGATGGATGAACCGTTCAATTCCCTTGATAGGCTAAGTCGCGATCGGTTGGCGGAGTGGATTCAAGGCGACCGTCAACATGCTTATCTCATTGCTTCTCACGTTCATCAAGAGCGCTTCCCTGGCTCCCGCATAATCTCGCTTACACGTCCAAACAATGAAGACAAAATAGAAAAATGACGGCGGGATCTTCAGGAAAAATTCAGTTTTCATACGTGTGATCAAGGATTTTTCCGTTGCACTTTCCACTCTCCTATGTTCTAATTAGGAATAGTGAACATCAAGAAGACGGGGGGCTGGAAGTGAACGGGGAAGAGATCATCCGCTTCGAGCGAGTGACGAAGGAATACGACGGAACGGTCGTATTGGATGACGTCAGTTTTGCGATGGAGCGCGGGAAGTTTTATACGCTGCTTGGCCCGTCAGGGTGCGGGAAGACGACGATTTTGCGGCTGATTGCCGGGTTTATCGAACCGACGGAAGGAACGATTTATTTCCACGGGAAGCCGATTCAAAACGTCCCGCCGAACAAACGGCAAGTCAACACTGTCTTTCAAGACTATGCGTTGTTTCCTCACCTCGATGTGTTTGAAAACGTGGCATTTGGCTTGCGCGTGAAAAAGATGAAAGAAGCGGACATCCGCCAAAAAGTGAGCGAAGCGCTCCGGTTTGTCAACTTGGAAGGCTATGAGGTCTGAGTCAAGTCATCGTGGGCACCTTCCTAAAATGAGTTAAAACTTTTTTTGCCCTCTCTCGCTTGGTAGCGCTTTCGTTTTTCATCCCTTCATTTTCGATGTATGGTTTTCCTTTAATTTCCTCTTAATAATCCTTTTATGGCCTGACCCGTTGGACTACTTTGCATGGGGCCCATCAATAAACGGATCGTCCCGTCAATATATCCTTTCGACTCTCGTTTCACTTCCTGTAACCATTGGCGGATCGTGGATTTTACAGACGGAAGGTTTTGGCTCTTGTCCCTTTTCCGGTACGTCAAGGGGCGTCCTTCCTTTGATCTCATGATCGTTTTGAGCATCGCCTGTACGCCCCGAACGCTCCAACTATACCCACCGCCTTTTGTCCGCTTCGCCATGATCCGTATTTGCGCCTCCGCGCTTCCCATGGGCCTCATTCCACTCGTATTGATGCCTGCGTTTCGCAAGGTCTCCCGGTAATCCCGCAGATGTTCCCGATGACGTTCTAAAAACGCCCGGTACTTCCTCCATTCCTCCCGCCATTCTTCCGCAATTTTCGTTTCCGGAACAGCCGCCAGCGTTTCCAACAATGTATCGGGATCAAACGTGGCGAGTGCTTTTCGAACTTTTTCCCATGTCTTGGGCAAACGTCCTACATACCGTTTGAGCTCCCGGGCCACATGAAACCGGTCCAGGGTAAACACGCAATGGTGGAAGTAGGAGGTACATTCCTCAATCCACGCTGCTCCGTCTCCATTCACCACCAGCCATGTCTGTTCATCCACATCGTAATGTTGTACCAAAAAGTCTCCGAATCCTTCCCAAAAATCGCCCTCTCCGGTATGTAAATAATGCCGCTTGCCCTTCAGCCGGATTCGTCCTCCTTTGTTCTCCCATCCCTCATGCACGACGGCAATGCGGTTCTCCATCCCGCGGCGTCGATGACGTTGCAGTTTGGTGAACAGTCCGTCCACCTCCACAAACAAGACCCGGACGGGACACTGTTCATGGTGAGCAGGTTCTGGACGTTCGGCCTGTTCGATGAGTTTATTCCGGATAGCTTCATGACTGAGTACCGGGTATCCCAACAAGGCTTTCAGGCGCCGGGCGCTATCCCGGTACGACGGTCCCTGGCTGGCAAACTGAATCGCCAATTCTTCCAGGTAAGGACTGAGTTTGTCCCGCCCCTTATACTGCAGTATTCTGATCCAGCAAAAAGACGTGCTTCCCAGTTTTTCGGTCCAGGTACAATCGCCGCTTAAACCGCACGGTGCCAAACAAAGTCTCGATACTGATTTCCCGTTGGTCTTTGAGGCGAAAGCGAGCGAAATCCCGATGTTCCATCATCCAATCGTCCAGCGCCTCCAAAATCCGACGCATCCCCTCGGCAAACAGCTCCTGCAATCTGCGAAACAAGGTGCTTTCAAGATCTTTTATTGTGGGGAATTTCATGGTAATCTGTTGCATAGGGGCCTTCTCCTTTCTTGGTGTGTTTTTTATTTGTTCATTTAAAACTCTACCAAGGAGAAGGGTCCTTTTTCTATTTCCAGGAATTATTTTTTATTCATTTTCTCATTCTCTCTGCCCACGAACATTTTACTCTAACGCCAATGAGTTGGATGTTCTTCTCACCTTTATGGACGATCCAAGCAGTATTCGAAGTGTGATTTACACGACCAATGCCATCGAACGAACGATCAAGGAGATTCGGAAACGTCTAAAGCCGATGAACAGTTTGAGCAGTTTAGAAGCCGCTGAAAAAGTCGTATA
>Ga0207871_100348_pt1 | contig 19348 bp, 12 predicted proteins | sample Passage260A_FD_187371 | JGI IMG/M metagenome (GOLD analysis project Ga0207871, IMG submission 187371) | Cellulose adapted compost microbial communities from Newby Island Compost Facility, Milpitas, CA, USA - Passage2 60A (SPAdes) (version 2) ...
TCGACCGCGTCCTCGTGCACGAGCGACACGGTGCAGCCGCCGAAGCCGGCCCCGGTCATGCGCGAGCCGAGCACGCCCGGCACGCTCCGCGCCGCGTCGACCATCGCGTCGAGCTCCGGTCCCGTCACCTCGTACAGGTCGCGCAGCGAGTCATGGGACGCGTTCATGAGCCGGCCGAACGCCTCGAGATCCCCGCGCTTCAACACCTCGACCGACCGCCTCACCCGGTCGATCTCCTCCACGACGTGCCGCGCGCGGCGGCGCACCGTTTCGTTTCCGATGAGATGCTCATGCGCCCGCAGCTCGTCCGGGGTCAGGCGGCCGAGCAGCCCGAGATCCGGGAACGCCGCCCGGAGGTCCCGCACCGCCTGCTCGCATTCGCCGCGCCGTTCGTTGTACTTCGAGTCGGCGAGCCCGCGGCGCTTGTTCGTGTTGCCGATGACGAGCCGGTATGGACCGCTCTCGAACGGCACCAGCTCGTATTCCAGCGTGTCGCACAGCAGCAGGATCGCGTGGTTCCGCCTGCCGTTCGCGACCGCGAACTGGTCCATGATGCCGCACTTGACGCCGACGAATTCATTCTCGGCCCGCTGCGCGAGCTTCGCGATCTCCACCGTGTCCGTCGGATGACCGTTCAGCTCGAGCAGCCCGTATGCCGTCACGACCTCGATCGACGCCGAGGACGAGAGGCCGGCGCCGTTCGGAATTTCGCCGCAGTACAGGATGTCGAACCCGCCGCCGAGATCGAAGCCCGCCTGCATCAGTTCGCGCACGACGCCCTTCGGATAGTTCATCCATTCGTCGGCCGGATCGTACGTGACGGACTTGAGATCGATCCGCCCGGCCAGGGGGAAATTCGTCGACGCGAGCCCCATCGTGCCGTCCGTCCGCGCGCGCACGAGCATCGTCGTGCCGAACGTCAGCGCCGCCGGGAACACGTATCCTCCGTTGTAGTCCGTATGCTCCCCGATCAGGTTGACGCGCCCCGGCGCGTGGTAGATCCGGATGCCCGCCTCCGTACCGCCGTAGCGCTCGATGAACTGCCGTTTCAAGCTCGCGAGATCCGCCATCGCCATCACGTTCCTTCGTCATCGTGTTATCGTTCGTCAGCTCCAGTATAGCGGAGCGGCGCGGGGCGGGCGAATGGCGGAAAGTGAATTCGGCATGGATTTTTGTGACCTCATTGCGGCAAACAGGTGGTCCGGCGCGCTCCATGTGTGTTATGTTTGATGCAGCTACACTCGCCTGCGGAGGATGGAACCATGGAACACACTGCCGTGATGCGCACCCCGACCTACATGGTCGTCTCCAATCCCGTCTCGATCGAGCACGGAGACCTGAACGTGCTGTTCTCCGGCGAAAGCCAGACCCGCCCCGGCCACCGGATCGGGCCGAAGGTATACGACTTTTGGCTGCTTCATCACGTGCTCTCCGGCACCGGCGTCTACCGCGTCGACGGCGCCGAGTACCGGCTGCGGGCGGGGCACGCTTTTCTCATCGAGCCCGGACGGCTGATCGAATACGAAGCGGACCGGAACGATCCCTGGAAGTACCGGTGGGTCGCGTTCGCCGGCTCACGGAGCGGAGAGCTCGTCGGCGCCGCCGGCTTCTCGGCGTCGCGCCCCGTCGTCGACGCCGGCCCGGGCCTCCGGCCGGCCGCGCTGATCGGACGGATTCAGCGCGCCTTCCGCGGGGAAGGCAGGCTGGCGGGACTGGAGGCGGAAGGTTACCTGAAGCTGCTGATGGCCGAATACGGCAAGGCGCTGGCCCGCGAGGCGCTGCCCGTGCCCGGCCCCGGCGCCGGCGGCAATGCCATCGTCCGGCGGATCGTGCACTATCTGTCCACGCAGTACGCGGAGCCGGTCTCGATCGAGCTGATGGCCTCGACGCTCGGCTTCAGCCGCGCCTACCTGTCCCGCGTCTTCAAGCGGCATACCGGCATGACGCCGGTCGCTTACCTGCTTCGGCTGCGCATCGACCATGCCCGCCGGCTGCTGCGCGAGCGCATGGAGCTTACGGTCGAGCAAATCGCCGCCTCCGTCGGCTTCCAGGACCCGCTGTATTTCTCGAAGCAGTTCCGCCGCATCTGCGGCATGCCGCCGACGGCGTACCGCGAACAGATGCGCCGGATAGGTTCGCCCGGACGAGGTTGACGAACCGGATCGACCGGTGTCGAATCCGGACGGAGGACGGGCATCCGGCACCGGTTCGAATGGATTATGGTTAATAATGTCATCACTTTATTAAAATGGAATACGATAAGGAGGTTGATCGGAAAAAAGCATCGGTCAAGCGAGGTGGTTATGCGAATGAGGCGTCCGCCCAAGCCGTCGCCGTCCGAAACGGACGCGCTGCTCTCCGTCTACCGGGCCAGCCCGTCCCGCGAGAACGCGGCGCGGGTGATCGAGGTGTGCGAGCCGATGATCCGGATGGCCGCGTCGCGCATATCGCGCAACAACCCCGACCTGTACGAGGATCTGCACCAGGTCGGCAGGCTCGCGCTGTTCCGCCTGCTCGGCCGCTACGACGCCACGACCGGCGCACAGTTCGAGACGTACGCGATGAAGAGCATGGTCGGACACATGAAGAACTATCTGCGCGACAAGTCCTGGTACGTCCGGGTACCCCGGCGCATCAAGGAGAAGGGCTTCCACGTCCGGCAGACGATCGACGAGCTGACCGCGCAGCTCGAGCGCGCGCCGAGCGTCGAGGAGATCGCGGAACGTCTCGGCCTGACCCGGGACGAGACGCTGGAGGTGCTGGCCGGCCGCGACATGTACCGGTGCGTTTCGCTGGACACGCCCGTGTTCGACGACGAGAGCCTGTCCACGCTGGGCGACCGGATCAGCCGGCCCGGCGACGAATTCACGGCGGTGGAGTGCCGGCTCGACCTGGAACGGGCGATGAAACGGCTCAAGCCGGAAGAAGCCGAGGTGCTCAGGCTCGTGTTCCACATCGGCCTGCCGCAACGGGCGGTCGCCGAACGGCTCGGCGTGTCGCAGATGAGCGTGTCGCGCATGCAGCGGCGCGCGATCCGCAAGCTGCGGCGGTGGTTGTCGGACAGGATGCCGGACCAGGCGTCGGACCAGGAGCCGGTCAGGAGGACAGACCGTCTTCACGACAGGGAGGTGCGGCAACTGCGGTAACGGGTCCCTTGTTCGATGCGGCCGCCGGCAGTATCATGGGAGTGATTCGGACAAGCCCGCAATCGCCCGAATGGAGGGACGACATGAATCACCGCATGCTGCGGATGCCGGCAGGCTGGGAATGGCACCTGCTGACCGACGGGCGCGTGCCGGCGGAATGGCTGTCAGCGACGTCCGGGGCGAAGCGGCCGGGACCGGCGCCGGCCGGCGCCGGACAGCCGCACCCGGCGGAGCATCTTCCGAAGGATGCGCCGATCGGCGGAGGCGCGGCGGAAGCCGGCGCGCCGGGCTCCGTCGAGGCCACGGAGACGGAAGGGACGGTTCCGCTGGCCGGCATGACGCGGTCGGCCGCGCTCACCGCCGTCAAACGGCGGCTTCCGGAATGCGCAAACTGGCTTGACGACGCCGTCGAACGCCGGGACACGCGCGTCGTCATGACGGAAACGCCGGAGGCCGGCGACACGGTGTTCGGCACGCTGCCGCTGCGCATGTCGCCGGACGAGCGGGATGTCTGCCCGCTTCATTTCTGGCTGACGGAAAAGCGGCTCGTCACGCTGCAATTCGATCTCCGGTTCATGCTCCGCCTGCAGCGCTCGCCGTGGGAGGAACGGATCGGCCGCGCGGGCAGCGCTCCCGAGGCGTTCGCGGTCATCCTCACGGCCGCTCTCGAGACGCTGCGCGCCGGATTCGAAGCGTTCGAGCGCCGGCTGGACGCGGCGGAGGCGGAGTACGCCGGCCGGCCGATCCCGGCCGGCACGATCGCCGGCATGCAGCGCGAATTGCTGCAGTGGAACCGGCATCTCCTCGCCCTGGTCGAGGCGGATTCGGCCGCCGCGGAAGCGTTCGGCAGCCGGCTGACGGACAGCGAGGCCTACCGCCGGCTGCAGCGCCGGCTGGGTCTGGTCCGCGCGCTGATCGGGCGCCACGCCGCGGCGATCGAGACGCTGGCCGCGCTGGACGGCGCGGTTGCGGCGCCGAAGGGCGCCCCGCCGCGGGCGCTCGCCTTGGCCGCCCTGCTGCCGGTGCCGGCCGCGGCGGCGGGCGCCTTCTGGGGGCTGCGCGCGGGAGGCGCGGCGATTGCCGACGAGCCGTGGGGCTTCGCGGCCGTTTGCGGCGGCGCCGCGCTGCTCTCCCTCGCCCTCTACGCGTGGCTGCGCCGGCTTGTACGGCCGGCCGGGGCCGACAGGCGCAACGGAGCCCGTCCCGGGCGCGACGGCGGGCGAAGGGCGGGATTGCGGGACGGCGCGTTCCCGGACGAACCCGGCGGCATGTCCGGACCGCGGATCGGGCCGGAAGCCGGGGCGGCCGCGCCGTCCCGTTCGAAGCGCGCCAGACGGCGGTGATCGGCGCGAACCCGCCGGGTTCCACCGCAAACAAAAAACCGACCGGGACATCGTCCCGGCCGGCCGAACCCGCCGACGTCACACCTCGAGGTAGTTGTTCCTCGCCAGTCTGCGATACCAGATGAAGCTGTCCTTCTTGATCCTCGCCTGCGTCTCGTAATCGACATAGAGGATGCCGAAGCGCATCGTATAGCCGAATGCCCATTCGAAATTGTCCATGAGCGACCAAACGTAGTATCCCTTCACGTTCACGCCCGACTCGATCGCGCGGGCCACCTGCAGCACATGCTTCTTCAGATACTCGATCCGCCGCTGGTCGCGCACCCGGCCGTCCGGCCCCGGCTCGTCGTTGTAGCAGGCGCCGTTCTCCGTGATGTAGATCGGGATGTCGCCGAATTCCCGCTTGATGTACGTCAGCACGTTGTACAGCCCCTGCGGATAGATGTTCCAGCCGATGTCGGTCTTGTCCCAGCCCATCGGCACTTCCTCATACCCGAACAGGTCGCCCTCCTCCGGGTTGTAACGGCCGACGGAGCCCGTGTAGTAGTTGATGCCGAGGAAATCGATCTTCGATCCGATCCGTTCCATGTCGCCGGGCTCGATCTTCGGCTTGCCGCCGAGCTTCTCGAACCATCGGACGAGCTTCTCCGGATACTCGCCCGTCATGACCGGCCGGATGAACCATTCGTTCAGCCAGCCGCGGCGCCGCCAGGCCGCCTCGACGTCTTCTTCCCTGTCGGAAAACGGCTCCGCCCATTCGGTGTTCGGGACGATGCCGATTTCGCCCTTGATCCCGAGCTCGCGGAACAGGCGGACCGTCCTGCCGTGCGCGACGAGCACGTTGTGCGCGACGTCGATCGCCGTCTGCAGGTCGCGCAGGCCCGGCGCATGATGGCCGAGATAGTGGGAAAGGAACGAGATGCACCACGGCTCGTTGAACGTCGCCCACAGCTTCACCTTGCCGTCCAGCGCCCGGAACACCGTCTCGGCGTACTTCACGAAATGATCGATCGTCTCGCGGTTCGCCCAGCCTCCCCGGTCCTGCAACGCCTGCGGCAGATCCCAATGGTAGAGCGTCAGCATCGGCTCGATCCCGTTCGCGAGCAGCTCGTCCACCAGATGGCGGTAGAACTCGATGCCCTTCGGGTTGACGTCGCCCGAACCGTCCGGTATGATGCGCGGCCAGGCCACCGAGAAGCGGTAGGACGTGATGCCGAGGTCCTTCATCAGCCGGATGTCGTCCTTGTACCGGTGGTACATGTCGCACGCGACGTCGCCGTTGTCTCCGTTCCGCACCTTGCCGGGGATCCGGCAGAACGTGTCCCAGATCGACAGGCCGCGCCCGTCCTCCTGATACGCACCCTCCACCTGAAACGCGGCGGTCGCCGCGCCCCAGACGAAGCCCTTCGGAAACTGCACAATCGCCAAAACCGATCTCTCCTTCCGCCGTAATGCGCGCATGCCGGGCGTACGAACGCGCGTCCATCGCCCTTCACGTCCACCATTGTAAAAGATAACGCGGTCCGATCCACTCTCCTGTTTGGCCATGGTTGTCTGCGATTTTGCCATCCCCGCCAAACATCGGACAACCGCCGGTCCGCTTCCAGGCATCTTCCCCCTCCCGCCGTCATACGTTGTCCTTGAATGCGGATCAAAAACCTTCGGAGGTGGGACGCATGGAGGAGGAAACCGGAGGCTGGAGCGTGAGGCGGGCGCTGGTGCTGATGGCCGTTCTGCAGCAAACCTACGTGAAGTACAAGCGGCCGCGGGACCCGGTGGCGATGCCGCCCGGGTACCGGCTCACGGCCGCCTTCAAGGGCAAGGCGTACGCGGGCGTCCCGTCGACGCTCGCCTTCCTCGCCGAATCGGACCGGGACGCCGTGCTCGTGTTCCGCGGCACGATCCGCACGGACGAATGGGTGTCGGATGCCTTGATCCGGCAGATTCCCTGCCCGTTCGCGCCCCGCATGGGCCGGATCCACGAAGGATTCGCGCGCATCTACGATTCGGTGCGCGGCGAAATGGCGGAAGCGATTCGATCGATCGCCGGCTCCAAAACGCTGTACATCGCCGGCCACAGCCTGGGCGGCGCGCTGGCCGTGCTCGCCGCCGCCGATCTCGCATCCGCCGGGAGGCGGCCCGTCGTCTACACGTTCGGCGCGCCGCGCGTCGGCGATCCCCGCTTCGCCTGCCGCTTCGGCAGGCTGGTGCCCGAATCGCACCGCGCCGCGAATCCGCACGACCTCGTCACGCGGCTGCCGCCGCCGGTATGCATGTCGCTGGTGACGCAGGCCTTCTATTTCTATCGCCACGTTCCCGGGCTGGTCCGGGTCGAATTCCGATCGGGGCCCGGGTACGGCAATCATGCGCTTCGGGGTTATTTCCTCGCGCTCGCCCGCCGCGATCCCGCCTGGGCGGCGTCGCTCGGCGTCAAATTCGACGCGGAAGACGATTGACCGGCGCCTGGCTCATCCGTCTTCCTTGTCGCGCTTGTCGCGGTCGTTCCGCCTGGATTTGCCGCGTCCCCAGCCTCCGCGCCGGGTAACGATCTCGTGGACGATGACCGCCGAGACCACGATGAAAGCCGCCACGACGAGCCATGCCGACTCGCCTGCATAAAGTGTCACGATAACCCTCCTCGCTGCCATGTAATCGGGTTCCGGTCCATGAATCGGTTCATGTTTCGTGAACCACATTTCCTGATTATAGGAAATCCACACGGAAAAATCAAGAAATAATACACGTTTCATGAATGACGAAAGGTGTTGATTCATTCATCGTGTACAATGTTATAGACTCCATCACCATCTCCATCATGACAGACGGGTGAATGCGCCATGATCGGCGAACGGCTGCGGCAACTTCGCAAGGCGAAGGGCATGACCCAGGAGCAGGTCGCCGCCTATCTGAACGCGGCCAAGTCCACGGTCTCCCAATACGAGAACAACGTGAACGAGCCCGACCTGAAGACGCTGGTCAAGCTGGCCGACCTGTTCGGCGTGTCCGTCGACTACCTGTTCGGGCGCGAGCCGGCCGCCAGGGCCGACAAGACCGACAGGAACGGCGGCAATGCGGACAAGTCCCGCTGGCCGCAGCTTCTGAAGGAGAATCTGACGGAAGAGGAAGCGGAATATTTGCAGGAAAGCCTGGCGATGTACCGGAAATGGAAGGCGCGCCGGGCGAAGAACAAGGGGGAATCGACATGATACCGGCCCGGACGGGCGCGGACGCGACGGCCGGCGGCACGGACATCCGGCGGCACGATGAATCCGCGCGTGCCGGCGGGAACCGGTCCGCAAGGCCCCGGACCGCCCTCGTCACGGGCGCGGGCAGCGGCATCGGGCTCGAGACCGCCGTCCTGCTCGCCGCGAACGGCTTTCGGGTGGCCGCGGGGCTGCGCGACCCGTCACGCGCGGACGCGCTGCTCCGGCGGGCGCGCGAAGCCGGCTTGGCGGACCGGATCCTCCCGCTTCCCATGGACGTGACCGACGCCGGGCAGATCCGGGCGGCCGTCGAAGAGGCCGAATCCCGCTTCGGCGGCATCGGCGTGCTCGTGAACAATGCCGGCTTCGCCGCGGGCGGCTATACGGAGACGCTCCCGCCGGAAGTCTGGCGCCGGCAGTTCGACGTGAACCTGTTCGGCGCCGTCGAGACGGTCCGCGCCGTCCTTCCCGGCATGCGCCGGCGCGGCTCCGGCCTGATCGTGCAGGTCGGCAGCGTCAGCGGACGCATCGGCATGCCCGGCTTCGCCGCGTACAACGCGTCGAAATTCGCCCTCGCCGGCTGGAGCGAGGCGTTGCGCCACGAGCTCAGGACGCTCGGCATCGACGTCGTGCTGGTCGAATTCGGCTCGTACCGGACGGGCATCTGGGAGAAGGGCTTCGGCGGCCTGCCGGAGGACGCGCCCGAAGCCTACCGCCCGCAGTTCAAGCGGATGCTCGAGCTCGCCCGGCGGTCGGCGGAACGGGCGCCCGACGCGCGGCTCGCGGCCGAACGGATCGTCCGCATCGCCCGGAAGCGCGGGCGCGTCCGCCGCTTCCAATACCCGGCCGGAGCCGGCATCCGGCTCGCGTTCGCGGCGCGCGCGCTGTTGCCGTGGCCGCTCTGGGAACGGGTGCTCGGCGCCGTGATGGACGGCAATGCCCCAAAGCGCAAATGAAGGCGGAGACTCCCCGGGGAGCTCCGCCTTTTTGCGTCGCCGTTACGGCAGCAGGTGGAACAGGATCGCGCAGAAATGCAGCGCGGACCCGGCGACGACAAACGAATGCCAGACGGCGTGGTGGTATTTCAGCTTCCTCCACAGAAAGAAGACCGTCCCGATCGTATAGGCCAGGCCGCCGAGCACGAGCAGGGCGAGTCCGTCCGCTTCCATCCGCCCGGCCAGCGGCTCCCAGGCGGCGACGATCATCCAGCCCGTCGCGATATAGAGCAGCGTCGACACGACCGGGTAGCGCCCCGGAAACAGCGACTGGAACGCGATGCCGGCCGCGGCCGCGGTCCAGACGGCCGCAAGCAGCGTCCGGCCGAGCGCGCCCTGCACGGCATGCAGCGCGACCGGTGTGTAGGTGCCCGCGATGAACAGATAGATGCAAGCGTAATCCGCGATTTCGCACGCGCGCTTCGCCTTTCCCTCGGGCAGGCTGTGGACGAGCGTCGACGCGGTGTAGACCAGGAGCATGGCGGTGCCGTATACCGCGAAGCTGACGACGTGCAGCGCCGTTCCCCTGAGGGCGGCGCAGACGACGAGCACCGCCAGCGCGGCCAGGCTGAGCGCGGCGCCGATGCCGTGGGTGATCGCGTTCGCCAGCTCCTCCCGGCGGGTGAAGGCGGGGGTTCCCGACACCGAAGGTTTCCTCCCCTGCCCGCAGGGCTGAAGGAGGACAAGGCCTGTCCTCCCCGGCGGGCGGCTGTTCCTGCCATTATACTCCTTTTCGGAGGAAAAAGCGAATCCGCGCAAAAAAAGGGACCCCCGCCTCTTCCGCGAAGGTCCCGTCCGTGTCCGTCAGAACGCGCGCTCGTACTGCTTCGGGGCGATCTCCCTGGACAGCCCGGCCGTCGCCCGGATCGCGTGCAGCGCCCAGTACGGATCATACAGCATGCCGCGCGCGACGCCGACGAGATCGGCATCACCGTTCCGGAGCACCATCTGCGCCACCTGCGGATTGTCCAGCCTGCCGACGGCGATCACCGGAACGCCGAGCTTCTCCTTGAAAGCGCGGGCGTAGGGCACCTGGAATCCGGGCGTGTCCGACGGTTTGCGCTTGCCCGGCTTGCCCTCGCCGCCCGACGAGACGTCGAAGATGTCGACGCCCGCCGCCTTGAGCCGCTCGCCGAATTCGAGCGAGTAGTCGAGGTCGTAGCCGCCGTCGACGTACTCAACGGCCGACAGCCGGAAGATGAGCGGCATGTCGGGCGGGAGCACGGCCTTGACGGCCCGGACGACCTCCTCGGCGAACAGTCCGCGGTCGCGGCCGTACTCGTCGTCGCGCCGGTTCGAATACGGCGAGAGGAACTGGTGGATCAGATAGCCGTGCGCGCCGTGCAGCTCGACGGCATCGACGCCCGCCTCCACCGCCCGTCTGGCCGCTTCGGCGAATTTGACCACGAGTCCCCTGACTTCCTCCGTCGTCAGCGCGCGCGGCGTCCGGTACCGCTCGCTGTAGGCTTCGGCCATCGGACCGACGGGCACCGGCTCGTCCTCCGCCTTCCGACCGGCGTGCGCGATCTGGATCGCGACCTTCGCGCCGTGCTCCTGGCACGCGCGGATGATGCGCCGGAAAGCCGACACGTGGTCGTCCGACCAGAGGCCGAGGCAGCGGTTCGTGATGCGGCCGGCCGGCTCGACGTTCGTCATCTCGATGATGATCAGACCGGTGCCGCCGATCGCGCGGGACACGTAATGCACATAATGCCAGTCCGTCGGCATGCCGTCTTCGCCGTACGCCGAATACTGGCACATGGGCGGCATGACGATGCGGTTGCGGAGCTTCAGACCCTTCAGTTCAAACGGCGTCTCCAATCCGATCATCGTTTCACATCCTTTTCCTCATATTCCCTCGACGGACTTGGTATGCCACCATTATAGTCCATCCGCTCCGGACTGGAAAACCGGCGCATTCGGGTCATTCGCGGCCCATTCCCGATGTAAGCGGCAACGTCCGGGCGACGCTCGCTGTTTCTCGGTCCGGTTCGGGGATGTGTTATAATGGTCGGGAATGCATCGCGGAACCGGAGGAGAGAGCCGATGGGAACCATTCTGTGCCTGCACGGATTCGGCCCGGCCGAACAGGAGAAGATCCGCCGGGCGGCGCCCGGACGGAACATCGTATTCGGACGCACGGCCGATATCGGACCGGACGTCTATCGCGACGCGGAAGTGATATGCGGTTGGAACGCGCGGGTGGAGGAACTGTGCCTCGGGGAAGGGTCGAAGCTGCGGTGGGTGCAGACTTGGTCGGCCGGCATCGACAGCCTGCCGCTCGGGCGGCTTCGTGAGCGCGGCGTGCTGCTGACCGACGCCGCGGGCGTGCACTCGATCGCGGTCGCGGAGACGGCCTTCGCGCACATGCTCGGCCTGACGCGCGGCATCCACCTCGCCGTGCGCAGCCAGATCGCCGGAGCATGGGAGCGGCCGTCCGCGCTGACGGAGCTGTACGGCAAGACGGCGCTCATCGTCGGCGCCGGCGCCATCGGCACGCGGATCGCCGAGCTGGCCCGCGCCTTCGGCATGCGCACGATCGGCATCCGCCGCACGCCCGCCCCGCATCCCGCCTTCGACCGGGTCGCGGGGTTGGACGGGCTGGACGCGGCGATCGCCGAAAGCGACTACGTCGTGAACGTGCTGCCGGACACGCCGGAGACGCGCGGTCTTTTCGACGAGGCGCGGATCGGCCTCATGAAGCCGACCGCGTTCTTCGTCAACGTCGGGCGCGGATCGGCCGTCGTGACGGACGCGCTGGTCAAGGCGCTGCGCGATCGCCGGATCGCCGGCGCCGGGCTCGACGTGTTCGAGGAGGAACCGCTGCCGGCCGGCCATCCGCTGTGGGAGCTCGACAACGTCATTCTGACGCCGCACACCGCCGGGCACACGGACCGGCTGAAGGAGCGCGTCGCCGATCTGTTCGCCGCCAATCTGGCCATCTATTTGCGCGGGGAGACGGACCGGCTGATCAATCTCGTCGATTACGGCAGGGGCTATTGACCGGAAGGCGGGCGATGCCGCGGGCGCATGAGCATGCCGGCGGATGGCGCCGCGCCACCCGCCCGCATCCGGCCGCGCGGCCTTCACCGGCGCGTCTCCGGCCGGTCGGGCGGCGCCGCCGCAACGGGTTGGAGCGAGCGGACCAGCCAGTCCAGGATCGCCGCGGCCGTCCGTTCGAGATTCGCGGCCCGTCCCGGCGCGCCGGCCGAAGGAAGAAAATAGTCCTTGTGCCCGCCTTCGATCGCGACGGGGGCGATATGGCCCGGCGCCCAGCGGCGGGAATCCCAGACGGGAATGCCGGCAGCGGACAGCCGGACGCCGCCCCAGGTGCCGAGCCGCGTGATCGGGTCCCGGACGCGTCCGCGCTCGTCCGCGGCGTAGAAATACGCCGTCCGGTCCCGCAGGGCCGGATGGATGCGCACCTTCGGCGATCCGATCTGGACGATTCGCAGGTCGCGCACGGCGCCTTCGGCCAGCAGGCGGCGCCCCGCGTGGCAGGCGGCGACGCCGCCGCCGCTGTGGCCGACCAGCACGACGATGCGGCCCGCCGACCTTCCGCGGATCATGTCGACGAGCCGATCCAGCCGCGCCTCGGCCGCGGAGCGGAAGCGCGGGAGCAAGGGCCGCATGCCCGGCCGGGCGCCCGTCTCAAGCGCCTCCGCATCCGGCGGAATGACCGGCCGCCCCGTTTCCCCTGCGCCGGCGCCCGGACGCGGCGCAAGATCGGTCACGGGCGCAAGCCGGCGCATGACGTCGCGCGTCACCTGCCGAACCTGGCGCAGCATCGGGATCGTGTGATCGCCGTACGGATACAGCACGTGCGCTTCGGCGATCGCATATCCGGCCTCGGCGAGCAGCCGTTTCAACCTCTCCGCCGGTTCCCGGAAATAGGTCGGCCAGGTCTTGATGCCGGCGAGCAGATAAAGATCGACTCCGCAGGCTTCGGCGCCCGGAGCCGGCCCGGTTGCGCCGGCGAGCGGACCGGTTTTCTCCGCGCCGGTGCCGTAATCGGCTTCTGCGTCTTCGCCGCCCGGAGCCGGCCCGCCTCCGCAAGCCGTCCGACCGATTCCGCCGATCCCGCCGCTCTCGCAAGTTCCGCCGGTCGGCAGACCGTCCGAATCCGTCAGGGCCGCTTCAACGTTCGCCGCGACCCGTTCGGGAGCGGCGCGGACGCCGTCCCGCGTTTCTCCGCCTTTCCCTCCGATCAAGATGCCTCCGCTCCTTTCCTGTGCGCCGCCGGGAACGCTCCCGTGCCGAAGGCAGGCCGGGTCCAGACCGCAGCGCCGCATCTCCGGCCGTTTCCCGCGGACGCATCGGCCATCGCATGGTGTGTCGATCCGTTTCCCGGAACGGGTGGCGCATGCAGGCGCCCCGCATGACCCATTATGTGGCACGACGAACGGGAATGCCAGTCCGCCATCGCAGCGGTTGATCCGGGCGCCGGCATCCCGCGATGACGCGGACGGCGCATCATGGCGGCGCCCGACGCCCGAACCCGTGCAGACGGGCGCGCCGGGTCGGGCGGCGACGCCGTCGCCGCGGCCGGCGCGGCCTCAAAGCTGCAACACGACTTCGTGCCGCGCGCCGTCATCGATGAGTTCGACATACCAGCGGCCCGTCGCGGCCGCCGAAAGCGGCGAAACGCCGCCGCCTTCGGCCGGAACGGCTTCGCGGGTCCGCTCCCGCCGGTCCGGGGCCGCTTCCGGCGACGGCGCGGGAGCGTCCGCAGCGCCGCCGGCCTCCGCCGGATGGCCGTCCGGTCGCGCGCCCTCCGACGGGCTTCCGGGCTCCGAACCGGTTCCGCTCTCCGCCGCGGCACACGCCGGCACCGGCTTGCCGTCGACCGTAAGGCCCGGGCCGGACCCGCCGGCCTGGCGGTTCCGCACCTCGATCGCGTACACGCTGCCGCCGAACCGGTACTCCGCCCGGAAACCCGGCCAGCCCGCCGGGATGCGCGGTTCGAGCCGCAGCCGGCCGCCTTCCCGGCGGATGCCGAGAATCCATTCGACCCCGGCCTGATACATCCAGCCGGCCGCGCCCGTGTACCAGGTCCAGCCGGCCCGGCCGCGATACGGGTTCGACATGTACACGTCCGCCGCCATCGCGTACGGCTCGCCCAGGTAAACCGCGACCTCGCGCGGCGAGGATGTGTGACGGATCGGATTCAGCATGTCGAACAATTCGAACGCCTTGTCCCCGTCGCCGAGGATCGCCCAGGCGACGATGCTCCACAGCACGCCGTGCGTGTACTGGCCGCCGTTCTCCCGGATGCCGGGCGGATAGCCCTGGATGTAGCCGGGCGACGGTTCGGTCGTGTCGAAGGGCGGCGTGAGCAGCCGCGCGACCGACGTCGTCCGGTCGACGAGCTCGCGGTCGAACGACCGCATCGCCCGGAGCGCCCGGTCCGCCGGCGCGCCGCCGGAAATGACGGACCACGACTGGGCGATCGCGTCGATCCGGCACTCGCGCCCGCCGCTCGTGCCGAGCCATTCGCCGCCGTCGGTGTACGCGCGCCGGTACCATTCGCCGTCCCACGCGTGCCGGTTCAGCGCCTCCGCCAGCGCCTCGCGCGTCCGCCGCATTTCGGCCGCCCGGCTCCCGTCGCCGCGCATCTCGCACACCCGCGCGAACAGATCGAGCACCGTCATCAGGAACCAGCCGAGCCAGACGCTCTCTCCCCGGCCTTCGCTGCCCACGCGGTTCATGCCGTCGTTCCAGTCGCCGATGCCCATGAGCGGCAGGCCGTGGACGCCGAAGCGGAGCGCGCGGGCGATCGCGCGCAGGCAGTGTTCGTACACCGTGCCGGCCTCCTCCGACTCGACCGTGCGATCGTAGCGCTCGTGTTCGTCCGCGCCCAGCTCTTCGCCGGCCAGAAAAGGCCGCATCTCGTCCAGCAAGGCCATGTCGCCCGTATGCAGCACATAGCGCGCGACCGCATACGGCAGCCAGAGCAGGTCGTCCGAATAGCGCGTCCGGACGCCCCGCCCCGTCTCTTCATGCCACCAGTGCTGCACGTCGCCTTCCCGGAACTGGTGCGCGGCGTGGAGCAAAATCTGCCGGCGCGTGAGGTCGGGCCACGCATGCAGCAGCGCGAGCGAATCCTGAAGCTGGTCGCGGAAGCCGTACGCGCCGCCGGACTGGTAGAAGGCCGAACGCGCCCACATCCGGCAGGAGAGCGTCTGGTACAGCATCCAGCCGTTCAGCAGCAGGTTCATCGCGGGATCGGGCGTTTCGACCCGCAGCTGCCCGAGCGTCTCCGACCAGAATTCCGCGGCCTCCGCAAAGGCTTCCCGGCACCGCGCCGTATCCGCATACGCCGCCGCGAGCCGGCGCGCCTCCTCCCCGTCCCGTCCGCAGCCGAGCAGCAGGCACACCGTCCGCTCGGCGCCCGGTTCCAGTTCGATGACCAGCTGCACGGCGCCGCAGCTGTCCGCGAACCGGCCCGCCGCTCCCGACAGACTGCGACGCTTCATCGCTGCCGGCTCGGCGAGGCTGCCACCCCGGCCGACGAACTCGCGCCGGTCGGCCGTGCAGGCGGGCGAACCGTCCTTTGCGTCCGAGACGACGGTCAGGAAAGCCGTCTCGCTCCGGAACGTCTCCTGCCAGGCGCTCCGGGCGTACAGCACCCGGCCGTCCCATTCGGTCCCGACGAACGGGGCGCCGCTTTCGCGGTTGACGCCGAGCACCCAGGAGACGTAGCCGGTGACGGACAGGCGCCGCGGCCGGTTCCCCTCGTTCGCGAGGCGGATCTCCGTGATCTTCACGGGGTCATGCCGCGCCGCGAACACCGTCATCGTCTGGCGGATGCCGAAGCAACGCCGCTCGAACCGCGTGTACCCGCGGCCGTGCGAGACGACGACGGTCCCCGGTCCGCCGACCGGAGCGGGCGCGATCGACCAGAACCGTCCCGTCTCCTCGTCGCGCAGGTAGCACGCTTCCCCCGCCGGATCGAGCACCGGGTCGTTCGACCAGGGGGTCAGCCGGAATTCGCGGCTGTTCCGGAACCACGTGTAGCCCGTGCCCCGTTCGGTGATCAGGAAGCCGAAGTCCGGATTGGCGACGACGTTGGACCAGGGGGCGGGCAGACTCCTGCCTTCGGGAAGCACGATCCGGTATTCGGATCCGTCCGGGACAAAACCGCCCCAGCCGTTCCACATCACCAGCCCTTCCCGCGCCTTGTCCGCAAAACCGGCATCCGCTTCCGCCTCCTCCGCCGGTCCCGTTCCCCCCGCGACGGGTGCGAAGGCCGGAGCGGCCGTCCGGTCCGCCGCTGCCAGGACCCTTAACTGCGCGCGCAGACTGGAGCCGTCCAGCCGCAGGATGATCCGCGCGGAGGCGGCGAGCTGACGCCTCTCTTCCTCGCGGAGCTGGTCGGCGCTGAACGCGTACGCGCCGCCCGGCCGGTCCGCGTACATGCGCGATACCGACTGCCCGATCAGGCGCATGATCTGATCGCGCAGCTCCTGCTGGTAGCCGCCCGGCGATTCGATCAGAAACACGAGATCGAACACGATGCCGGCGCGGCGGAGCCATTCGTGGCAGCGGATCAGTTCCGCGGCCGATCCCGCGTTCGCGGTGTCATGGGTCTTGACCAGCACGATCGGCAGATCGCCGGATATGCCGAGCGGCCACAGGCCGGATTGGCCGTACGGGCCGCGGTCGAGCGCCTCGGCGCGCTCCGCCTGCATCGGCGGCGCATACAGCACGCGTCCCGCCAGGACATGGCAGAGCGTGGCCTCCGCCGTCTGCATGTGCAGATGGTGCAGCTCGATCCGGCTGCGCGTCCAGGCGAGCTGGAACGCGCGCTCGACCTGCTGCGCCGTGCCGAAACGGCCGTACAGCTCGAGCGCCTCTTCCCGCGACGCGGCCGTCCCCGTGACGACGATCAGCTTCGCCTGGCCGCCCGGCGGCACGGAGATTCGCCGGCGCACCGCGAAGATCGGGTCGACGACGGCGCCGACCGTGCCGGTGAGCCTCTCGCGGATCGCCCGCGGTTCCCGCATCGACCCGCCCCGGCCGATGAACCGCGCGCGGTCGGTCTCGTATTCGACCGGCCCGACCGATTCGCCGCATGAAATGAGCCCGTGCACCGCCCAGATCGGCTTGTCTTCGGGGCTGCGCGGCCGGCGCCGGGCCAGCAGCGCCTCCTGCCCCTCGTCGAACGACGTCTCGACGAAGAGCTTGCTGAACGCGGGATGCGCCGCGTCCGCCGCCGGATCGGCCAGCGCGAGCTCGACGTAGGTGGTCGCCTCCAGCAGCCGCGGGCGGTCTCCGCGGTTGGTGATCGTGATCCGGCGGATCTCCGCGTTGGCCTCCGCCGCCGCGCACACGTCCATCGTTGTCCGGATGTCGCCGTCCCGGCGCATGAACCGCGCCTGTTCCAGCGAGAATTCAACCGTGTATTCGTCGCCGGCCGATCCGACCGGATACCAGGCGGCCGACCAGACCGCCTCCCGCTCGACGTCGCGGATGTAGACGCCGATGCCCCACGCATCCTCGCAGGCGTCCTCCCGCCAGCGCGTCACCGCCATCCCGTCGCTGCGGAGGCAGCCGCCCCCCGAAGCGGTGACGACGGACGTGAAGGAACCGTTCGACAGGACGCATACCTCCGGCAGCGGCGGATGGGGCGTACGGAACTTCCGCTGCGGCGCCTTCAGCCGCTGGTCCGGGTCCTGCATGCGCAGCGGCGCCGCGGCCGCGTGCAGGACGAGGGCCGGACGCTCGGGCACCCGCTCCTGCAGCAGCAATTCGGCCGAACGGATGCGCTTGTCGGCGTGGAATCGGTCCACCATGGTTCGCTCCAGCAGCACGTTGCCGAGCGTAAGCAGCATCATGCCCTGATGGTGCGCCATGAAGCTGCGGATCACGACGCTCGTCTGCCCCTCGGGAAGCCGTTCCCGGGTGCAGTCGATCGCCTCGTAATAGCCGTACTCCCCCCGCGCCCCGAGCGCTTCCATTTTCTTGAGCTCGTCCAACGCCAGCCGGGGCTCGTAGGGCAGCACCATGACCGTGGCGTAGGGCGCGACGACGAGATCCGTCTCGAGCCCGCGCTTGAAGCCGAGGCCCGGAACCCCGAACGCCCGGTACTGGTAGTTCATCTGGAAATCGAACGCGTAATAGCCCGACTCGGATATGCCCATCGGCACGCCGCGCAGCCGCGCGTATTCGGCCTGCCTGCGGATGACGGCGCGGTAGGTGGCGTCCCAGACCGTGCCGGAATAGGTGCGCATGAGCAGCGGCGGCATCAGATATTCGAACATCGTGCCCGCCCAGGAGACCAGCGCCTTGCCGCCGCCGGCGCGCGTCATCGCCCGGCCGAGCTTGAACCAGTGCGAGACGGGCACCTGCCCGAGCGCGATCGCGATGAAGCTGGTCTGCCGGGCTTCGGAGGCGAGCAGGTCGTAGAGGATCGTCTCCTTCTCGCCGGTCATCGTATGGAATCCGAGGCTGAACAGCTTCGATGCGGGATCATACAGCGGACGGAAATCGGTCCCCGCGATCAGCGCCTCCATCCGCTCGACCAGCCGCCAACCGCGCGCCGCCCAATCGCCCGATTCGGTGGATGCGACCGCGGGCTCGCGTACGCCGAGCGGCTCCGCCGAGGCCTCGAGATCCGCCGTCTGCCGGCCGGACAATCCCGGCGCCCCATGCGCCGCTTGCCGCCCGGATTCGACCGGCGCCTCAGGCACCGACTCACGCCCGGATGCGCCCGGCGCCTCGTGCACCGCCTGGCGCCCGGGCTCGTCCGACCGCTCGGGATCCGCCGTCGCCGGGAGCAGCCGTCCGCCGTCCGCGCGCCGTTCTCCCGCGCCGGCCGGCACCCCGCTCCCCGCTGCGGCGCTCCGGTCCGCCTCCCCGGCGCCCGCTTCCGGATAATCGCGCCGGATCCACTCGGCGAGCCCCTCCTTCGCGGCAATCAGGCAGCCGACCAGGTTCCCCGAATCGACGGTCGAGACGTAACGCGGCGGGAGCGGCTGCAGCGTCTCGGTGCTGTACCAGTTGTAGAGGTGGCCGTGCCATTTTTCCATCCGCTCGACGGTGCCGATCGTCCGCTCGAGCCGCTCGATCATGCCGGGCGTGTCGATGAACCCGAAATCCCGCGCCGTCACCGTGCAGGCGATCAGCATGCCGATGTTCGTCGGCGAAGTGCGGTGGGCGACGCCGACCGGCGGATCGATCTGCACGTTGTCCGGCGGCAGCCAGTTGTCCCGCTCCGTCGCGAACTCTTCATAGAAGCGCCAGATGTCCGCGGCCAGCTTCCGGAGTTCGTCCTTCTCCGCTTCCGTCAGTCCGTTTTCGGCGGCCGGCGCGGATTGGTCCAGCCATTCGATGACGACGGGAGCGAACGCCCAGATCACCGCCAGCAGAACGCCGATGACGGTCTGGGCGGCGGATTCGGCCGCGAGGGCCAGCGCCCCGACGGCCAAGGCGAGCGCCATCCCCCAACCGAGCCCCATCAGGCGGCGCGGGCGGTTCCGTTCCACCTCCGCCGAGGTGACCCATTCGAGCAATTTCCGCCGGGATACGGCCAGCCGCCAGAGCGTCCGCGCGATCGCGTCGACGGCCATGACGGCCTGCCAGGGCAGCGTCGCGAGCGCCGACAGCGTCTGTCCGGCGGCGACGGCGAGGACGGACGGCCGCCGGATCAACCGGACGGG
>Ga0207871_100350_pt1 | contig 19245 bp, 14 predicted proteins | sample Passage260A_FD_187371 | JGI IMG/M metagenome (GOLD analysis project Ga0207871, IMG submission 187371) | Cellulose adapted compost microbial communities from Newby Island Compost Facility, Milpitas, CA, USA - Passage2 60A (SPAdes) (version 2) ...
TTGAGCCATATTCGATCTCCTCCTGAAGAATGTTGTTTCGACACCACCATTCTAACTGAGGGATTTGAATATGGCTCCCCTTATTTTTGGGAGTATAGCATTTTTACACAATTATACGGACTCAACTCCGGGCTCCGTATGGACCCGGTTTTTATTTGTCCAATCCTTTCCCTTCCTCCCCTGCCCCCAACCCACTATAATAAACCCATGGGGTGGGAAAGCATGCACAAAATCCTGGTCGTCGAAGACGACCTGACCATCGCCCGGACGATCAGCGAGCACCTCGGCCAGTGGGGCTACGACACCGCGTACGTCACCGGGTTCCAGGACGTGGCGGACCAGGTGCGGCGCGCGGAGCCGCATCTCGTGCTGCTCGACATCGCGCTCCCCTTCCACAACGGCTTCCACTGGTGCGGCGAAATCCGGAAATTCTCGAAGGTGCCGATCATCTTCATCTCCTCGGCCTCCGACAACATGAACATCGTGTTGGCGATGAACATGGGCGGCGACGACTTCATCGCGAAGCCGTTCGATCTCCACGTGCTGACGGCGAAGGTCGGCGCGCTGCTCCGCCGCACCTATTCCTTCCAGGGACAGGTCAACATCCTGGAGCACCGGGGCGTCGTGCTGAACCTGAGCGACGCGACGCTCACGTACCGGGATCGCAGGATCGAGCTGACGAAGAACGACTTCCGGATCGTGCAGATCCTCATGGAGAACGCCGGCCGGATCGTCTCGCGCGACCGGATCATGCAGCGGCTGTGGGAGAGCGACCAGTTCATCGACGACAACACGCTGACCGTCAACATCGCGCGCCTGCGCAAGAAACTCGCCGAACTGGGGCTGGAACAATGGATCGTCACGAAGAAAGGCCTGGGCTACATGGTGGAATGAGCATGAGCCGGACCGGACTGTTCGCCGCCTGGATCCGCCGGCAAATCCCCGCGATCCTGACGGCCGCGGGAGCGGCGGCGATCTTCCTCGCCGTCATCATCCTGTATCAACTGCCCGCGGAACCGGTCGGCTACGCCTCGCTGCTTGCCGCCCTCTTCCTGCTCGCTTCAGGGCTCCTCCGCTTCCGGTCTTATGTGAAAAAGCACCGCGAACTCGAGGCGCTGCGCAGCCGGATCACCATCCCCGCCATCCCCCTGCCCGAAACCGCCGACCTGATCGAGCGGGACTACCAGGAGCTGCTTCGCCTGCTCGACCGGGAGCGAAGCGCGATCATCTACGAGAAGGACCGGGCTTACGAGGAGATGACGGAGTACTATACGATCTGGGCGCACCAGATCAAAACCCCGATCGCCGCGATGCGGCTCCTGCTCCAAACCGACGGCGCGCCCGACAAGGACGAGCTGCACGAGCAGCTGTTCCGCATCGAGCAGTACACGGAGATGGTGCTGCAGTACATCCGGCTGGACGGCAAAGGATCGGACTTCGTGTTCCGTACGGTATCGCTCGACGACTGCATCCGGCAGGCCGTGCGCAAGTACGCGCAATCGTTCATCCGCAAGCGGATCCGGCTCAACTACGAGCCGGTCGACGCGCGGGTCCTCACGGACGAGAAATGGCTCGTCTTCGTCATCGAGCAGGTGCTCTCGAACGCGCTGAAATACACCCCCCGGGGCGAAATTTCGATTTATCTGCACCCGGACCGGCCGCTCTCGCTCGTCATCGAGGACACCGGCATCGGCATCGATCCGGCCGATCTGCCGCGCGTGTTCGAGCGCGGGTACACCGGGTTCACCGGCCGGGCGGACAAGCGGTCGACCGGCATCGGCCTCTGGCTGTGCAAGCGGATCATGAACAAGCTGTCGCACACGATCGAGATCGAATCCGAGCCCGGCCGGGGCACGAGGGTGATCCTCGGCCTCAAATCCGAGCCGCTGATGGTGGAATAGCGCCGGAACGGGGGGTTCCGACGCAACCTTGCAAACATGTAAGCTTGACCGGCGAAATGTAAGCCGATCTTAAGGCGGGGTTCTTGTCTTTCTTGTACGATGGAGGTGTGGCATTCGGAGAGGAGGAAAATCGTCATGGCATTGCTCGAGGTTCGCAATCTGAAGAAGATATACACGACCCGCTTCGGCAGGCATCAGGTGCAGGCGCTGTCGAACGTGTCCTTCACGGTCGAGGAGGGCGAGTTCGTCGCGATCATGGGTGAATCCGGCTCGGGCAAGACGACCCTGCTCAATATCCTCGCGGCGCTTGACGCGCCGACCAGCGGCGAGGTGCTGCTCGCCGGCCGGAGCCTCACGTCCATCCCGGAAAAGAAGATCTCCGCCTTCCGCCGGGACCAGCTCGGATTCGTGTTCCAGGATTTCAACCTGCTCGATACGTTCAACCTCAGGGACAACATTTTTCTGCCGCTTGTGCTCGCGGGCAAATCCTACAAGGAAATGAGCGCCCGGCTCGCACCGATTGCGCGGACGCTCGGCATATCGGACATTCTGGACAAGTTCCCGTACGAGGTGTCCGGCGGTCAGAAGCAGCGGGCCGCCGTCGCCCGGGCGCTGATCACCCATCCGCGCATCGTGCTGGCCGACGAACCGACCGGCGCCCTCGATTCGCGGTCGAGCGACGAGCTGCTGAACCTGTTCGGCGAGATCAACCGCCAGGGCCAGACGATCCTGATGGTCACGCACAGCGTGAAGGCGGCGAGCCACGCGAACCGGGTCATGTTCATCAAGGACGGCGAGGTGTTCCATCAGATCTACAGGGCTTCGCGGTCGCGGAACGAATTTTACCAGCAGATCTCGGACACGCTGACCGTGATGGCGACGGGCGGTGGCCGCGATGCGTCGTAAAGGCTTTTTCACGAAGCTGGCCCTGACCAACATCCGCAAGAACGCGCAGACCTATTTTCCGTACATCTTCGCCAGCTCCGCGGCCGTCATGATGTTCTACAACATGCTGTACCTGTCCCTTTCCCGGGAAGTCCGCGCCATGAGCGACAGCCACGCGGTCCGGACGGTGCTCGGGCTCGGCGTCTGGGTCATCGGCATTTTCTCGGTGATCCTGCTGCTCTATATCAACAGTTTCCTGATCAAGCGGCGCAAGAAGGAGTTCGGGCTGTTCAACATCCTGGGCATGGAAAAAAAGCACATCGCCCGCATCATGCTGATCGAGACGGCCGTCACGGGGTTTGTCTGCATCGGCATCGGCCTGATCGCCGGCATCCTGTTCGGCAAGCTCGGCCTGTTGCTGCTGCTCAGGCTTCTTCACATGGATGCCGTCTTCGGCTTTGAAATTCCGCTTCGCGCCGTCGCCTTGACGGTTGTCGTGTTCGGTGCGATTTTCCTGATCAATCTGATCTACAACGTCTTCCAGGTTCATCTGTCCCGGCCGATCGAACTGCTGAAGGGAAGCCAGGTCGGGGAGAAGGAGCCGCCGACCAAATGGCTGATGGCGCTGACGGGCGCGGCGGCGCTCGGCGGCGGATACTACATCTCGCTGACGGTGGAATCGCCCATCGCTGCCCTCTATCTGTTCTTCATCGCGGTCCTGCTCGTAATCGCCGGCACATACAACCTGTTCACGGCGGGCAGCATCGCGATCCTGAAGCTCCTCCGCCGGAACAGGCGGTTCTACTACCGCACGGGCCCGTTCATCGCCGTGTCGGGCATGATCTACCGGATGAAGCAGAACGCCGCGGGGCTCGCGAGCATCTGCATTCTGTCCACGATGGTCATCGTCATGGTGTCATCGACCGTGTCGCTGTACGCCGGATTGGAGAATTCCCTCCGGAACCGGTACATCCGGGAGATTCAGGTGAATTCGGTCGGCACCGTCCCGGCGGAAATCATGGAACGGATGGAGCAGGCGGTGGCCGACACGGTGAAGCAGGCGGGAATCACCGTTCACAATCCGTACAGCCTCCGTTCGGTCACGGAGATCACCCTTCAGGACGGGAACGCGTTCACCCGGCTCCGTGGCATGACCCTGGGCCAGGCCGATGACATCGCCCTGTTGTTGTTGGTAACGACGGACGAATATCGGCGGCATGAAGGCGTTGACGCCGATCTTTCCGCGGGCGAAGCGCTCGTCCATGTCATCAAGGGCAGCATTCCCGGCGATACGCTGGATTTCGGCGGTTACTCCCTGAACATCCGCGGCCGGGTGGACCTGCCCAACATGATGGATGGATTCGAGGGCCAGCAGGCGAACCTTCCGGGGCGGGGATACGTCATCATCATGGCGAATGAGCAGGAATTGCTCAAGATCCGCCGGGCCCTGAATCCGGACAGGGAGCCGCAGCCGGGCTTTGAATTCAGCTATTATTTCGATACGAAGGCGGAGCGGGAAGCGCAGTTCGAGCTGGTGTCCGCGCTCAACTCCCGGTTCGGTGAACTGGGCTTGCCGGCTGAAGCGAGCGCCCGGGAGAAGATGAGGGACGACTTCCTGTCCATGTACGGCGTGCTGTTCTTCCTCGGCATGTTCCTGGGTGCGCTGTTCATCCTGGGCACGGTGCTCATCATCTACTACAAGCAGATTACCGAAGGGTACGACGACAGGGAGCGGTTCGCGATCATGACGAAGGTCGGCCTGAGCCGCGACGAGATCAGGCGGACGATCCGCTTCCAAGTGCTGTCCGTGTTCTACCTGCCGCTTGTGGTGGCCGTCTGCCACATCGCGGCGGCGTTCCCGGTCATCCGGAAGCTGATCGGCGGACTCTTCGGCATGACGGACACCTGGCTGTACGCGGCCTGCACCGCGCTGACGATCCTCGTGTTCGCGGTCTGCTACGCGATGATCTACGCGCTGACGGCGCGGACGTATTACCGGATCGTTCGGTAGGCGCGCGGCCGGCATGGCGGCGGACCCGGTTCGACCGGGTTCGCCCTGTCTGTTTTCACGGTACCTCGCGTTCATCCGCCCCGACCGCCGGCTTTGGGCCCGATAGCGGTACCACGTACCGTTAGCGGCGGGTTCGTCGCACCCCGATCCGCCCGATTCCCCCGTTAGCGGGTACCACGTACCGCTAATCCGCCCCCGACCGCCGGCTTCGGGCCCGTTGGCGGTACCACGTACCGTTCCATTCGGCCGGGCATGCCCGATCGGATCGGACCCACCCGGCCGCTCCTTACTCCCATATCTCCACGATCGGCTCCGCTCTCGTTCCGCGCCCGGCTCTCATGGCAATCCCTTCGCCTCACCCCTTCCCCAGGCTCCGCTTCGCGAGCGTGACCAAGGCGGCCAGCAACATCGGGAAGACGACGACGGTGATGACGATGAACGGCCAGAAGACGGTGACGGCTTCGTCGAACTCGGCCTCCGACTGGAACATCGTCACCGACAACAGGAAGGAGATGAACGCGATGGCCGGCAGAAGCGGCTTGTCGTCGTCCAGGCCGAAGAAGCGGGACGCGGTGTAATTGAGGATGTACAGGACGACCGCGGCTTTCATGAAGCAACCCGCGATCAGGGCGATGCCGACGATCGCCTCGAGTCCGATCATGAAAACGCCGATCTTGATCAGCCGACCGACGGCGTACAGCGAAAACCGGCGGTCGCCTGCCAGCGGCCCGAGCGTCATTTCCGTGATGAGGATGACGGCCAGCAGCAGGAATCCGCTCAGCGCGGTCATCGCGAACAGCCATTTTCCCGCATGCCGCCGGCTCTCCTTCCGTACGAACGGCAGGATGACCGCGAACAGGACGAGCTCTCCGAAGGGGAAGCCGAACGAGAAGTAAAATCCGTGCAGGATGGGCATGATCCCCTCGGGGAACAGGGGCAGCAGCGTCTCGGGCCTTGCGAGCGGGATCGCCAGAATGAAGATCACCGCGACAGCCAGCAACATGGACCCCATCAGGGGAAAAAACATCCGCGCCATCACCTCGATGCCGGCCCTGACGGCATACGCGGCGGTCACGATCGTCAGCCCGTTGAACACATACAGCGGCGTATCCACCATCATCGTGTTGGTGAAGAACTTCCCGATGTCGAGCACGATGTAGGCGAACATGAGCAGCAGGATGAGCAGAAACGGCACGGTGTACGCACCGGCGATCCATTTTCCGAAGACGCGGCTCAAAAAGACCGTGTACACATCGTCGGGATGGCAGCGGAACAGATACAGCACGGGGATGAGGAGCAGCATGCCCGCCAGGGCGGACAGCGCGAGGGAGAGCCAGGCCATGTTGCCGGCGAACCGGATCGTCGGGTTCGGCACATTGATCATCGACGATCCGACCATATAACTGATGTACAGGATCGCGAGCTGTCCTACGGTGATGGTCTGCTTTCCAAAATTCTTCATGTCCGGCGCCGCCTTTCTTCCTATCGGTCGGTCACATGACGGTCATCGGGGCTGCCCGAGCCATGTCACCAAAAGACGGGCGGCCCGTCCGATCGAGCCGTTCACGAGATCGTGCAGATTTACCCACTCGGCATCCGCAACGTACATCAGGCCCAGATAGGCGACCGGCACGCCGAACGCCGCCAGAATCCACCGCTCGCGCGGGGTCGAGCGCTTCAGGCGCGCCGTGAACGGGGCGAACAGGGCGATGCCCGTCAGAAGCAGGACGATCGCGCGCTCCAGCATGGACACAAGACCTCCGTTCCGGTGTCAGTGGTCGTCGATCCGGCTGAACGGCTCTGGATTCATCATCTTCGAATTCAGGATGTTTACCTTGACGGCGAGATCGATCGGCATTCGGGCATATATCTCCGGCCATTCGGGCTTGATTTTCCGCCACTCGCCGGGATGGCGCAGATACAGCCGGTGCCCGATGCCGAGCGCATCCGTCTTTCGTTTGCGGAGCGTGTCCAGGACGGATTCCATCCGCTCTTTGAAATACTTGGCGATCCGGTCCGCGAACTTCGCTTCATCCGCCATGCCGCGGATCGTCGTGCAGGCCAGCTCGCTGATCGAGGCGTTGATCTCCACCTCGATCCGGGCGGATGCCGAGCGCCCTTTGAGCGTCGGCGTCAGCTTCGTGTCCGCCCGCAGCACCTCGATCGTCTCCGCCAATCCGGCGTCCCCTTCGCACGGAATCTCGAGCAGCCCGTATTTGTACCGCCCCGCCAGGAGGAGCAGGTAGGGAACCTTGTCCGGCGGAATACTCCCGACCACCCGGTCCGGCTTTGCGAGCGCAACCCCCTGGACGACGACTTGCCGTTGCCCGGAATTGCGTGTGACGATGGGAAGCATGGCGGTTTCGGACTCGCTTTTCAGCCCGAACGCGAGATCCAGAATGGTCGTGTTGAGCGATTTTCCCGCCAAGTGGGCCGAGAAATCCAGCTGCTTGAACAGTTGGCTGCCGAGGGTGCTCTCGATCATCGCCCGGCCCGCCAGATAGTCCCGCGCCCTTCCCCGGGCGATCATGACGGACGTGCCCAGCCGGGTCTCCGGGTCGCGGTAGAAGAAGTCGAACAATTCTCCCAGCCGTTCCCGCGCGACTTCTTCGCTGATCAACACAATCTGGATGTGGCTGAACTGGGCATGCCGCCCGGTCACGGTCTTCGTGTTGCGGATGATGTTCGAGACGCTGGTCCCCTGCAGCGTCACGTTGTTGAACGACACCTCATCGCTCCGTCCGGACGGCGGGCCGAACTGGCTGATCGGCTTGTAGATCTGGGCCGTCACTTCCAGCTTGTCCTTTTCGCCCTTGTCGATGGCCAGCGCGAGGACGAAGGCCCGCTCGGTCAGCTCCATCTGGCTCCAGCAGCCGGTCAGCAGCAGTGAGGCAAGGGCGAGCGGCGTCAGGCAGCGGGCGGCCTTCATGCCGCACCCGGCCCGGGATTCCCCAGATCCGAGGCCTTGAACAACGCCGCGAACCGGCGCGGATGGAACGGACCGATCGGATCAAAGTACGTCTCCCCGAGCGAACGGAGCGAACACAGATGTATCAGCAGCAGGATGATCCCGATCATGATCCCGAACCCTCCGAGCGACGCGGCGAGCAGTATGAACGGCGCCTTCAGCAGCCGCAGCGCGATCGCGAAATTGTATTGCGGAATGGAGAAGGAGGCGATGCCCGTCAGCGCGACGACGACGATCATGATCGGGGACGCGATGCCCGAATCGATCGCCGCCTGGCCGATGATGAGCGCCCCCACGATGCTGACGGCGGAACCGATCGCCTGCGGCAGCCGGATGCCCGCCTCGCGGAGCAGCTCGAAGAAGAACTCCATGATGAACACCTCGACGACGGCCGGAAAAGGAATCCCCTCCCGCGTGTTCGCGATCGCGAGCAGGAGCACGGTCGGGATCAGCTCGGTGTGGAACGTGGTCAGCGCGACATATATGCTCGGCAGGAGCAGCGCGAGCACGAACGCCGTAAACCGCAGAAACCGGATGAAGAACGTGAACGCGGGCCGATGGTACTGATCCTCGATGGACTGCAGAAATTCCGCAAACCGGACCGGACAGATCAGCACCACGCCCGACCCCTGCACCATGACGATGATTTTGCCTTCGAGCAGCGCCAGGGCGGCCGCGTCGGTCCGCTCCGTGTACCGGCATTGCGGAAACGGGGTGAAGCGGGATTCCTGGAGCACCTTCTCCACCATCGTCGTATCGATGATGTTCATGTCCCGGACCCGGCCGATGCGCTCCTCGAAACGCCGCAACACCTCGACGGGAACGACGCCTTCCAGATATCCGTACACGACTTCCTTCCCCGTCCACCGTCCGGAGTGCGGAATCCTGACGATCTTGAAATCGGGCGTCTGCAGGCGCAGCCGCAGCATGCCGATGTTCATCGACAGGTTCTCGACCGTGCCCTCCCGCGGCCCGACCGCCGCCCGCTCGGCGGACGGCTCTTCCACGCCCCGCGTCTGCAGCTTCAGCCCGTCGAAGCTGACCGCGCGGTCCCAATGTTCCATGAAAAAGACGACGTGCCCCTGAAGCACCATGCGGACGACCGAATCGATGGTTTCATGGACGTAGTACGAACGGTCGATGACGCCCTGGAGCTCGAACCATTCCCGGATCGTCCGCGGCGAGATCGTCATGCCGTTGCCGCGCCGGCGCATCTCCATCTTCTGCAGCACGGACAGGATGTCGGACGCGCTCTGCTGGTCGGCAAGCGATTCGCAGTACACGATCCAGGCCGTGCAGACCATGTCCGGTCCCGCGGCGATCCGCTCGAACACGATGTCGGCGCATTGCCGGAACGTGTCTTTCAGCCGGTTGATGTTTTCCACGGCGTCCGTCGATACGGGGAGAAAAGCGGCTTGGGTGGATTCGCTGTTCATGGGCGCACCTGATGCATGGCATTTTTTATCATTATTCGCCGGAGGAACCATAAATATGCGGAGCCTGTGCGGCGGGGCGCTCGTTCGCCCGGTCTGCATTTTCTGCAATCGGTGATCGAAGGGAAATCGGGCCGAGAAAGCGGCGTGGTCCAAGGCGGACGGACAGGCGGGCTGCGGCAGGGCGATTCCGGCGCAGAAAAAGCCGGGAGCAGATTCCGGCTCCCGGCCTCAAGTCCGTCCGCCGCGCTATGCGGCGGCGGATCATGACCCGCCTGTTCCGAATGTCAGAAAAACAGATCGAAAATCAACCCGCTCGGCTGCAACGGCCAGAACATCTGCAGCGACGACTGATAGAAGGCCAACTGCTGAAGCTGCCGGGCCTGCCGGTCCAGCAGGCTGCTGGCCGGCACTTCGTTGTACCGCTCCGCCGCCGCGTCCAGACGGTCCGCGAGGCCGAGGCGGCCGCCGAGCGTCTTCGCCGTCAGTTCGAACGATCCGTTCAGGCTGCGCTCGAGCTGACGCTCGTCCAGCCGGAGCGTACCGTCCGCATTCCGGGTGATGCCGAGCCGCTCGTAAGCCGTCGAGTCGACGATGCGGTCGAAGCTTCTCCGGATCGACGGGCTCAGCAAGCCTTCCGCCTCCCGCAGGCGCCGGTACATCGCGTTGTAGCTTTCCACCAAATCCCGGACCAGCGGGATGATCCGCCCGCCGTCCGGCCGCACCTCGACGGTCACGGGCTCATCCGTCACGGCCAGCAGCGTCGCCGTCACCCTGCCCTTCTCCAGCTCGATCGTGTTCGACTGCGATTCGACCGCCGGACCGCCGTTCACGCTGTAGGAGGCGTTGACCGCCTGCCGCTCCACATGCGCCGCACCGGTCGCCGACATCGCGTTGCCGGTCACGTCCTCGACCCGGAATGCATGATCCGTGCCGGTCTGGTCGCCGGTCAGCTCGAGCCGCTTCCTGCCCGTCTCCGCATCCGTCACGATCGCCGCCGTGACGCCCATCTTCGCCGCATTGACCGCGTCCCGGATCCTGCCCAGCGCCTGCTCGTTCGTATCGTCCGCACGGATGAACACCGATATCTTCGTCGTCCTGCCGCCGATCGTGATGTTGAACTCGTTCAGCCCGGCGCCCACGACGGACTGGTCCGTTCCGGCGAGCCATGCGCCGCTGTTCTTCTGCGACGCCGCGAGCGCGTTCACCTTCACGGAATAGGTGCCGGGAGCCGCGCCGGCTTTCGCCTCGGCCGTCACCTTCCCGCCGTCCGACGATCGCGCCGTCCGCGCCTGGAACGGCGAATCCTGCTGCTGCATCAGTTTCCGCGCGGCTTCCTGCATGTCCTGGGCGGAGCGCAGGAAGTTCACGATGCCCGTCGCGGCCGTCCGGACAAATTGCTGATACGGCTTGCTGTTAAGGACGTATCTCGCGAACAGGGAAGTCTGGTCGATCCGGCTGCCGACGGACGACCAACCGGCGGAAGCGGGACTTCCGACCGGATACCACCAACCTTGCGCGTACGATAAACCGTACGGGATGATCGACGGAACCATGCGCCCACACCTCCCCCTGTTCCTTGTTTTCGGACAATTTCCGGCCGTTTTGTATATCCGAATCCATCTTCGCCTTCGCACAAAGGCCCGCAGTCCGCACGGACCGCGGGATCAACGCGTGATGAGACCGTGCCCGCGGACGCGCTGCCGGCGCATCCACTGCGTGGCGACCCATTTCTCGCCGCGGATGACGGGCGCGCTGCTGTGCAGGGTCAGATGATTGAGCTCCGGATTGCCGTAGAAGTACTCGAAATAGACCGCGGACCCGCGTTTCGGCTTCACCGCGATCTCCAGCAGGGGAAAGACCGTCTCGCCGCCTTCCTCCACGTCGTTCAGATAGATGACCAGCGTGCTGATCCGGTTGTTCCGCGCGGACGGGGTGCCCGGCGCGAAGTAATCGTGGTGCGCCCGGTATTCCTGGCCCGGACCGTAATGGAGCACCTGCAGCCCCTCCGCGTGCTCGACCGGCACATGCATGAGCTGCGCGATGCGCCTTTCGATGCGGCTGATGAACGGGCTCTCGTCCTCCTCGAAAAACATCCCGCGGCTCGTGCGGATCTCGCTGACCACCTTGTTCACGAGCCGGGACTCCTTCAGACGCGGGGCGGCCGACTCGATCAGCTCACGGCACTCGTCGTCCGTCAGCACCCGCTCGAAGCGCATGATCAGCGGCTCCCGGTTCAGCACCGTTCCCTCCACGACGCAATCATCGAGCGGATAGACGGACTGAACCGGCAGGATCGATGTCTCCTCGCTCATGTCCCTCACCTCATGATGACTGCGGAATTGAGGCGGAAACCATTTTTTTACTGCACCCCAATTATACATCGGCGCAAACTTTGTCGAACAGCCCTTGTCGACAAATCATCGTGCGATCAACCCAAACTCCCGCCAAAAACATACTTGACACATGTGAATTGTTGGTTTATATTGGGCTCACTCAACCTTTCCGGTTGATCCCGGAATTTCCGGGTCTTTCCCGGCCTGCCGGCGGCCGAAGCTGTTCTTCAACCAGACAGCCGACTATTCGCATAGAGGCATGATCCCCGACGAGGGAAGAAGGATTGGTCCGCAGTCCTTCACCGTCGGGCGGTTAATGCCTCTTTCCTGTTTCAAATCCATTCACAGGTGCAGGGATGGGAAGATGGAGAAAATCCGTGTGGAGCGGGTAACCAAGACGTTCGAAACGCGGGAGCCCGGCCGCGGCGGCGGTACCCGGACGCTCACCGCCCTGAAGGATCTCGATTTCACCGTCCGGTCCGGGGAATTCCTCACCCTGGTCGGCCCGAGCGGCTGCGGCAAATCCACCCTGCTCGATCTGCTGCTCGGGCTCGGCAAGCCCACGAAGGGAAGAATCCTGATCGACGGACGGGAGATCGACGGACCCGGCCTGGACCGCGGGATCGTGTTCCAGCAGTACGCGCTGTTCCCGTGGAAGACGGTGAGGGGCAACGTGGAGTTCGGCCTCGAAGCGCAGGGTATCCCGAAGAAGGAAAGGCGGGAGCTTGCGGACCATTACATCGGGCTGGTCGGCCTCAAGGACTTTGCGAACCACTACCCGCATGAACTGTCCGGCGGCATGAAGCAGCGCGTGGCGATCGCGCGAAGTCTGGCCTGCAACCCGGACGTGCTGCTGATGGACGAACCGTTCGCGGCGCTGGACGCCCAGACCCGGGAAGTGCTGCAGGCCGAGCTTCTCCGGATCTGGGAGAAGACGGGAAAGACCATCGTCTTCATCACGCACAGCATCGACGAAGCCGTCTGGCTCGGCCAGCGGGTGGTCGTGCTCACCGCCCGCCCCGGCACCGTGAAGCGAATCGTCGAGGTGCCGCTCAAGAACCGGCTGTCCGAGCCGAACCCGGGCGCGCATCCGGAGTTCATCCGGGCGCGCACGGAAGTCTGGAATCTGCTGCACGAGCCCGAATATCGCGGCGCTTGCATCTGAACGCGAAGGATTGGAGGAGACCATGGCAGCCTATCCGAAAGCGGAGGGAATCCGCAAACCCGCCGCCGCCCCTTCCCGGTGGCGATGGCGCGCCTTCACACCGCCGGGTGTGCTGAAAAAATCGATCGTGATCATCCTGTTCCTGTTGTTCTGGGAATCCGCTTCCCGCTTCCGGCTGGTCGATCCGCTGTTCCTGCCGCCGTTCTCCGAAGTCGTCCGGGCCTGGTGGAACATGATGCTCTCGGGCGAGCTGTGGCATCACTTCGAATCCAGCATCTTCCGTTCCGTCTTCGGCTTCGCGCTGGCGCTCGCGCTTGCCATCCCGCTGGGTCTCACGGTGGGCTGGTATCCGCTCGCGCGCGATCTGTTGCTGCCGTTTCTGGAGATGTTCCGCAACACGGCGGCGCTCGCCCTGCTGCCCGTGTTCCTCCTGATTTTCGGGATCGGCGAATTCTCGAAGGTTGCCATCGTCGCGTTCGCCTGCTTCTGGCCGATGCTGCTGAACACGATCACCGCCGTGCGGGACGTCGACCCGCTGCTCGTCAAGTCCGCGCGCGCGATGAATCTCGGGTCGTTCCGGCTGTTCTGCAAGGTCATCCTGCCCGCTTCCGTTCCGACGATTTTTACCGGCATCCGCATGGCGGGCACGGGCGCCATCCTGGTCCTGATCGCGGCGGAAATGGTCGGCGCCAAGGCCGGACTCGGCTACTTCATCACGTACGCCCAATACAACTTTCTGATTCCGGAAATGTACGCGGGCATCGCCACGATCTCGCTGCTGGGCCTTGCGATCAATTGCGGCCTGACGGGCATCGAACGCCGCCTGTCGCGCTGGAAGCAGGAGCCGAACCAACCATGAGATTCGACGGGGGAATTTCGATGAGAGCGAGACTGTTGCTGCGGACGACGGCCACGGCTGCGCTGATCACCCTCGCCGCGTCGGGATGCGCGAGGTCCGGCGCGCAAGCCGGGGAGCAGGACAAGGTGCTGCAATATCTCGTTTCGCCCGGCGCCGTGAACCTCGCCGAGCTGGCCGAGGGGCTGGGCTACTTCGACACGATCCGGCTGGAGATCGTCGGCAACAGCGTCGGCGGCCCGGAGAGCATCCAGCTCGCCGCCACGGGCGAAATCGATTTCGGCATCTCGTTCCAGGGCGCGATCCTGAAATCCCATGCCAAGGGCGTGAAGGTGAAGGCCGTGGTCGCGTCCTCGGGAACCAGCGGCGGCAACGGACTGTACGGCTACGTGCTCGAGGACAGCGGCATCCGCTCGGGCAGGGACCTGATCGGCAAGAAGGTGGCGGTCAACATTTTGGGGGCCAATCTGGAGTTCGCGACAAAGGCTTACCTGAAGCAGGAAGGCCTGACGGACGACGAAATCCGGACGGTCTCGTTCATCACCCTGCCCGCGTCGAACTACGAGCAGGGACTGAGGAGCCGGCAGGTGGATCTGGTGTTGCTCAGCGGCATCAACCAGGAGGTGGCGCTGTCCCACGGCGGGATCCGGGAGCTGTTCGCCGAGCGCGACGTCGTCGGGGAGTACGTTTCGAACAGCTTCTTCTTCAGCGAGGCGTACATCCGGAACAATCCGGACACGGTCCGGGAATTCACGGCGGGCGTCGCCAGGGCCATCGAATGGGTCCGGAACACCCCGTTGGATGAAGTGAAGGCCAAGCTCGCCGAAATCCTCGAAAAGCGCGGGACCAAAGAAAACACGTCGCTTGTTCGATACTTCAGGAAACCCGGCATCGCGTCGGAGGGCGGCCTGCTCTCGGAACACGATTTCCAAATCGTGCTCGACTGGCTGGAAGCGAACGGCGAAATCGCGAAGGGCGCGGTGAACGTCAGGGACGTCTTCACCAATGAATTCAATCCTTACGCCGATTGAATGTTTCACCCCGCAAAAAATAAACCGCACGAAGGAGAGGAGAGAAACCGATGGGCGTTCGTCGGATGCATCTCGGCGCCTTCTTCATGCTGCCCGGCCAGCACGCGGGGGCCTGGCGCCACCCCGCCACGAACCGGGAACAACTGTGGAACCCCGACTACCTGGCCGAACTGGCCCGGACGGCGGAGCGGGGCAAATTCGACCTGATCTTCGTGGCGGACGGCTTGACGGCCGGATATGCGTCGCCGGCGTTCGAACACGGGGCGCGCGTCACCCAGTTCGAACCGCTCACGATGTTTGCCTATCTGGCCGCCGTGACGGAGAAAATCGGCTTTGTCGCTACCGCCTCGACCACGTACAACGAACCGTTCAACCTGGCCCGCCAGTTCGCGTCCCTCGATCACCTGAGCAAAGGCCGCGCCGGATGGAACGTGGTGACCAGCACCGGCGACGAGACGGCGCGGAACTTCGGCAAGCGGGACGCGGACTGGCCCCATCACCTGCGCTATGAACGCGCGCATGAATTCCTCGACATCGTGAAGAAGCTGTGGGACAGCTGGGAAGACGACGCGATCCTGTACGATCAGGCAGGCGCCGTGTTCGCGGACAGAACCAAAGTGCACCGGGTGGATTATGCAGGCAAGCATTTGTCGGTGGGCGGGCCGCTCAACATCGGCCGTCCTCCCCAAGGGTACCCCGTCATCGTGCAGGCCGGCTCCTCCGATGCCGGAAGGGAACTGGCGGCGAAGACCGCCGAGGTCGTCTTCACGGCGTGGCAGACGCTGGAGGAGGCGCAGGCGTTCTATCGCGATGTGAAAGGGCGACTGGCCCGGTACGGCCGCTCGCCGGATGAACTGAAAATCATGCCGGGCGTGTTCCCGATCATCGGCCGGACGGAGAAGGAAGCGCGAGAGAAGAAGCAATATCTCGAAGAGCTGGTTCCCTTGCAGGTCGGCATCGCCCGCCTCTCGATGCAGCTCGGCGTCGACCTGAGCGGTTGCGACGTGGACGGACCGCTGCCGAAGCTGCCGCCGGTGGACGAAATCAACGGCAACAAGAGCCGGTTCGAGCTGATCCGGACGTTGGCCGAGCGCGAGAACCTGACGATCCGCCAATTGATCGGGCGCGTGATCACGGGGCGCGGACACCGGGAAATCCTCGGCACGCCCGGGCAAATCGCGGACCAACTGCAGGAATGGTTCGAGAACGGCGCCTGCGACGGATTCAACGTGATGCCGCCGGTGTTCCCGGAGAGCCTGAAGGAATTTGTCGAGGAGGTCATCCCGATCCTGCAGGACCGCGGCCTGTTCCGCAAAGAATACGAAGGGAGCACGCTCCGCGAGCATCTGGGTCTGAAGCGCCCCGCCAACCAGTTCGCGAAACGGGCGGTCGCGCAGTCTTGAATACGGCCGATAGCAATGCCAATCGCAACGGGCCAGGCAGCCGCTTGCCTGGCCCGTGCCGTCATGATGCGTATTTACGGGATGATCCCGAGTTTCTCGAGGTCCTCCCGGTGGAAGCACCATGTAACACATGAACCCCGCCTTGCCGGCGGGGTCCGGTGCCAAACCGTCATTTCCTTCTCCAACGCGCATCAAACGCCCGATTGATCAGCTCCCGGGTCAGCTCCCCCGTCGAGGAGACGGTCACGTCCGCATGGCCCGACGTTGCCGCGCCGACGCCGACCGACGCCATATTGGCCGCGCGCAGCGCCTCGAGTCCGGACAGGGCGTCCTCGATGCCGACGCAATTTTTCGGCGGCACGCCCAGCGCATCGGCAGCCCGGAGGAAAATCTCCGGATCGGGTTTCCCCCTCTCCAGCGCGCCGGCGTCGACGACGACATCGAAGCGCGCTTCAAGCCCGAGGGCGGCCAGAATGAACGGCGCGTTGCGGCTTGCCGAGGCGACCGCCGTCCTGATCCCGCTCGCCCGGAGTTCATCCAACAGCTCCCGGATGCCCGGCAACAGGTGTTCCGGACCGATCGAGCGGATGAGCTCCCGGTATCGCGCATCCTTCCTTTCCATCAGCCGCCGCTTCTCCTCTTCCGTGAACGTGCGGCCACCGCGCCGCAGGATGAGCTCGAGCGACCCGCGCCGATCGATGCCTTTCAATGTCTCATTGAACGCCCGGTCGAACGGGATGCCCAGCTCGTCCGCCAGTTCCTTCCAGGCCCGGTAATGCAGCTCCGCCGTATCGGTCAGCACGCCGTCCAGATCGAAGATGACCGCCTCCAGCCGCCGGTTGGGCAGCGTGACTTCTCCCCCGATCCGCACCGGGCTGCCCAGATGGCGAATCCGGACCGGTTCGCCTTCCTCGAGCCGGTACGTCGTATGTTCCCGGGTGATCTTCACGGACAGCAGGCTGCCGCGGAACGTCACGCGGAACGCGCAGCTTTGCCAGCCGGACGGAAGCTCCGGCCGGAAGCGCAATTCCCCGTCCACCTGCCGCATGCCGGCGAAGCCGGCGGCGATCATGAGCCAGCTTCCGGCCATGGACGCCGTATGGATGCCGTCCTTCGTATTCGCATGGAGATCGTCGAGATCGACCCGGGCCGTCTGCGCGAAGTACGCATGCGCCCGGTCCAGATCGCCGAGCTCCGCGCCGACGATGCCGTGAATGCAGGCGGACAGCGAAGAATCGTGGGTCGTCAGCGGCTCGTAGTAGCGGAAATTCCGCAGCTTCTCCCAGGACGCGAACCGGTGCCCCAGCGTATACATCGCCATGACCAGATCCGCCTGCTTCAGCACCTGATGCCGGTTCAGCTGCAGGGCATGATAGTGCATCATCAGCGGATAGCGATCCTTCGGCGTGTTCGCGAAGTCCCAGACCGGCTTGTTCAGGAAGGCGTCATCCTGCCCGATGAGGCCGTCCTGCCGGTGAAGGTACATGTGCCGCGCCGCCCGCTCCCATTCCGCCAGCTCCTCATCCGACAGCCCCATCGCCTCCCGCAGCTCCTCCCATCGCTCCGGGCACTCGGACCGCATTTCCGCCGCGACCCTGACGGCGTATGCCAACTGCTCCTTCACCATCAGATTCGTGTAGGCGTTGTTGTCCACAAGCGTCGTGTACTCGTCGGGCCCGGTCACCCCGGTCAGGCAGAAGCCCCGTCCATCGATCCACGCGCCGTAATCAACGTAAAAGCGCGACGTCTCGAACAGCATCTCCGCCCCTTCGCGATACAGGAACGCCTTGTCCCCGGTCGCCTCCACATACAGCCTGAGCGCGTGGCAGATGTCGGCGTTGATATGGATCTGCGCCGTGCTGGTGGCGGGATACGGGGACGTCTCCTCCCCGCCGATCGTCCGCCAGGCGAACAGGGCGCCGGCCTGCCCCATCTCCTCCGCGCGCGCCTTCGCCTTCGGCAGCACATGATGGCGGTAGCGGAGCAGCTGCTTCGCTATGTCCGGCTTCGTGTACAGGAAGAAGGGCAGGACATACATTTCGGTGTCCCAGAAGTAATGGCCGTCGTACCCTTCGCCCGTAACCCCCTTCGCCGCGATGCTCGTTCTGCCGTCCCGTCCGACGGATTGGAGCAGATGGAACGCGTTGAACCGCAGCGCCTGCTGCAGGGCGATGTCTCCCTCGATCGTCACGTCGGCCCTGCTCCAGAACGCGTCGAGGTAGGCCTTGTGCTGCGCGGCGATCCGCTCGAAGCCGGCCGCCTTGGCCGCCTCCAGCTCGCGAACCGACCGTTCCAACAGCTCCCGCTCGGGATAATCCCTGGACGTATGGTAGGCGATGAACTTGTCGAGTACGACCGGACGTCCCGCCTCCGCTTTCACGCGGAACCGTTTTTCCAACCGCTCCCCCTTCGTCGCCGTATCCAGTTCGTATCCCGGATGGACCCGATGCTCCATGCCGCATATCACCAGGAACCGGGTGCCGGACGTCCGCTGCAGCAAGGCGCCGAAGGTTCCGCGATCGTACGATTCGACGGTCTCCAGCACCCGTCCGGCAAACGCCGAACCGGCCCGCGGGTCACCCGAGCCGGCCTGGTTGGCGACGTCACCGTTGATGGCCGAGATCAGCACCAGTTCTCCGGAGAAGTTGAGCGGCTCGGCTTCGTACCGGATCAGGGCGAGATGCCGGTTCGTCAGGGCGGCGAAACGCTCGATGCGGATCCGGATCCTTTTCCCCGACTTCGTCTCCCAAATCTGCTCGCGCACGACGGTGCCTGTCCGCATGTCGAGCCGGCGCCGGTATTGCTCGATTTTGCCGCGCACCAGACTGAACTTTTCCCCGTCCACGCAGAGCTCGATGATCTTGGCGTCCGCCACGTTCAGCATCGTCTGGTGAAACGCCGGGTGCCCGTAATGGCGGGCTTTCGGATAGGCGATCGGTGCGGTGTCGTAGAATCCGTTCAGATAGGTGCCGTTCACCGACGTGCCCGGGGGACCGTCATAGCCTTCCTCGAAATTCCCCCGGATGCCGATGTAGCCGTTGCCCACCGCAAAGACGGTCTCATCCCGGAGGTTCGTCCCGATGTCGAAACCCTCTTCCGTCACCGTCCACGGCTCAAACGGATAAATGACATGTCCGGTTCGCATCATTCCCGCTCCTTCACGCATACCCGTCTTCAGTCCAGCATCGCGCCGTTCCGCCTCAAGATGTCCCGCAGCCGGGCCACATCGATCGACTGCGGCGGGCGATCCTCCGCC
>Ga0207871_100351_pt1 | contig 19223 bp, 18 predicted proteins | sample Passage260A_FD_187371 | JGI IMG/M metagenome (GOLD analysis project Ga0207871, IMG submission 187371) | Cellulose adapted compost microbial communities from Newby Island Compost Facility, Milpitas, CA, USA - Passage2 60A (SPAdes) (version 2) ...
TTCGCGGGCAAGCCGATCCTGCTGTACGCGCTGGAACTGTTCGAGGCGATGCCGGAGATCGGCGAGATCGTGCTGGTGGCCGCCGCGGATGAGATCGGACGGTGCGAGGCGCTGTGCCGGGAGCGCGGGCTGCGCAAGGTGCGGCGGATCGTCGCCGGCGGCGCGGAGCGGCAGCAGTCGGTATACCGCGGAATCGAGGCGGCGTCGGGCGACTGGGTGCTCGTGCACGACGCGGTGCGGCCGCTCGTGACGGCCGACGCGGTCCGGCGCTGCATGGCGCGCGCCCTTGAGACCGGCGCCGCGGTGCTCGCCGTGCCGGTTAAGGACACGATCAAAGTCGTGGACGAGGCCGGCCGGATCAAGGAGACGCCGGACCGCCGCGCGCTGCGGGCGGTGCAGACGCCGCAGGCGTTCCGTCGCGGGCTGCTGCTCGCCTGTCACGAGCGGGCGGCGCGCGAGGGATTCGCCGCCACGGACGACGCGATGGTCGTCGAGCGGTACGGCCATCCGGTGGCGGCGGCGGAGGGCGAATATGCGAACATCAAGATCACGACGCCGGACGATCTCGCGGCGGCGGAATGGCTGCTCAGGACCCGCCGTCCGGAGGCCGGGGCGGCTCCCGCGGGTTCGCCGGCGGGCGGGACGGAAGGAGCGGACGGCATGATCCGGATCGGACAAGGGTTCGACGTGCACGCGTTCGCGGAAGGGCGGCCGCTCGTCATCGGCGGCGTGACGATTCCCCACGAACGCGGCCTGCTCGGGCACTCGGACGCCGACGTGCTGCTGCACGCGATCGCGGACGCGGTGCTCGGCGCGCTCGGGCTCGGCGATATCGGGAAGCATTTTCCCGACACCGATCCCCGATACAAGGACGCCGACAGCACGAAGCTGCTCGGGCACGTCTGGTCGCTCGCGAAGGAGCGCGGATACCGGCTCGGCAACGTCGACGCGACGATCATCGCGCAGCGGCCGAAGATGGCGCCGCACATTCCGCGGATGGTCGAGACGATCGCGCGCGTGCTCGAAGCGGACGATCCGTCGCGGGTGAACGTGAAGGCGACGACGACCGAGCGGCTCGGGTTCACGGGCCGCGAAGAGGGAATCGCGGCGCAGGCGGTCGTCTGCCTCGTGAAGCGGGAACGGGAGTAGACGGCGGGCTTTCTTTTTCGGAAATCGGGAAATCGCAGCGGAAAGGGGTAGCGGTCATGGCAAGCGAAGTCCGCGTCCGTTACGCGCCGTCGCCGACGGGGCATCTGCACATCGGCAACGCGCGGACGGCGCTGTTCAATTATCTGTTCGCGCGCAGCGCGGGCGGAACATTCGTCATCCGCATCGAGGACACCGACACGAAGCGGAACGTCGAGGGCGGCGAGGAGAACCAGCTCAAGTATCTGCGCTGGCTCGGCGTGGACTGGGACGAGGGGCCGGACGTCGGCGGGCCGTACGGACCGTACCGGCAGACGGAACGGCTGGACTACTACCGCGAGCTGACGGAAGACCTGATGAGGCGCGGCCTCGCCTACAAATGCTACTGCACGGAGGAGGAGCTGGAGCGCGAACGCGAGGAACAGGCCGCCCGCGGCGAGACGCCGCGCTATTCCGGCCGATGCCGGAATCTGACCGAAGCGGAGCGCGCGGCGCTGGAGGCGGAAGGGCGCACGGCGAGCATCCGCTTCCGGGTGCCGGAAGGGAAGACGTACGCCTGGAACGACATGGTGAAGGGCGAGATCGCGTTCGAGTCCGACGGCTTCGGCGACTTCGTCATCGTGAAAAAGGACGGCATCCCGACCTACAACTTCGCGGTGGTCGCCGACGATCACGCGATGCGGATCAGCCACGTGCTGCGCGGCGAGGACCACATCTCGAACACGCCGCGCCAGCTCATGATCTACGAGGCGTTCGGCTGGGAGCCGCCGGTGTTCGGCCACATGACGCTGATCGTGAACGAGCAGCGCAAGAAGCTGAGCAAGCGGGACGAGACGATCGTCCAGTTCATCGAGCAGTACGAGAAGCTCGGCTATCTGCCGGAAGCGCTGTTCAACTTCATCGCGCTGCTCGGCTGGTCGCCGGAGGGCGAGCGGGAGCTGTTCAGCCGCGATGAGCTGACGCGGATCTTCACGCCGGACCGGCTCAGCAAGAGCCCGGCCGTGTTCGACCCGCAGAAGCTGGCGTGGATGAACGGCGAGTACATCCGGATGGCCGACCCGGACCGGGTCGCGGCGCTCTGCGTGCCGCATTTGCAGGCGGCGGGCTTCCTGCCGGAGGAGCCGGACGCGGCGCAGCTGGAGTGGACGAAGCGGCTGGTCCTGCTCGTCCGGGAGAAGCTGCACAGCGCGGCGGACATCGTGCCGCTCGCCGAGGTGTTCTTCCGCGAGGATCCGGAGGACGAGCCCGAGGCGGCCGGGGTGCTGCGCGAGGAGCACGCGCCGGTCGTGCTGCGCGCGTTCCTCGACGCGGTGCGCTCCGCGGAGGGCGAGTGGACGGTGGACGCCGTCAAGGCGCTCTTCAAGGATGTGCAGCAGGCGACGGGATTCAAGGGGAAGCAGCTTTTCATGCCGATCCGTGCGGCGCTGACGGGTCAGACGCACGGATCGGACCTGAACGAGACGATCGCGCTGCTCGGCCGGGAGAAGACGGAAGCGCGCCTGGTGAAGCGGCTGGGCTGATCGGGATCTGCGGCGGCCCGCGCGCGGCCTGAACGGCGGGTCCGGCCGATCAGGCCGGGCGGACGCGGTCGGTACCGCGCGCATGACCGGGTCCGGCCGGACCGATGCGGGCGGGCGATGGTTCGCCGCGCGCCCGCGCGCAGCGTGCGCCGGTTCGCCTCCGCGCGCCGGTTCGCCTCCGCGCGCCGGTCCGCCGGATTGAAAGTTCACGCGCCTCGGGTTATACTTGTTGACAGACGGGCTCCCGCCCCGGGTGCGCGGGGCGCGGGGAGCGAAAGACAAGCGCATACGGCGACAAGCGTTGAACAGGAGAAGTACGTTCCGGCAGGATTCCCAGAGAGGACAACCGCGTGCGGGCGGTTCATCCGCCTTGTGCGCCGGCTGGAAGTTGTCCATTCCGCGGAACCGAACATGCGCCTGGGAGCTTCGCCCCGAACCCGCGGCCTTTCGTCCGGCGGCAGTAGGCGGCGACGGGTCGCGCCGTTACACGCGGCAAGAGATGGGAACGCGCGGCGTCGGGTCTCCGGCCTGACGGTCCCGCAAGCGGGCGCGGACGGCGTTCCCAAGCAGAGTGGAACCGCATGGAATCATGCCTCTGCAGCTTCGGCTGCAGAGGCTTTTTTGGCGTAGGGGCGAACGGAACGCGGACGGGCGGCCGGCGCGATTTCGTCCATACGGGGGTGAGAAAAAAGGGATGTTTCGCACGTTGAAGTCCGACATTCAGGCGGTGTTCGACAACGATCCCGCGGCGCGCAACTGGCTCGAGGTCGTGCTGACGTACTCCGGGCTGCACGCCATCTGGATGCACCGGATCGCACACGCGCTGTACAAGCGGAAATTCTTCACGCTCGCGCGCATCGTTTCGCAGTTCAGCCGGTTCATGACCGGGATCGAGATCCATCCCGGCGCGAAGATCGGCAAGCGGCTGTTCATCGACCACGGGATGGGCGTCGTCATCGGCGAGACGTGCGAGATCGGCGACGACGTGGTCATCTACCAAGGGGTGACGCTCGGCGGCACGGGCAAGGAGAAGGGCAAGCGCCATCCGACGATCGGCAACAATGTCGTCATCGGCGCGGGCGCGAAGGTGCTCGGCTCCTTCAAGGTCGGCGACAACTCGAGCATCGGCGCGAACTCGGTCGTCGTGCGGGAAGTGCCGCCGAACAGCACGGTCGTCGGCATTCCCGGACGGGTCGTGCGGAGCAACGGCCAGCGGGTCGACCGGCTCGACCATACGAAGATTCCGGACCCCATCATGGAAGTTTTCCGGAGCATGCAGCGGGAAATCGACGAGCTGCGCGGGGAACTGGAGGCGCTGAAGCGGCAGGCGGAAAGCCGGTCGGCGCGGGAGCAGGCGGCGCAGGCGGTGACGGAGCAGGCGGCTGCCGCCGAGCCGGCGCCGGCCGCCGCGCCGGAGCGGTCTTCGGGATCCGTGCCGGAACGGGATGCGGACAGACAGAAGATCACGACCGGAGGAGACGCGTGACATGACAGTCGGCGAAATCCGAATCTACAACACGATGACACGGGAGAAGGAAGTGTTCGTCCCGCAGACGCCGGGCAAGGTCAACATGTACGTATGCGGACCGACCGTATACGACTACATCCACATCGGCAACGCGCGGCCGGCGATCTTTTTCGACGTGGTGCGGAGGTATTTCGAGGCCGTCGGCTACGAAGTGAACTACATCGTCAACTTTACGGACGTGGACGACAAGCTGATCCGCAAGGCGCAGGAGCTCGGTTCGACGGTGCCGGAGGTCGCGGAGAAATATATCGCGGCCTACAACGAGGACATCGAGGCGCTCGGCGTGCGCAAGGCGACGGTCAATCCGCGCGTCATGCACCACATTCCCGAGATCATCGCGTTCATCGAGGGGCTGATCGCGAAGGGATACGCCTACGAGAGCGGCGGAGACGTCTATTTCCGGACGCAGAAGTTCCCGGAATACGGCAAGCTCTCGCACCAGAAGCCGGAGGAACTGCAATACGGCATCCGGGTCGAGGTGGGCGAGAAGAAGGAGAACCCGCAGGATTTCGCGCTGTGGAAGGCGGCGAAGCCGGGCGAAATTTTCTGGGAGAGCCCGTGGGGACCGGGGCGACCGGGCTGGCACATCGAATGCTCGACGATGGCGCGCAAGTACGCGGGCGACACGCTGGACATCCACGGCGGCGGCCATGATCTCCAGTTCCCGCATCACGAGTGCGAGATCGCGCAGTCGGAGTCGCTTACCGGCAAGCCCCTCGCGCGGTACTGGATGCACAACGGCTACATTCACATCAACAACGAGAAGATGTCCAAGTCGCTCGGCAACTTCGTGACGGTGAAGGATTTGCTGAAGCGGACGAAGCCGGCGGCGCTGCGTTATTTCATGCTGTCGGCGCACTACCGGAGCCCGCTCAATTTCAGCGAGGAGGCGATCCGCCAGGCCGAGAACAGCGTCGAGCGGATCGCGATTTGCCGCGTCAACCTGAACCACCGGCTGGCCGCGCTCGGCAGCCGCGGCGCCGCCGAGGCGGAGCGGGCGCGCGGGACCGGGTCGACCGGCGAGCCGGAGCTTGACCGCAGGATCGCGGAGATCCGCGCCCGGTTCCACGAGAAGATGAGCGACGATTTCAACACGCCGGACGCGGTGACCGCGCTGTTCGATCTCGTGAGCGAGGCCAACCAGGTGCTGAAGCGGGAAGTCGTATCGGGCGCCGTCCTCCAAGTGCTGCTCGACGAGCTGGAGGCGATCGACCGGGTGCTCGGCCTGCTGCCGCCGGAGGACGACGCGAAGCTCGAGGACGAGGAGATCGAACGGCTGATCGCGGAGCGGACGGAGGCGCGGCGCAACAAGAACTGGGCGCGCGCCGATGAAATCCGGAGCCTTCTGGCCGAACGGGGCATCATTCTCGAGGACACGCCGCAGGGAGTGCGCTGGCGCCGGAAATGAGCGAACCGCAATCAGCCGCACGCGAAGGAATGGACGGGGAATGCCGGGAGCACGAGCGGTGGCCGGTCGAACCGCCGGCAAGGCCGCCGCACCTGATGAATCCGATGGCGCTCGCCTATGTCGGCGACGCCGTTTTCGAGCTTTTGGTCCGCCAGCATCTGGCGGCCCGGCCGAACCATAAGCCGGGAGAGCTGCACCGGAGCGCGGTCCGGTACGTCTCCGCGAAGGCGCAGCGCACGCTGCTCGACAAGCTGAAGCCGCACCTGACGGAGGAAGAGGCCGAAATCGTCCGCCGCGGCCGCAACGCGAAGTCCGGACCGCCCCCGAAGGGAGCGGACATGGTCGATTACCGCCACGCCACCGCGCTGGAATGCCTGTTCGGCTGGCTGTATTACGCGGGCCGGTTCGGGCGCATGGCGGAATTGTTGCGCGTGGCGGACGAAGAAGGACCGCTGGCCGGCTCCGGCAGCCGTCCGACGCAAGGAGGGTGACCGATGACCGGTCGGGAGACAGACATCGGGCAGGATGAGATCATCGCCGGCAGGCATCCGGTGCTGGAGGCGCTCAGGGCCGGCCGGGACATCCACAAGATCTGGATCGCCGAGGGCGTCCGGCGCGAGCTGATCCGGCCGATCGAGGAGGAGGCGCGCCGCCGCGGCATCGTCGTCCAGACGGCGGACCGGCGCAAGCTGGACCAGATCGCGCCGGGAGTCGCCCACCAGGGAGTCGCCGCGCAGGCGGCCGCCCACCGCTACGCGGAGCTGGACGAACTCTTGGAGCGGGCCGCGGCGAAGGGCGAGCCGCCGCTTCTCCTGCTGCTCGACGAGATTGAAGATCCGCACAATCTCGGGTCGATCCTGCGCACGGCCGAATGCGCGGGCGCGCACGGCATCGTCATTCCGAAGCGGCGCTCGGCGGGGCTGACGGCCGCCGCCTACAAGGCTTCCGCGGGCGCCGCCGCGCTCGTGCCCGTCGCCCGCGTCACGAACCTGGCGCAGACGATCGACCGGCTGAAGGAGCGCGGCATCTGGATCGCCGGCGCCGACGCGGCCGCGCCGGACGACGTCTGGCGGGCGGACCTGACGCTGCCGCTTGCGATCGTGATCGGCAGCGAAGGCCGGGGCATCGGCCGGCTCATCCGGGACAAATGCGATTTCCTCGTCAGACTGCCGATGTTCGGCCGAATCAACTCCCTGAACGCGTCCGTCGCCGCGGGCGTTCTGCTGTACGAAGCCGTCCGGCAGCGGGCCGCCGCGGCGGACAAGGGCGGAAGCGGCGTCCGGCCGGCGGAGCGGGACGTCTGACATGACCGTATCGCGGGAAGTCGTGCTCCTGGTCGACGGCTACAACATGATCGGCGCATGGCCCGAACTTGAAAGGCTGAAGGAGCGCGACTTCGAGGAAGCGCGCGACCGGCTGCTGGATATGCTCGCCGAATACCAGGGCTATTCCGGCACGAAGGTGTACGTCGTATTCGACGCGCACCAGGTGCCCGGCCCCGGCAGGACATACCGGCAGCGGCGGCTGAACGTCATTTATACGAAGGAAAACGAGACCGCGGACGCGTGCATCGAACGGCTCGTCGGCGAGCTGTCCGGGCGGGGGCGGCACATCTACGTCGCGACGTCCGACCACGTGGAGCAGCGCGTCGCCTTCGGCAAGGGAGCGCTCCGGATTTCGGCCCGCGAGCTGCTGATCGAGATCGAGCAGAACCGCAAATGCATCGACGACGCGCTGCGCCGGATGCCGGACAGGCGCAATCCGCTGGACGGGCTGCTGGACCCGGGCATCCGCCTGAAGCTGGAGCGGATGCGCCGCGGCGGGGAGGATTCGGACAAGGAATAAGCCCGGATGAAGGTCCGGCTTTTTCTTTTTGACGCACAACGTGCGTGAGTACTCACTTGAAAATCGGAAGCGGCCGGCGTATACTGGCGCCAAGAAAGTGAGTGATTACTCACTCGCACCGTAAAGGAGGATCCCCCGATGTCCCGTGAACAGCGCGTGTGCATGTCGGCCCGCGGCGTCGTTCGCAGGTTCGGCGGCAAGGAGGTCATCCGCGGCATCACGCTGACGGTCCGCGCCGGCGAAATTTTCGGCCTGCTCGGTCCGTCCGGCTCGGGCAAGACGACGCTGGTCAAGATGCTGGCCGGCATCGACAGGGCGACCGAGGGTGACATCGAGGTGCTCGGCACCCGCATGCCGAATCTGGAAGTGCTGAGCCGGATCGGGTACATGGCGCAGTCCGACGCATTGTACGCGGAGCTCACCGCCCGGGAGAACCTGGAATTTTTCGGCGCCCTGTCCGGGCTGCGCGGCGGCAGGCTGAAGCGGCGCATGCGGGACGTGATGGAACTGGTCGGGCTGGCGGAAGATCTGGACCGGTTCGTCGGCACGTTCTCGGGCGGCATGAAGCGCCGGCTGTCCCTCGCGATCGCGCTGCTGCACGAGCCGGAGGCGCTCATCCTCGACGAGCCGACCGTCGGCATCGACCCCGTGCTGCGCAAGTCGATCTGGGACGAACTTCACGCCCTGAGCCGCCGGGGCACGACGGTGCTCGTCACGACGCATGTCATGGACGAGGCCGAGAAATGCGGCCGGCTCGGCATGCTCCGCGACGGACGGCTGATCGCCGCGGGCACGCCGGAGGAACTGAAGGCGGAAGCCGGCGCCGCGTCCATCGAGGAGGCCTTTCTCCATTTCGGAGGTGTTCGCGCATGAGAGTCCGCGCCCTGATCGTCCGGATCATCCGCCAGTTCCTTCATGACAGGCGGACGCTGGCGCTGCTGATCATCGTCCCCCTGGCCGTGCTGTCGCTGGTCTATCTGGTCTTCGACGGCGATACCTATCGGCCCAGGATCGGTGCCGTCGGGGCGAAGGATTCGGCCATGCCGGATATCCTCGGGCCCTATGCCGAAGTCGCGATGTTCGACAGCGGGGAAGAGGCGGAGGCGGCGCTCGCCGGCCGCGAGATCGACGCGATCGTGAGGCTGGAGGGCGGTTCGCCGCGGGTGAAGCTCGAGGGCAGCGACCCGGCCCGGAACCGCGCCGTGACGGCGGCGGTGCAATCGGCGATGCGGGATCTCGCGGCCCTGCGGCACCAGGCCCTTTCCGTTCCGCTGCCGGATTTCGAATATCTGCACGGCGGACCGGACATGTCGACCTTCGACAGCCTCAGCCCCGTGCTGATCGGCCTGTTCGCCTTCTTCTTCGTGTTCCTGATCGCGGGCGTATCCTTCCTGCGGGAGCGGACCGGCGGCACGCTGGAGCGGCTGCTCGCCACCCCGCTGCGCCGCTGGGAGATCGTGGCCGGCTATACGGCGGGTTTCGGCATTTTTACAAGCCTGCAGGCGGTGCTGATCGCGGGCTATGCCGTCGGCGTGCTCGGGAGCATGATGGCCGGATCGTTCGGCTGGGTGATCCTGATCATGCTGCTGCTGTCGCTGACCGCGCTGAGTCTCGGCACGTTCCTGTCCGCGTTCGCCGATACGGAATACCAGATGATCCAGTTCATCCCGCTCGTCATCGTGCCGCAGGTGTTTTTCTCCGGCCTGTTCGACCTCGGGAGCATTTCCCCGTGGCTCCGCTGGCTCTCGCACGTGACGCCGCTGAAATACGGCGCGGACGCGCTCCGGGACGTCATGATCCGCGGCGAGGGATGGAACGCGATCCGGTTCGAAGTCTTCGTCCTGCTCGGACTGTCTGTCGCCTTCATGGCGGCCAACGTTTTCGCATTGCGCAAACACAGGAAAATATAGTAACCTGAAGAAGCAGGGGGTTTTCGGGTGGTGCGAGGAGAGTCCGCCTTTCCAGACGATAGGGAGCAGTGGATCATCGACCTGCTCAACCGGCTCGAAGCGGATGACGTCAGGAAGACCGAGAAGCAGATCCGGATCATCGAGGCGGCCGTGGAAGTGTTCTCGGAGAAGGGATTCGCGGCCGCTTCCACGAGCGAGATCGCGCAGCGGGCGGGCGTCGCGGAAGGCACGATTTTCCGCCACTACAAGACGAAGAAGGATCTGCTGCTGTCGATCGCCGCTCCGGTCGCGGTCAAGCTGTTCGCGCCGTTCCTCATGCGCGACTTCGCGAAGCTGCTGGAGATGCCGTACGACCGGGCCGAGGATCTCTTCCGTGCCATCCTGCGGGACAGGCTGGACTTTGCGCGCAAGCACAAGAAGCTGCTCAGGATCCTCGTCCACGAGGTGCCGTTCCAGCCGGAACTGCTCGCGCAGGTCAAGGATCTGTTCACGCATATCGTCATCGCGCGGATCGAGCCGTTGATCCGCCATTTCCAGGAACGGGGAGCGCTGCGGGAGATGCCGACGTGGCGCGTCATCCGGGCGACCGTCAGCCAGTTTGTCGGCATGGTCGTGTTCCATGTCTTTCTGGCGCCGGAGTTCCCTTTTGACGAGGAAGAGGAAATCGAGCAGACGGTGGACATCCTCCTGCACGGCATCGCCGGGAGACCGTCCTGACGGACCCTGCGGATCACGGCGGGCCGATCCGGTGTCCGCAGCCGGCAAATCGCCCGAGTAGCAAGAAATGCCGGACGGCCGTTGTTGACGCTCCAAAAGATCATCCTTTATACTGACTCTATTATTGCGCCGCTATTTTTGCGGGCTCGGATGCGTACACGTCTTGCAGGCCGGAGGGATCAGTTCGTGGGCGTCGACCTCAAAGCTGAGCGAATGCGCGAGTTTGAATCGAGATCCGACGAGGACATTGTCGAGGCGGTGCGCGAAGGCGACAGCGACGCGCTGGAGTATCTGATCAACAAGTACAAGAACTTCGTGCGCGCGAAGGCGAGGTCGTATTTCCTGATCGGCGCGGACCGGGAGGACATCGTCCAGGAAGGCATGATCGGCCTCTACAAGTCGATCCGCGACTTCCGGGGCGACAAGCTCGCGTCGTTCAAGGCGTTCGCCGAACTGTGCATCACGCGCCAGATCATCACCGCCATCAAGACGGCCACCCGGCAGAAACATATCCCGCTGAACTCGTACATCTCGCTGGACAAGCCCATTTACGACGAAGACTCCGACCGTACGCTGATGGACGTTCTGTGCGGATCGCGCGTATCCGATCCCGAGGAACTGATCATCAACCAGGAGGAATTCGTCGGCCTGGAGGACAAGATGGCCGAGATCCTGAGCGATCTCGAGCGCCAGGTGCTCATGCTCTATCTGGACGGCCGTTCCTATCAGGAGATCGCGGTCGATCTGGACCGGCACGTGAAGTCGATCGACAACGCGCTGCAGCGCGTGAAGCGGAAGCTGGAGCGCTATCTGGAGATCCGGAACGTGGGCGGGTAAAAGATTCGGCATACGCCGGAACCCGGATCGTCCGGATGATGGGAAGCGCTTTCAGACAGTGAACGGCTGCATGATGAACGGCGGGAAGCCGGGCGGGAAGCTGAATCGGATGCGGCGTCGGCCGGATCGGCGGAGCGGACGCGGGCGTATGGCGGGGGCTTTTTTTTGACCATAATGGTCGGAAACGGGAAACATTGGCGAGCCCCCGCAGGCGATCACCCGCGCAAAATGCGTTGACAGGGGACGGCCGTTGTGCTAAAGTGTGTTAGGTAGCCCTATAAATACGAACGGTTTATTTTTTTTGTGCTTTATCCGCTGCCGGCTTCACCGCCGGCGGAACGGAGGACCGCGCCGCCCGGAAGGCGGTTTCCGGCGGTTGCCGAAACGCCGGAATGCCGAACGCGGCTTCGGGCACTACGAGTTCGGGAGGTGGACTTCACATGCGGGTGATCATCACGCTGGCTTGCACGAACTGCAAACAACGCAACTACACGACGTCGAAGAACAAGCGGACGACCCCCGACCGCATCGAGCTGAGAAAATACTGCAAGTTCTGCAACGAGCACACGCTTCATCGCGAAACGCGGTGAGGCACTGGAGGTATTGACGTGACCTTCCTGGCGAAAATGAAACAGGGCTTCGGTTCGACGATCAGCTTCTTCGCCGACAGCTGGAACGAGCTGAAGAAAGTCCGCTGGCCCAATCGCAAGGAACTGACGAGCTACTCGATCGTCGTCTTCGTGGCGATCATCTTCGTTACGATCTACTTCTGGGTGCTGGACATCATCATCTCCGAGCTGGTCGAGCTGATCATCTGACGAACCGCTCCGAAGGTGGCCTGCGCATGGATAAACTGGAGAAACGATGGTATGTCGTCCATACGTACTCCGGATATGAGAACAAGGTGAAGACCAATCTCGAGAAGCGGGTCGCTTCGATGGGCATGCAGGACAAAATTTTCCGCGTGCTCGTCCCGACCGAGGATGAAGTCGTCACCAAGGACGGGAAGAAAAAGACCGTCCAGCGCAAGGTGTATCCGGGCTACGTCCTCGTCGAGATGATCCAGACCGACGATTCCTGGTATGTCGTCCGCAACACGCCGGGCGTGACGGGATTCGTCGGGGCGAGCGGCTCGGGGTCCAAGCCGGTTCCGCTCCAGCCGGAAGAAGTCGAACAGATTCTGCGGCACATGGGCATCGAAGAGCCGAAACCGAAGATGGACTTCGAGCTGAAGGACACCGTCCGCGTCAAGAGCGGTCCCTTCACCGACTTCATCGGCACGGTGGAGGAGATTCTCTACGACAAGAACAAGCTGAAGGTCCATGTCAACATGTTCGGCAGGGAAACCCCGCTTGAGCTGGATTACACTCAGGTGGAAAAGATATAACATCCGGTTTCCGGCGTCCGCGCGCTCCGGCGCGCGGCGGTGGGAGGACCGCGGATGCGCTTCGCGGCGGCGTCCGAACGGGACGCGCTTGCCGGGGAAAGGCGCTTTCGTGACCGAAGGCGGTCCGGGCGCCCCGAAGGCGCGGCGGCGGTCCGTCTGACCACATTCCAGGGGCAGGAGGTGTTGCGAAATGGCGAAGAAGGTCATCAAGATCGTGAAGCTGCAGGTTCCCGCGGGCAAGGCCAATCCGGCTCCGCCGATCGGTCCCGCGCTCGGTCAGGCCGGCGTGAACATCATGCAATTCTGCAAGGAGTTCAACGCGCGCACGGCTGACCAGGCAGGCCTGATCATTCCGGTCGTCATCACCGTGTACGAAGACCGTTCGTTCACGTTCGAGACGAAGACGCCGCCGGCGGCCGTGCTCCTGCGCATGGCGGCAGGCGTCGAGAAGGGCTCCGGCGAACCGAACAAGAAGAAGGTGGGGACGGTCAAGCGCAGCAAGGTGCGCGAGATCGCCGAGCAGAAGATGCCCGACCTGAACGCGAATTCGATCGAGGCCGCCATGCGGATGGTCGAAGGCACGGCGCGGTCGATGGGCATCGTCATCGAAGACTGACCGGGCATCGGTACCGGTCGGAAGCGCGGATCCGACGGTCCGCGAACCGTGGGAGGACGCCCGGACGGGCGGTCCGCTGACACCACACAGGGAGGAGAGCGACATGGCAAAACGCGGCAAAAAGTACATCGAAGCCGCCAAGCAAATCGACCGCACCAAGGTCTACGAGCCGCTCGAAGCGGTGCAGCTCGTGAAGAAGGCGGCAACGGCCAAGTTTGACGAATCGGTGGATGTCGCCGTTCGTCTCGGCGTTGATCCGAAGAAGCAAGACCAGGCGGTGCGTGGCGTCGTCGTCCTGCCGCACGGCACGGGCAAGACGAAGCGCGTCCTCGTGTTCGCCAAGGGCGAGAAGGCGAGGGAAGCGGAAGCCGCCGGCGCCGACTACGTCGGCGATACGGACCTGATCCAGAAGATCCAGCAAGGCTGGCTCGACTTCGACGTCTGCGTGGCGACGCCCGACATGATGGCCGAAGTCGGCAAGCTCGGCCGGATTCTCGGCGGCAAGGGGCTCATGCCGAACCCGAAGGCCGGCACGGTCACGTTCGACGTGGCGAAGGCCGTGCAGGAGATCAAGGCCGGCAAGATCGAATTCCGCCTCGATCGCGCGGGTCAAATCCACGCGCCGATCGGGAAGGTGTCGTTCGAAGCCGAGAAGCTGGAGGAGAATCTGCGGGCCCTGATCGAAGCGCTGCTCCGGGCGAAACCGGCCGCGGCGAAAGGGGTCTACCTGAAGAAGATCGCGATCTCTTCCACGATGGGTCCGAGCGTAGCCGTCAACACGGCGGCCTATCGCTAAGGCATCACGCACATCCGAATCGAATATACGCGTACCGTAGACAGTAGGTGCCGCAAGGCTTAATTTCCTACCGAGGTGCTGGGCATAGATGCGATCCGCCGGAAGCGTTCGCTCCGGCGGCCGCACGGTCATGGCCTCCGCTGTCTGCGGAGGCCATGTTCATGCTTCGGGCGATTAAGCCGTCGGCATGCGGATGCGCGACTCTGTGAACGGGAGGTGTCATCATGGCAAACGCCAGGATCATTGAGGAAAAAGCGCGGCTCGTCGAGGAAATCACGCAGAAGCTCCGCGAAAGCGCGGCGACGGTGCTGACCGACTACCGCGGTCTGAACGTCGCGCAGGTGACGGAGCTGCGCCGCAAGCTGCGCGAGGCGGGCGTCGAGTTCAAGGTGCTGAAGAACACGCTGGTTCGGCGCGCGACGGCGCAGGCCGAGCTGACGGAGCTGGACGCGGCGCTCACGGGTCCGACGGCCATCGCATTCGGCAAGGACGATCCCGTGGCGCCGGCCAAGATTCTGAGCGAGTTCGCGAAGGAGAACGAAGCGCTCCAGATCAAGGGCGGCGTCGTCGAGGGCCGCGTCGTGAGCGTCGAGGAGATCAAGGCGCTGGCGAATCTTCCGTCCCGCGAAGCCCTGCTCTCCATGCTGCTCAGCATGCTGCAGGCGCCGATCCGCAATTTCGCGCTCGCCGTCAAGGCGGTCGCGGACAAGAAGGAAGCGGAAGCCTGATGGCGCGATTCGCGCGGCGGACGCTGTCCGCATGAGTTGCTGCATGCAATGATTCGCTGCCCGGAAGGGCAACCGGCGAAATGAACATAACATGATTGATGGAGGTCAGACCATGTCGAAGGAACAAATCATTGAAGCGATCAAGGGCATGACGGTCCTTGAGCTGAACGAACTCGTGAAGGCGATCGAGGAAGAATTCGGCGTCACGGCGGCCGCTCCGGTCGCGGTTGTCGCCGGCGCGGCGGGTGCCGCTCCGCAAGCCGCGGAACAGTCGGAATTCGACGTCATCCTGGCGAACCCGGGCGCGTCGAAGATCAACGTCATCAAGGTCGTCCGCGAAATCACGGGCCTCGGCCTGAAGGAAGCGAAGGACCTGGTCGACAACGCGCCGAAGCCGCTGAAGGAAAAGGTCAGCAAGGAAGAGGCCGAGTCGATCAAGGCGAAGCTCGAAGAAGCGGGCGCGACCGTCGAAATCAAATAATGCATTCAGCCTGATGTTTCATGCCGAACCCTCCGAAGCTTCCGTCTTCGGAGGGTCGGCGTCATTTTGGCCCGGTGCGCGCGGGCGGCGCGTCATCCGGCGGGAGGTGTGCGGCATGACCGAGCATTATTACACGAAATCGCCGCGGTCGGAAAGCGACAGAAGGCGGTTCGAGGCGGTGCTGCGGGGAAGAAGGCTGACGTTCGAGACGGACGCGGGCGTTTTTTCCCGGTCGGGCGTCGATTTCGGGAGTCGCCTGCTGATCGAGACGGCGGAGATCCCGGACGGGGCGCGCGTGCTCGACGTCGGCTGCGGTTACGGGCCGATCGGCCTCGCGATCGCGGCTTCGCTGCCGAACGCCCGCGTCACGATGGTCGACATCAACGAGCGGGCCGTGGAGCTCGCGCGCGCAAACGCCGGGTTGAACGGCATCCGCAACGTGACGGTGCTCGAGAGCGATCTGCTGGAGGCGGTGCGCGGACAGACGTTCGATGCCGTGCTGACGAATCCGCCGATCCGCGCGGGGAAGGCGGTCGTGCACCGGATCTTCGCGGAGGCGCGGGAGGTGCTGGCGCCGGGCGGCGCGCTCTGGGTCGTCATCCGGAAGCAGCAGGGGGCGCCTTCGGCCACGGCGAAGCTCGAAGAGCTGTTCGGACCGGACCATGTGCGGACGGCGGCCCGGGACAAGGGATACCATGTTTTGCGGGCCGGGCGGCAAATCAATTGTTGACTCGCATTCTTCAGTGTGGTACCATTATAAAATGTCAGCATTTAAAATGGGGCACAAGTCTTTCGTTCGCCGGTTGTCAAGAGGGAATGTTGCCGTGGCGGCGGAAGCGGTGCCCGGGTTCGGCGGATCAGAGGTATAATGACCGGGTTTCGGGTGAAAATGATCTATCATATGGGGAATTCTGCCTCAACCGGAGAAGTGCGGCGCATCGGCCGTTTTCCGTTTTCGCGGCTCGCGCTGTGCAGGCGGTACCGGTTCGGCGGCGATTCGCGGCACGACGGTCTTTAACCGGGCGCATGCGTCCGGTAAGGCCTTTATTTCGTCTATGGGGTCTGCGGGCGTTATCGGGCCGCCGCGTCCGGACCCTCGCGTCGGGGCCCGGCGGATTGATGATAGAGCAGGCAAGGCTGCAAGTCAACCATGAGGGGTGGGGTAAAGTTGGCAGGACATCTCGTTCAGTACGGCCGACGCACGCGCAGAAGCTATTCCCGCATCAAGGAAGTGCTCGAGGTACCGAACCTGATCGAAATCCAGCAGAAATCGTACCAGCGCTTCCTGGAGCGGGACCTGCTCGAGCTGTTCCAGGACATCTCGCCGATCACGGACTTCACGGGGAATCTGCAGCTCGAGTTCATCGACTATTCCCTCGGTGAGCCGAAGTATACGGTGGACGATGCGAAGGAACGCGATGTGACGTACGCCGCTCCGCTTCGCGTCAAGGTTCGCCTGATCAACAAGGAGACGGGCGAGGTGAAGGAGCAGGAAGTGTTCATGGGCGATTTTCCGCTCATGACCGAGACCGGCACGTTCATCATCAACGGCGCGGAGCGCGTCATCGTCAGCCAGTTGGTCCGCTCCCCCAGCGTGTATTTCAGCACGAAGGTTGACAAGAACGGCAAGAAGACCTACACGGCTACGGTCATTCCGAACCGCGGCGCCTGGCTCGAACTCGAGACGGACACGAAGGACATCATCTACGTGCGGATCGACCGCACGCGGAAGATTCCGGTGACCGTGCTGCTGCGCGCCCTCGGCTTCGGCACGGATGCGGAAATCCTCGATCTGCTCGGCAACGACGAGTTCATCCGCAACACGCTCGACAAGGACAACACGGACTCCGTCGAGAAGGCGCTCATCGAAATCTACGAGCGGCTGCGTCCGGGCGAGCCGCCGACGCTCGAGAACGCGAAGAACCTGCTCGTCGCGCGCTTCTTCGACCCGAAGCGGTACGACCTGGCGAGCGTGGGCCGCTACAAGATCAACAAGAAGCTCAACATCAAGAACCGGCTGTTCAATCAGCGCCTGGCGGAGACGCTCGTCGATCCCGCGACCGGCGAGATCATCGCCGAGGCCGGCCAGGTGATCGACCGTCGGCTGCTCGACCAGATCACGCCTTACCTCGAGAACGGTGTCGGCTTCAAGACGTACCACGTCTCGAACGGGGTGTTGGATGCCCATAGCATTACCCTGCAATCGATCAGCGTATTCTCGCCCGAAGAGGACGGGAAGATCGTCAAGATCATTTCGAACGGCAACATCGACAAGTCGGTCAAGCACATCACGCCGGCCGACATCATCGCGTCGATCAACTATTTCATCAACCTGCTGCACGGCATCGGCAGCACGGACGACATCGACCATCTCGGCAACCGCCGCCTCCGTTCGGTCGGCGAGCTGCTGCAGAACCAGTTCCGCATCGGCCTGTCCCGGATGGAGCGCGTCGTCCGCGAGCGGATGTCGATCCAGGACGCGAACACGATCACGCCGCAGGCGCTCATCAACATCCGCCCGGTCATCGCGGCGATCAAGGAGTTCTTCGGCAGCTCGCAGCTGTCGCAGTTCATGGACCAGACGAACCCGCTGGCGGAGCTGACGCACAAGCGGCGTCTGTCCGCGCTCGGCCCCGGGGGTCTGACGCGGGAGCGCGCGGGCTTCGAGGTGCGCGACGTCCATCCGTCCCACTACGGCCGGATGTGCCCGATCGAGACGCCGGAAGGTCCGAACATCGGGCTGATCAACTCGCTGTCGACGTACGCGCGGGTCAATGAGTACGGCTTCATCGAGACGCCGTACCGCCGCGTCGATCCCGAGACGGGCGTCGTCACGGACGAGATCGTCTACATGACGGCGGACGAGGAGGACAACTACGTCATCGCGCAGGCGAACGCGCAGCTCACGCCGGAGGGCAAGTTCGCCGAGGACATGGTCGTCGTCCGCTACAACAAGCAGGCGGACAACATCCTGACGATGCCGAGCAACCGCGTCGACTTCATGGACGTGTCGCCGAAACAGGTGGTTTCGGTTGCGACGGCGCTGATCCCGTTCCTCGAGAACGACGACTCGAACCGCGCGCTGATGGGTGCGAACATGCAGCGCCAGGCCGTGCCGCTGCTCGTGCCGGAAGCGCCGCTCGTCGGCACCGGCATGGAGTACCGCGCGGCGATCGACTCGGGTGTCTGCGTCATCGCGAAGTGCGACGGCATCATCGAGCGCGTCACGGCGAACGAGATCTGGCTGCGTCGCGTCGACACGGTTGACGGCCGGCAGGTGACCGGCGATCTCATCAAATACAAGCTGCACAAGTTCGAGCGCTCGAACCAGGGTACCTGCATCAACCAGCGCCCGATCGTAAAGAAGGGCGATTTCGTGCGGAAGGGCGACGTCCTGGCGGACGGTCCGTCGACCGACCAGGGGGAACTCGCGCTCGGCCGCAACGTGCTCGTCGCGTTCATGACCTGGGAAGGGTACAACTACGAAGACGCGATTCTGCTCAGCGAGCGGCTCGTCAAGGAGGACATCTACACCTCCATCCACATCGAGGAATACGAGTGCGAGGCGCGCGACACGAAGCTCGGGCCGGAGGAGATCACGCGCGACATTCCGAACGTCGGCGAAGACGCGCTCAAGAATCTGGATGAGCGCGGCATCGTCCGCATCGGTGCCGAGATCAGCGCCGGCGACATCCTCGTCGGCAAGGTGACGCCGAAGGGCGTGACCGAGCTGACGGCGGAAGAACGCCTCCTGCACGCGATCTTCGGCGAAAAGGCGCGCGAGGTGCGTGACACGTCGCTGCGCGTGCCGCACGGCACGTCCGGCATCGTCGTCGACGTCAAGGTGTTCACGCGCGAGAACGGTGACGAGCTGCCGCCGGGCGTGAACCAGCTCGTGCGTGTCTACATCGCGCAGAAGCGGAAGATTTCCGAAGGCGACAAGATGGCCGGCCGTCACGGCAACAAGGGCGTCATCGCGCGCATTCTGCCGGAGGAAGACATGCCGTTCCTGCCGGACGGCACGCCGGTTGACGTCGTGCTGAACCCGCTCGGCGTCCCGTCGCGGATGAACATCGGGCAGGTGCTGGAAGTCCACCTCGGCATGGCGTGCAAGAAGCTCGGCATCTACGCCGCCACGCCGGTCTTCGACGGCGCGAACGAGGAAGACGTGTTCAACGCGATGGAAGAAGCCGGCATGCGGCGTGACGGCAAGACGATCCTGTACGACGGCCGGACGGGCGAACCGTTCGAGCGGGAAGTCACCGTCGGCGTCATGTACATGATCAAGCTGGCCCACATGGTCG
>Ga0207871_100355_pt1 | contig 19056 bp, 19 predicted proteins | sample Passage260A_FD_187371 | JGI IMG/M metagenome (GOLD analysis project Ga0207871, IMG submission 187371) | Cellulose adapted compost microbial communities from Newby Island Compost Facility, Milpitas, CA, USA - Passage2 60A (SPAdes) (version 2) ...
AAGATGAACGGTGAACCCCGAACCGTGAAGGTGGCGGTCTACCTGAACGAACAGGAAAGCGATCTGCTCGACTATTTGGCGCACCGCTATGACATGCCCAAATCCGTCATTCTGACGAACGCTTTCAACCGGTTTTGCAAGGAGAATTTGACCCCCGAAGACCGGGAACGGGCACAGCGCTGGAAAGAGTTCAAGATGGAGATGCGGGGCGTATTCCCGGCGCCGGGACAAAGCGGCCCTTGAGCAGGCAATCGGCGGGGCCCGTCCCATGGCTGTTTCCCGCCTTTCTCTGCCCATGTGCCGCGGCTCATGCCCCTCGCCGGGTCCTGCGGCCCTCGGTTGATTCGCATGGAGATGCGATGAAACCGGGGGCCGCAAATTTGACTTGAAATCCCCGCCAAAGACGTTCTACGTTTGAGTTGGAGTCACTTCCATTTCCGACGACAAAGGAGTTGAGTCACGTGAACGCGGTGCGCATCAACGAAGAGACGGGAACCGAGGAGTATGTGTACTGCCCGGTTTGCTTCGGGGAACTGCTCCTTGGCGCGATGACGAAGGAAGGCGAAGTGCTTGAGCCGGAAGAGGGCAAGGTCGCTGTCCATCCCTTGCCGGATGGCTCCGTTCCGGTTGTCATGTGCCGGGACTGCGACTGGAAGCAGGTCATGCGGCCGGAGGATGTGTTTGTCTTTGAGGGGCCGCACGCTGCGGATCCCTACGAGGAATAAAAAGGGAAGAGGTCCGTCACCTCTCCCTTTATGCAACGGGGTTCTCCCGGTTACAGTCTCCGTTTGTTGATGCGGCTCCATCCCATGCGGGAGATCGGAGAAAAATGCTCATGTTGCAAACGGATCATTTCATCGTTCATGGGAACATAACGCCTGGTCGTTTCAATGCTCGCGTGTGCCACGATCCGTTGCAGCGTAAACAAGTCTCCGCCATTCATCAGGAACTGCCGGCAGAAGAAACTGCGGAAGCGGTGTGGAGAAACGAGTTCACTCGGAATTCCTGCCGCTTTGGCATAAAGTTTAAGGCGCTTTCGAAAATGATCGGCTTTTAAGGGCTCGCCGTAATTCGACAGGAAAATGTAGTCGGAGTTGAAATAACGCTGGTTCTCATCGATCAGCCGCAAGACCTCGCGCAGCACGTGGACTGAGAGCGGAACCATGCGGGGCTTGCGGTTTTTGTTCATCCAGCCGGGCAAATGCACGCATCTGGTTTTGGGATCGATATTCTCCGCCTTCAACCGCAATGCCTCGTGAATGCGGAAACCGCCGTCGGCAAGGAGCATCATCAGGGTTCGATCCCGAAATCCCGCATAGGTCGAGGTATCGGGAGCGGCAAGCAGTTTCTCCAACTGCTCTTCCGTCAGCGTGTCTTTCTCCTTGTGATCAAAACGGGGCTGTTTGATGTTGCTGATCGGATTCTCCCCGATGATGTTTTCCCGATGCAGGAAATTGAACATGGTACGAAGAATGCGCAATCGGAATGCCACGGTATAGGGGGATAAAGTTTCTTCGGTCTGCATCCGGCAGGGCACTTCCGAGTATTTCCGTTTGTTTGCCATGTAATCGACATAGGAGCGCAAGTGTTCTGCTCCGATTTGCTGAATGAACTGGATTTCCGGATCGTACTGGTTAAGCCATTCCCGAAAGTACCGCCAACTATTCACGTATTCCTCGAGCGTTCGTTCCCTCATTCCTTCGGCCTTTTTGGAGGAGTAAAAGATTTGGAAAGCGTGGTCCAATGTGACCATGTTTTCGCTCGGAACCTGCTGCAGATCCCTCGTTCTGCCCTTTACGATCCTTCGGCCTTTTCTTGGATCAGCGGACATAACCATAACAAAACCCTCCTGCCAGATTTTGATCTGCAGGAGGGCGCAATCGGTCTCATTGCTTGTTCAGGCCAACAATCCGAGTCAAGACCGACAGTTCACGGTTTTGAAAGGCCAAGACTGTGCGCCTTTCGGGTGCACAGTCCCGGATCCTCAAACCCGCAAAACCTTGCGGGATATGGGTTTATGTAACTGGCGCGCCACGGTGGGACTCGAACCCACGACGCACAGTTTAGGAAACTGTCGCTCTATCCAGCTGAGCTACGGGCGCGCGGCAAATGGTATTATAGCACATTGCGCCTTGCAAAGGAAGGGATGACGGACCGGCAATCGCCTCCTCGCCATCCGACCTATCGCGCACTGTCGTAAAGGTAGGTTCTCGTGCCGCGGTCTTCCGCGGCCTCATCCCGGGAGTCATTGACAACCGATTCCGGCGTTTCGTCGCTGAGCAGCGCCCGGCGGATCCGCTCGGCCTTCTCTTTGTAATATGTCTCGATCTGACGCCTCAATATGTAGGAGCGCAGCCATTTCGCGTAAACGTCCGAAATTTCGGTGATGCGCGTCCCGCAGCGGATGCCGCCTTCCACGGGCGTGAGGTGAACGATTTCCGTGCGGCATTCGAAGCGGACGCCGAGATCCAGCTGCAGCAGAAGCTGGTTGCGCGGCTGCAGCGGCATGTCGATGTCGATCAGGAGTCCGATGCCGGAAGTGCTGATGTTGTCCAGTTGGATATCCGGCGGATCGGGAAATCTGCGCTCCGCCTTGCGCGAAAATTCGTACAGACCGAGCAGCCGCGCCTTCTCCCTGACCGGCACGCGCGGGTCCTGGCGCTTGTCATGGAACTTGCGGCGGTTCTCGGGCGGATGCAGCACGACGATCGAGCCCGAATCCTTCGCGATCACCGTGGATTCAAACACATAGATGCCGCCTTTTGCGTAAATCATGATTTTGACTTTCTCACCGAGCACGAACTGGTCGTATTGGGGAAACTCGATCTCCATCAGCTCGCCCGCGACATAGGTGATCGTGCCGGTGGCGACAAAATTCTTCTTCTCTACGACGGCCTTCGCATCTATGAGTACCGAGATGTCGTAGCCCGAGGAGCTGTCTGACGGGGAGGAAGCGTTCGTCAGGGCCATGGATCACCTCTCCTCTCCAAAAGAACCATCTTTCTTTTCGGGATCTGCCAATTGGGTACGAAAAAAGCCACCCCTGATTGACAGGGATGGTTTACCCATTACATGCAAACAACCATGCACAAACAGGTACATCCGAATCCCGGTAACCAGGCGATCATAGCTCGTATAGAGCCTTAGACCCTTGGCTTTGCGTCCTTGTCTTTCGACAAGTTTGCCTTTGTCATGATTCGATGTCTCTGTGATGCGTCCTATTCAATTGGGCAAGCAACATTATACAGCAGGTATGGCAATCTGGCAACTTTCAATTTTCATAAAATTCATAAAATGAATGCATGCATGTTGGCCGAGGTTGCAAAAAAATTGTCGAAGCCGCAGAACGCGGTTCCTGCATGGCACAAACCCCCGTGAATGTCGAAAAGCGGCAGAAAAAAGTGGCGTCCAATCGACAAAAACTTACAAATTCTTTGGTTCGGGCCGTGTATAATGAAAGCATAGTCCATAAGCCATCCCATCGGGGGAGACGAAGGCAGATGAAAAGAAAAAGCTTGCTGGGTCAATTGCAAACGCTGCGATTTCGTCTGCATGAGCTGGCGGAAGCAAGGGGAAGTCTAACCGATCCGGAAGTCCTCGCCCTGAGCGAAGAGGCGGACAGACTGATCGTCGCATTGCAGCAGATGCAGCGGGACGAGTTGACTATACCCGGAAAACAGCCGTCCGCTTATGACCGATTGCGCAGGGACCTGAAAAAGCCGGTGAGCAATCCGGAGCATTCGTCGCGCAGCACGTTCGCCACGACTTCGGCACGATGATTGAACCGTCCGTCCTGCAGCAGATTCATCAGCGTGCCCGCGCATCCCGCCTTCGGATCGTCCGTTCCGTAGACGACGCGGGGAATCCGGGACTGCAGAATCGCGCCGGCGCACATCGGGCACGGTTCCAGGGTGACATACAGCGTGCAGTCCAGCAGCCGCCAGGCGTTCAGATGCTCGCTGGCCTGCCGAATTGCCAGTATTTCGGCATGGGCGGTCGGATCACGCAAGGATTCGCGCAAATTGTGGCCTCTGCCGATGATCTCCCCGTTCTTCACAATGACGGCGCCGATCGGAACTTCCCTCATCGACTCGGCTTTCTTCGCTTCCTCAATGGCTTCGCGCATGAAGCGCACGTCATCTCCAGTCAGGCTCATTTCGTCTGTCCCCCTCCGACATTCGATCCGGCGCATCCGCCGAGATGTTCCGCGAACGGATATTCGTTGTTAACACGTTGTGAATAATTCTGTGGATAACACGGGGTTTATCCACAGATATCCACAGGCCGGTCCGTGTCATCCGGCAAGTTCCGGACTTGTCCTGTTCGTAGAGAAGGAGGTGTCCGGTTTGTCGTTCAAGATCAGGTTGACCTTGATGTTTTCGGCCGTCTTCATCCTGTTCCAGACGCTCACCGTCATTGTGAACGATTATGCGATGCGGGTCAACCTGAATCGGGAGGCGGAGAAGCTGCTTCGCAGCATCGCGGCAAGGGCGGCGGATGCCGCCGCGCGGCATTTGCAGCCGGAACGCGGGCCGGATGAGGCCTTCACCGTTCCGGATCCGGATGAGCTGATCCGAAGCGTTCAATCCCTGCACCTCAACATTCTGGAGATCGCGGTGTTCCGCCTGTCCGAAGCGGACCTTTCCGGTCCGGCGGCCGGCCTTGGCGCAGGGCTGCTGTACGGCCGTTACGACCGGTCAGTCGAGCCGACGGATCGCGAAGATCTGGAGAACGCCATGCGGAGCGGGGAGGTGTTCCGCTCGGTCGGACATGACGGGAAATCGATCCTGATCGGATCATTCGGATTTCCCGGATCGGGACCGCTCGCGGTGCGCATTGCGGCGGACATGTCGGATATGTACGGGATGATCCGGGACGCGCGGAATGATCAGATCGCCCTATCGGCCGTCCTGCTGCTTGCGGCCATCGTCGTCAGTTACGGGATCGCCCGGATGACGATCCGGCCGCTGCGCCACATTCTCGGCAAGGTGGATGAGGTGGCTTCCGGCCGGTTCGACACGCCGCTGGCCGTCAACCGCCGGGATGAGACGGGACAGCTGGCCGAACGGATCAACGCGATGGCGAAAAACCTGGACGTCTACATGACGAAGCTCAAGAAGGCGTTCGAAGAAAACCGCTCGATGAAGGAGTACCTGGAATCCATCATCAACCATACGACGGACGCGATTCACATCGAGGATGTGAACGGTGTCCTGCTCCGGGTCAATCCGGCGTTCGAGCAGTTGTTCGGCTGGAGCGCGGAGGAGGCGGTGGGCCGCAGGCTGCCGATCGTGCCCGAGAGCCGCCTGAAGGAGGAGCGCGAGGCCCGGGAGGCGCTGCTGGCCGGACAGATGCTGCCGGCGCGCGAGACGGTCCGGCGCAGGAAGGACGGCACCTGCATCGAAGTGAGCGTCACCACGTCGGCGATCCGCGACCGGAACGGCGTCATCCAGGCGTTCGCGAGCATCACGCGCGACATGACGAACCGGAAGCGGATGGACGAACTCCTGCGGCGCTCGGAGAAGCTGAACACCGTCGGTCAGCTTGCGGCCGGGGTGGCCCACGAAATCCGCAACCCCCTGACGACGCTGCGCGGATTTCTGCAGCTCCAGCAGCAGACGAACAAGCTGAACCAGCGGCACATCGACATCATGCTGTCGGAGCTTGACCGGATCAACCTGATCGTCAGCGAATTTCTCATCCTCGCGAAGCCGCAGGCCACGAAATTCCGGGTGCAGGATGTCAGATTCATCCTGGGCGATGTCATATCGCTGTTGGACAGCCAGGCGCACCTGTGCAACATCGTGTTCAACACGGCCTTCGACAGTGAGCCCTGCCGGGTGTCCTGCGAGGAGAACCATCTGAAGCAGGTCTTCATCAACGTGCTGAAGAACGCGATCGAAGCGATGCCGAAGGGCGGCGATATCGACATCGAAGTGCGGAAACGTCCGGACTGGATCGTGATCACGATCCGGGATCACGGCGTCGGCATCTCGGAGGACATGATTCCGAAGCTCGGCGACCCGTTCGTGACCAGCAAGGAGACGGGGACCGGACTCGGCATCATGATCAGTCAACGCATCATTCAGAGCCATCAGGGTACAATGGAGATCAGCAGCAAAGTCGGCAAAGGGACGACCGTCACGATCAACCTGCCCGCGGCCCGGCCGGAAGAACAGGCGGCGGAGTCGGCATCGGAGACCGCATTGGCGGCAGGGCAGCGGGAGGACGGGCAAGCGACGGAAACGGCGGGCAGTCAATGAAGAACCCCCTGCGTATCGCGCAGGGGGTTCAAGTCATCCGTTGCCATCGGAGGCGCCGTCGGTATCGCTGGATACGGTCATCGATTCGGCTGCTTCCGTGTCCGTGAATTTGCGGAGAATCTTGACTTCGACGCGCCGGTTCTTCGCCCGGCCCTCGGGCGTGTCGTTGGTCGCCACGGGCCGGAACTCGCCGTATCCGGTCGAGCTGACCAGGCGAGGATCGAGATCGCCGGCTTCGATCAGCACCCGCATAAAGTTGATCGCGCGCTTCGCACTGAGCTCATAGTTGGATTCGAATTCGCGCGTGTGGATCGGCCGGTTGTCGGTGTGCCCCTCGACGGAAATTTCGTAGCCGGGGAAGTTTTTCAGCATTTGGCCGATGGCGACACCGAGCTCGCGCGCTTCCGGGGTCAGATCCGCCTTGCCGGAGGCGAACAGCGCGTTGTCGCTGATGACGATGAGCAGGGACGTATGATTGAGTTGCACGTCCAGCTCCGTCGTCAGATTGTTCTGCCGGATATATTCGCTGATCTGGTCGTGCAGTTTCCGGAATTCCTTCAGTTCCTGCTCCGCAAGCCTCGCCGCCTCGCTGACCGTGCCGTCCTTTCCGGTGTATCCCTGGGAACCGGAAATCCGGATCGTGTCGGTGGCGTTCTGCATCTGATCGACGGATATGTAGGCGGCGGACTGATCCAGGACCCCGATCCCGGAATGGAATGCGATGTTGAACGCCCGGCTCATCTCCTGGAATTTCTGTACGTCCACGGAACTGATGGCGTACATCACGATGAACAGCGCGAGCAACAGCGTGAGCAGGTCGGCATACGGCACCAGCCAAGTCTCGTTCGGATGTTCTTCCTGTTCTTCGCGCCTATACCGTTTGCTCAATGCTTCTCGCCTCCCTTTCGCGCTCCTGGCGTTCCTGCATCGCCTGGCGCTCCTGCGGCGTCAGGAAGACGGAAAGCTTCTGGTTGATGGCGATCGTGGAGACGCCGGACTGGATCGACAGCAGGCCTTCCACCATCATGAGACGGAGCTCGGTCTCCCGCTTGGAAAGCCGTCTCAGCTTGTTCGAAATCGGGTGCCACAGCACGTAACCGGTGAAAATACCGAGCATCGTGGCGATGAACGCGGCGGCGATGGAGTAGGCAAGCTGCGCCATGTCGGACATGTCCGACAGCGCGGCGATCAGGCCGATGACGGCGCCCAGGACGCCGAGGGCCGGAGCGTACATGCCCGCCTGGGAGAAGATTTGCGCTCCCGCCTTGTGCCGCTCCTCGGTCGCATTGATTTCTTCCAGGAGAACGTCGCGGACGAAATCCTGATCCTGGCCGTCGATGATCATCCGCATGCCGTTGCGGAGGAACGGATCCTCGATGTCGTCCACCCGCGATTCGAGCGCCAGCAGACCCTCGCGCCGGGTGATCGTCGCCCATTCCATGAACATCCGGATCAGTTCTTCACGGGGAATCAGTTCCTGCTTCTTGAATAGAATCCGGATCAGTGCGGGAAACTTCTTCAGTTCGGACATCGGAAACGCCATGAACAGCGACGCGGCCGTACCGATGAGGATGATGACGTAGGCGGCCGGGTTGAGCAGCTGGACGAGGGGAGCATGCTTCAACACCATGCCTCCGATGACCGCCACAATGCCGAGAATGATGCCGATAAAGGTCGACTTCTCCATAGGACACCTCGCACTGACTGTAAGAAATGATGTTTGTACCGTGGCATGGATTGCGGCATGAATCGGAATCGATCGACACCTGCCAGTATAGTATTTATCGTCAGAAACGCGGAGAAAGATTAGATCGAACCGACAAAAATCGTCCGCGGGAACGAGAACGGTCGGTCGCGGAACGCGGCTTCAGTGCCGCGAAGCGCTCCGACGGCGAAGGGATGGAAGTACCATGGGAGTCCGGTACGGCCGGGCATACGGCGACATTTTGCGGGAGCTGGCCGACGCGGTCGGCGACATCGGAGACGGCTGGCGCCTGTGCGGCATGGATGCGGAAGAATGGGCCGGTCTTGAAGACCGGGAGCGGCGTGAAACGCTGGAGGCGATCGCGGACGACGTGCTCTATGGACTCGGCGCGCGGCCGGTCATCGCCGTGGGAGCTGGAAAGGTCGCGTACAGGCCGGAATTCCGGGTGATCGTCGTTTCCGTGAGCCCGCGCGAAAGCCGGATTGTCCGGCTCGATTAGTGAAAACCTTTACTTTCCATTTCAAAATTCGTACAATCGAGGTAATATGATGCGAAGCATGTTGACATTCGCCGCAAGGAGTCCGAAACATGTCGCTGACATCCATGGTGCATCCCGGAATACCGGGTGAACGCGATCTGTTTCCCTGGTTTCAGCCGATTCTCGCCCTTGACAGCAGGCTGGTGATCGGATACGAGGTGCTGGGCCGGTGCCGTACGGCGGAAGGCCCGGCCAGCCTCGGTCCCTTCTTTACGGATGGGGGCGCGGATATGCAGGAGCAGGTCAGGGTCGACCGCATCATCCGGGAGCGCGCCATCGCCCGTCTGGCGGAGATGGACGAATCGCAGCGCCCGCTGCTGTTCCTGAACGTCAAACCATCCTGGATCGATCGCACCTGGCAGCTCGAGGGCAGGCTGCACACGCTGCTCATGCTGGAGCGATACGGGGTCGCTCCGGACCGGGTGGTCATCGAGATTACGGAGGACGGTTTCTCCGGATCCATCGAGCGGCTCGGCGAGATCGTGGACGTCTACCGCAGCGCGGGCTGCCGGATTGCCGTCGACGACGCCGGCGCCGGATTCAATTCGGCGGATCGGATCGCCGCGCTCAATCCGGAGATCCTCAAGGTGGACATTCACCTCATGAAGCGGAGCGCCCGCCACAACGGCTATCTGGCCGTGTTGCGCAGCTACTCGGTGCTCGCCGAGCAAATCGGGGCTTCCCTGTTGATCGAGGGCGTCGAGACCGGGGACGATCTCCAGCGGGCCATTCAGCTTGGCGCCCGATATGTTCAAGGGAATCTGTTCTCGCCCGCCGAGCCGGAATTCCAGCCGGAGGATCGGTACGCGGCCATCGTGGAAGAGGGACTGGCCCGGCATCGCCGGGGCGTCATGCGGTCGGAGGCGCGCTGGCGGGACATCGGCGGGCGACTGGCCGATTGTCTCAAATCCGTCCGTCTTGAAGCGGGGGAAGGATCGGCCGACCGGTACGACCGCCTGATCGAAGCGTTGCTCGGGAAGCTGCCGGACACCTGCATCCGCGCCTACCTGTGCCGGGAGGATGGCGAACAGCTGTCGTCGAACTACCGGCGCGAGAACGGCGGCTGGATCCGGCAGCCCGAATTCCGCGGTTCGAACTGGAGCTGGCGCCCGTATTTCATGACGGATATCCTGCATCTCGCGGACGGCGTGAGCGCGAACGTGTCCCGGAGCTACGCGGACCTCGGGACGCGCAGATGGATCCGTACAATTTCCGCTTCGCTCGGAGGAGGGCTGATCGCGCTGTTCGACATCATCGACGACGAAGCGGCGTTCGGGCCGGACGGGTCCGCTCGCTAGACGGTTGGTACACCATACAGTGGACAAGACCGGGGCCGGAAGGCGTCTGGCGGCAATAAGTGTCGTCCAGGACGAAGCCGGCCTTTTCGTATGCGCGGATGGCGCGGGTGTTCCAGGCGAGCACCTCGAGATCGACCGGACGATCCGGCGCACGCCGCAGCGCTTCTTCGGCGGCAAGCCGGGCCAGGACGGCGCCGCCCCCCTTGCCGCACAGGTCCGGCCGCAGTCCGAGGCCGAGGCGGGTCGCGTTCACCAGCGGGAAGAACTGGACGTAACCGACCAGCTCGTCCCTGCCGTTCAGCACGGCGGCGTATTGCGTTTCCCGGATCCAGGGGTCGCCGATTTCCAGCCCTCGGGCGATGGTCTCCTCCCAGGAGGGCCAATTGAACACATCATACGGCGGTGGATAGCGCCAGGCGCAGATCGCTTCGGCGTGGGCGACCGTCATCGGTGCGAGGCGCATGCCGCGCAGTTCCTCCGGGAGCGCCGCTTCCGCACCGGGGTGCGCCGATCGGTTGTTCACCGCGGAATCCCTCCGAATGGGCCAATTTCAACGAAATCGTCATGAATGGATTGTAACATGGCCATTCGGTCGTGATATGATAAGGTGGAGCGGCGGCGGACGCCGCCGGAACGTACGGATGCAATGGATAAACGGACGTGAACGGGCTATGCAACGGTTGATCTGGCTCGGCTGCCTTTCCTACATGGTCATCGGCATGGCGCACGTCGTGGCGGGCGCCGTGCTGGTGCCGCTGATCGGCGCTTACGGCGTCGAGTACGGAGACGGCGGCCAGTTCATCATGAACCAGTTTCTCGGCTTTCTGGCCGGCGTGCTTGCCGCGCCATACGTGACCCGGCGGTTGGGTCGGCGCGCATCGCTGATTCTGGCGCTCGGTTGTCTGACCGCCGCGGAGGCGGCCTACAGCCTGCTGCCGCCGTGGGGATGGCTGCTCGCGATTGCGCCGCTGGCGGGCGTCGGATTCGGCATGACCGAGGCGGTGCTCGGCGCGATCATCATCGAATTCGTGACGGACGGCAAGGCGTCCGCCATGGCGAAGCTTGAGACGTTCTTCGGCGTCGGGGCGCTCGTCATGCCGGCGCTGGCGGGGCTCCTGATCCGCCTGGAGGTCTGGCAGATGGCGTTCCCGGTCGTGACGGCATTGTCGGGCATCGCGATGCTGCTGTGGATGACGATGACCTTCGGGAAGATGGATGCGCTCATCGCCGGTCGCGCATCCGCCGCCCCCGGGCGGCCGGCCGCGGAGCGGGTCCGGTATGCGCCGGCCGCGTGGCCGCTGCTTGCGGCAGGCATGCTCTACTTCGCGCTCTACGTCGGCATGGAGATGAGCTACAGCAATTATCTGCCGGCCATCCTGCTGGAGCGGACCGGCATGGACGAGGCGGCCGCATCGGCTTCGCTCAGCGTGTTCTGGGGTCTGATGGTCGTCGGCCGGCTGTTTGCGGGCCGCATCGCGGACCGCAGCGGCTATTTCCGCTATCTGCTCGCGTCCACCGCGGGCGGAACGGGCATGCTCATCCTGCTGGCGCTTACGGGCAGCGCGGCCCTGTCGCTGATCTGGGTCGGGCTCGCGGGGCTGCTCTGGTCGGGCGTGTTCGCGGTCGCGCTGCTGTATGTGAACGAGCGCATTCCCGGCATGACCGAGCGGACGACGAGCCTGCTGATCGCGTCGGGCGGCATCGGCAGCGCGCTGCTGCCGCGGGCGACCGGCCGTCTCATGGACCGGCTCGGCGCCGACGTCACGCTGTGGCTGATCGCGTCGGCGGCGGCGATGCTCATCGTGCTGCTGGGGTTCATGGCGTTGTCGGACCGGATGAACAGCGGGCGGCTGCCGATCGGCCGCACGGCGGAGAGCGGCCGGCATTTGAGCGGTCCGGGCGCCTGACGGCGTCCGGGAGACGGCCGATGAACGATGGGGATGGGAGGCGAATGGCGATGGGATCGATCGTCAGCATGCGCTGGGTGCTTGCGCGGCTTTACGAGCCGGATCTGACCATCGTCGATTGCCGGTTCGTGCCGGGCGATCCGGAGGCGGGCCGGCGGAGTTACGAGGAATCGTACATTCCGGGCGCCATCTACATGGATCTGGAGCGGGACCTGTCCGGACCCGTCGGAAAGCACGGCGGCCGGCATCCGCTTCCGGATGTCGCGGAGCTGGCGGCGAAGCTCGGCCGGGCGGGCATCGACCGTTCCATGCGGGTCGTCGCCTACGACGACCAGGGAGGCGCGATGGCCGCGCGGTTCTGGTGGCTGTTGCGCTACATGGGTCATGAGCGGGTCTACGTCATGGACGAAGGCTTCTCGGCCTGGAAGCGGGCGGGCTTTCCGGTGACGAACGCGGCGCCGCCGATCCGCGTGCCGAAGACGTACGTGCCGGACGTGCGGCCGGAGCTGCTCGCGGACGTCGAGGCGGTCCGGCGCGCCGCAAGCACCGGGGACAGCGTGCTCGTCGATTCGCGCGAGCCCGCCCGCTACCGTGGCGATGCGGAGCCGATCGACCGCGCGGCCGGCCACATCCCCGGCGCCGTGAACCGGTTCTGGAAGGAAAATCTCGACGAGGCGGGCCGGTGGCGCAGCCCGGAGGAGCTCGCCGCGCGGTTTCGGGATTTGCCCAGGGACAAGCCGATCATCGTCTACTGCGGATCGGGCGTGACGGCCTGCCCGAACGTGCTGGCGCTGACGGATCTGGGCTTCCGCGATGTGAAGCTGTACGCGGGCAGCTGGAGCGACTGGATCAGCTATCCGGAGCATCCGGTTGCCAGAGGGGATCAATAGGCCGCATCCGACTGCTGCCGTTTGGCGGAACGCGCTCCCGTTAAAAGCGGGACGAATCGCACCGCGGGACGGGCTTTGGCGGAATGTTGTTCCGCCAGAACGAAGCATTGGAACGGAGGAGGTTCCCGACGGTTGTCCCTCATGCAAGCCGTCGACAGGGTGCGGACAGACGGGGCCGTCCCGGACAGGGACGGCCCTTTTCGGCTTGAAGAAGGCATTCACTGCACCGTCTTGTTGTAGGCCTGAATTTTCTCCGTAATCTCCTTTTCGGCGTCGGTCAGCGCCTGTTCGACCGGTTTCGCCCCGTGGATGATTTCCTCCATCGCCTGTTCCACGATCTGGCGGGCTTCCGGGAAGATGCGCAGCGGGGGTTTCCCTCCGTTATTGTAGCTGTTCAATCCGGATGCTGCCGCTCGCCGTGCGCACCCGGATCACTTCGCCCGACGTGCCGGCATGATCCGGATGGCTGACCGTGCCGGCGTCGGATTGCACGTCGTAGATGCCGCTGAAGGCAGCGGGCACCGCAATCCGCACATTTCCGGAATCGGAGATGACGTCGAGGCTGCTCCCGTCATCCTTCACGATGTGGATCGAGCCCGAGTCGGTCCGGAGCGAACCGTAGCCGCTCAAGTGTTCGACCCGGATGTTGCCGGAATCGGAGTCGGCGTACAGGTCGGCGGTTACCGATACGGCGCGGATGCTGCCGGAATCGGAGCGGAGCGACAGGCGGCCGCCTTCGAACCGATCCAGCCGGATCGAGCCGGAATCGGTTTGCACCGTCGCGGCGTCGCCCCGGAGCCCGTCGATCCGGATGCTGCCCGAATCGGATGCAATGACGCTCTCGCGGGCGGCGGCGCCGCGGATTTCGAGCGAACCGGAACCGACGCTTGCACGGAACGACTCGATCGCGGCCAACGCATCCTCCGTCATTTCGACCGTGACGATCTGCCTTCCGTTCATCGCCCCGAACGCGAAGAAGTCCCACCCCCGTCGCCCGGATTCCCCGAAACGCAGATTCAGGACGCCGTTCTCGACCTTCGCCGACCGGATCCGCTTCGCGATGCCCGACGAGGCCCTTCCTTCGATCCGGACGGCGCCGTTCCCGGAGGCAGCCGCCTCGAAGCGGATGTCCAGATCCAGGCTCCCGCCGTCGATCCGGATTTCCCGCAGCGAATCGCCGAGCGGCACCGTATGTTCATAGGACACGCTTTTCCCTTTCCCGACGGTAACGTACAGCAGGGCGGCCATCCCGACCGCGACGAGGATCACGCCCGGCGTGATGTTGGCACTGCGATGCATGGCTGTCGATACACCCTTTCCGCACGGGATGTGACTGACCCCAGTGTACACCCGCGGCGGCCGCCCGGGTACAGGCCGCAGGCGGAGAAGCCGCCCGACTTTGGTCGGGGCCTGCCATCCGTCCGGTTCCAAGCTTCCTCACCCGGACGGGAGCACCGTCTTCGGCTTCGACGGGGCGGTCCTGCGGCGATCACCCCGAAAGCCGCAGCAAACGGAAGAAGCCGGGAACCCCGCGCGGGCACCCGGCTTCTCGTCATTTCGCATGCATTTTGAATTCGAGGAACAGGTCGTTGTAGTAGGCGAGCATCCGCCGGCCGAGATTCTCGTACACTTCCAGCCGGGCGGTCAGTTCCTCGCTCGGATAGAACCGCTCGTCCTCCCGGATCTCCTCGGGCAGCAGTTCCAGCGCGGCGGCGTTCGGCGTCGCGTAGCCGACGTATTCGGCGTTCCGCGCCGCGACCTCCGGATCGAGCATGAAGTTGATGAACTGGTGCGCGCCCTCGATGTTGCGCGCCGTCTTCGGTATGACCATCGTGTCGAACCAGAGGTTCGACCCTTCCTCCGGCACGATGTAGTCCAGATCCTCGTTCTCCCACATGATCTCCGCCGCGTCCCCGGACCAGACGACCGCCGCCGACGCTTCGCCCCCGATCATCAGCATCTTGATCTCGTCGCCGACGATGGCCTTCACGTTCGGGGTCAGTTTCTTCAGCTTGGCCAGCGCCTCCTGAAGATGCTCCTCGTTCGTGTCGTTCAGCGAATAGCCGAGGCTGTTCAGCCCCATGCCGATGATCTCGCGGGCGCCGTCGACGAGCAGGATGTCGTTCTTCAGCGACGGATCCCAGAGCGCGTTCCAGCTGGTCGGCGGCTCCTCGAACGCCTCGGGGTTGTAGAGGATGCCGACGGTTCCCCAGAAATAGGGAACGGAATAGCGGTTGCCCGGATCGAAGGACATGTCCATGAACCGCGGGTCGATGTATTGCATGTTGGGCAGCTTCGAATGGTCCAGCGGCACCAGCATGTCGTCCTCCATCAGGCGTTCGACCGCGTATTCCGACGGCATCGCGACGTCGTACGATGTGCCGCCCTGGGCGATCTTCGTCATCATCGCCTCGTTCGAGTCGAATGTCTCGTAGATGACGGTGATGCCCGTCAGCTCCTCGAACTCCTCCAGCAGCTCCGGATCGATGTAGTCGCCCCAGTTGAAGACGGTGATCGTGTCCGATCCCGCATAACCGGCGCTCCGGTTGAGCGCGTTCACCCAGGCCATGAGGCCCAGCGAAGCGACCAGGACCGCGACGAACAGATGCACGATCTGTCTCACCGGCGTTCACCGCCTTCCGCCGCCCGCGCGTTGCGCCGGTTGATGAAGTAGTAGCCGATGACGAGCGCGACGGTGAACAGGAACAGCAGCGTCGAGAGCGCGTTGATCGAGAGCGAGATGCCCTGCCGCGCGCGCGAATAGATCTCGACCGACAGCGTCGAGAAGCCGTTCCCGGTTACGAAGAAGGTCACGGCGAAGTCGTCCAGCGAATAGGTGAGCGCCATGAAGAAGCCGGCGAAAATGCCGGGCTTCATGTACGGCACGACGACCCGCGTCAGCACCTGCCACGTGTTGGCCCCGAGGTCGCGGGCCGCGTCAATCATGCTCGTCCGCATTTCCTGCAGCTTCGGCAGCACCATCAGCACGACGATCGGCACGCTGAACGCGATGTGGGACAGCAGCACCGACAGGAAACCGAGCTGGATGCCGAGGATCGTGAACAGGATCAGGAACGACGCGCCGATGATGACGTCCGGGCTGACGATCAGGACGTTGTTGAGCGACAGCAGCACGTTCTGGCGGCTGCGGCGCTTTACTTCGTAAATCGCGAGCGCGCCGATCGTCCCGATGATCGTCGAGACGAGGGCCGAGAGCAGCGCGATGATGACCGTGTTCAGCACGATGATGAGCAGCCGCGTGTCCTGCAGCACTTCCCCGTACCATTCGAGCGTGAATCCGTCGAAGCCCGTCATCGTCCCGCCGCTGTTGAACGAGTAGACGATCAGATACGCGATGGGCGCGTACAGGATCACGAAGACGACGGCGAGATACAGGTTCGACCAGCGCCAGCTCCTAGCCACGGAGCGCACCCCGCTTTCCGATGCCCGTCGCGAACATGATGATGACCATCGCGAGGATCAGGAACACCGCGATCGTCGATCCCATCCCCCAGTCCTGCGTCACCAGGAAATGCTGCTCGATCGCCGTGCCGAGCGTGATGACCCGGTTGCCTGCGATGAGCCGGGTGATCATGAACAGCGACAGCGACGGGATGAACACCGCCTGGCAGCCGGCCTTGACCCCGTCCAGCGTGAGCGGAACGATCACCCGCCGGAACGTCGTCCACGCCGAGGCGCCCAGATCGCGCGACGCGTCGATCAGCGCGGGATTCAGCTCCTCCAGCGAGTTGTAGATCGGCAGGATCATGAACGGGATGAAAATGTACACCGATACGAACACGAAGCTGAAATCGTTGAACAGGAGCTGCCGGTTCCCGATGCCGATCGTCTCGAACACCGCATTCACGAGGCCGTGCTTGCCGAACAGCCCGATGAACGCGTACGTCTTCAGCAGCAGGTTGATCCAGCTCGGCAGGATGATGAGCAGGAGCCACAGCTGCTTGTGCTTCATCTTCGTCAGGACGAGCGCCGTCGGGTAAGCCACGAGCAGCGAGAACGCCGTGATCAGGAAGGCGTACCAGAACGAGTACAGCGTCATCCGCAGGTAGATCGGCGTGAAAAATTTCTCGTAATTTTTCAGCGTGAAGTTGCCTTCGACGTCGAAGAACGAGTAGTACGCGATCAGGATGATCGGCGCCGCGACGAACAGGATGATCCATGCGACGTACGGGATGAGATAGAAGTTCCGCGTTCTAGCCATGGCGGCCATCACCATAGGTTTCGAGACGCTTGTCGAAATCCTCTTCCGATTCGTTGAGCCGCATGACGTGGATCGCTTCGGGTCCGAAGGTCAGGCCGATGTGCTCGCCCACCTCCGCCTTCCGCGTCGAGTGGACCAGCCACGAATTGCCGGATTCGTCGCGTCCCTTGATCTCGTAGTGGACGCCGCGGAAAAGCTGCGACTCGACGCGGATGCGCAGCTTGCCGTTCTCCGGCTCGGTAATCTCGAGGTCTTCCGGACGGATGACGATTTCGACCGGTTCTCCTTCGCGGAAGCCGCCGTCGACGCATTCGAACGGCTTGCCGGCAAATTCGACCAGATAGTCGCGGACCATCCGGCCGGGGATGATATTCGATTCGCCGATGAAATCCGCCACGAAGCGGTTGATCGGTTCGTCGTAGATGTCCTTGGGCGTGCCGGATTGCTGGATTCTGCCCTGGTTGAGGACGAAAATCTCGTCCGACATCGCGAGCGCCTCTTCCTGGTCGTGCGTGACGAAGATGAAGGTGATGCCGAGCCGACGCTGCAGCTCCCGCAGCTCGTACTGCATCTCCGTGCGCAGCTTCAGGTCGAGGGCCGACAGGGGCTCGTCCAGCAGCAGCACCTCCGGCTCGTTCACGATCGCCCGGGCGATCGCGACGCGCTGCTTCTGGCCGCCGGACATGCCGGCGACGTCGCGGTTCTCGTAGCCTTCCAGGTTGACGAAGCGCAGCGCTTCCTTCACCTTGGCGTCGATGGTCGCGCGGTCCAGCTTCTTGACCCGGAGGCCGAACGCGACGTTCTCGTACACATTCAGATGGGGGAACAGGGCGTAATCCTGGAAGACGGTGTTGACCTGGCGCTTGTTCGCCGGCACCCGGTTCACCAGCTTCCCGTTGATGTAGATGTTCCCCTCCGTCGGCTCCATGAATCCGGCGATGAGCCGAAGGATGGTCGTCTTGCCGCAGCCCGATGGGCCGAGCAGCGTGTAGAACTTGCCCCGCTTGATGTCGAAGCTGACCTGGTCGAGGACGGTGACGCCGTCCTCATAGCGCTTGGTGACGCGGTCGAATCGAATGATCACGTCATCCGCCAACTTGATCGATGCCCTCCCTTTCGTCCTGCCGATTTCCGGCCGTGTTCCGTCTGTCCGACGCTGCCGACAGGTGAATTACGATGTTATATTAACATGGATTTCGTCGAGTGGGGATATGTAAAAATCAAGCTTCCGGACGGTCTTCGGAGGGCGGAAAACAACTGACGGGAAGGGGCCGGCGTGTTATGATGAAAGCGGTAACATCCGGCTGTTGGAAAACATTTTCTTCCGGGAGGGGACAGCGTGAAGAGCCGTTGGATCAACTCGCCCGCCGCGTACGCGCTCGGGATGTTCGCGATGATGGTGCCGACGCAGGCGTTCAGCTCGTTTTATTTTTATTACTATGTGGACCAACTGGGGCTCGCCCTCGGCCTGGCCACGATCGCGCGCACGATATACCTGATTTGGGACGCGGTCAACCAGCCGATGGCCGGCTGGTTGTCCGACCGGACGAACACGCGGCTGGGCAGGCGGCGGCCCTGGCTGCTCGGCGCCGTGCCCGCGTACATGCTGACGTTCGTGATGGTGTTCGCTGTACCGCAGGGGCTCGGCAAAACCGGGCTGTTCGTCTGGTTCCTCGCCGCGCTCATCCTGATCGAAGCGGTCGCGACGATCATCTGGGTGAACTACGGGGCGCTCTTCCCGGAACTGTTCCGGGGCGTCCGGCTCCGCGCCCGGGCGTCGGCCGTGCAGCAGGGCTTCCAGATCGCCGCCCTCCTGATCGCCACGGCCGGATCGCCGCTGCTCTACACGTCCCTCGGTTACGGCTGGATGTCGGTGATCTATGCCGTGCTATTCGGCATCCTGATGCTGACGTGCATCTTCAGCATCCGCGAACGTGAAGAAGCCCGGCTGGCCCCGAAGCTGAGCCTCAGGGAATCGTTCCGCACAACGCTGCGCAACGTTCCGTTTTGGCTTCACAATATCGCGAATTCATTCGCCCAGACCGTGAACGGCCTGATCGGTTCGATCATTCCGTTCTACGCCAAATACGTGCTGCGCATCCCGGATGCGCAGGTCTCGCTCCTGCTCGCCTCGATCTTCGTCTCGGTCATTCCGCTCGTCTTCGTATGGTACCGGATTGCCCGAAACATGGATCCGGTCCGGAGCTGGCGGCTGGCGCTCGCCGCCTACGCG
>Ga0207871_100357_pt1 | contig 18861 bp, 16 predicted proteins | sample Passage260A_FD_187371 | JGI IMG/M metagenome (GOLD analysis project Ga0207871, IMG submission 187371) | Cellulose adapted compost microbial communities from Newby Island Compost Facility, Milpitas, CA, USA - Passage2 60A (SPAdes) (version 2) ...
GAGCCAGTACGTGACGCGGAAGACGGGCGTGAACATCAACTTCATCGTCCCGGCGGGCAACGAGAACGAGAAGCTGAACGCGATGATCGCGTCCGGCAAGCTGCCCGACTTCATCACGCTCGGCTGGTACGAGGACGGCGTGAAGCGGATGATCGAGGGCGGTCTCGTCCTGCCGCTCAACAAGCTGGCGGAAGAGTACGACCCGTACTTCTTCAAGGTCGCCGACCCGGCGAAGCTGGCGTGGTACACGCAGCCCGACGGCAACGTGTACGGCTACCCGAACGCGTCGTCGTCGCCGAAGGATTACGAGCTGTACGGCGAGCATTACGTCTCGAACCAGACGTTCGTCGTGCGCAAGGACATGTACGAGGCGCTCGGCAAGCCGGACATGCGGACGCCGGAAGGCTTCCTCGACGCGCTGAGAAGGGCGAAGGAAATGTTCCCGGAGGTGAACGGGCAGCCGCTCATTCCGCTCGGCCTGCACGAATTCACCGAGACCGGCAACTATTCGCTGCAGGATTATCTGCAGAACTTTCTCGCGATTCCGCACGAGAAGGACGGGAAGCTGTATGACCGGCAGACCGATCCGGAATACGTGCGGTGGCTGAAGGTGCTCCGCCAGGCGAACGAGGAAGGGCTGCTCGCGAAGGACATCTTCATCGACAAGCGTCCGCAGATGGAGGAGAAGATCGCGCAGGGCCGCTATTTCGCGATGCTGTATCAGCGCACCGACTTCACGGCGCAGCAGAACGTGCTGTACGCAAACGATCCGAATTCGGTGTACATCGCGGTCGACGGCCCGGCGAACGCGAACCTCGATCCGCCGACGCTGGCCGGACCGTCGATCTCCGGCTGGACGCTGACGCTCATTTCGAAGGACGTGAAGGACAAGGCACGCGCCATCCAGTTCCTCACGTACCTCATCAGCGAGGAAGGACAGAAGGACCTGTATCTCGGCGAGAAGGGCGTCACCTGGGACACGATCGACGGCAAGGACCAGTTCCTGCCGGAGGCGCTCGAGCTGCTGCAAACCGACCGTTCGGCATTCGACAAGCAGTACGGCGCGTCCTACACGTTCTGGATGCTGATGGATACGAACATGAGCCTGCAATGGACGCCGCCTTCGGTCGAACCGTTCAAGCAGATGGAGGACTGGACGAAGGGCAAAACCTACAGCTTCTCGCAGTTCGACCTGCTCGATCCGCCGGCGAACTCCGAGGAAGGCATCGCGAAGACGAAGATCGACCAGGAGTTCGGCAAGACGCTGCCGAAGCTGCTGCTCGCCAAGAGCGAAGCCGAATTCGACAAGATCTGGAACGACTATCTCGCCGAGCGCGAGAAGGCCGGCTGGGACAAACTCCAGGCCTACCGGCAAATGAAATATGAAGAAAATGTCAAGAAGCTGGCCGAGTTCCTGAAGTGAACCGTTCCGGCTTCCCGGGACCGCCGATGCCGCTCCCCGTGGAGCGGCCTTCGGCGGTTTGGCGCTTCCGCGGCCATCGTCAGCATGACCGTGCATGACTATAATTGAAAGAAAGCAAACCGGCCGGCGGCGGTCCGCAGCGGATCGCGACAAGATGCGAACAGGGGTATGGCGATGAAAGAGCGGTTCGGCAGATGGTTTCGTGAAATCGCATACAAAATGGAGCAATGGCCGATCCAGCAGCGGCTCATCATGACGTACATCGTCATCCTGCTGATTCCGAGCCTCATCATCGCCTGGCTGCTGTTCCGGGACATGTCGGCGGACTACATCGAGAAGGCGCGGCTGGAACACGAATCCGCCATGGAGCTGGAGCGCGCAAACGTCGAAAGCAACATCGAGACGATGATTCGCGTGGCGGAACTGGCCTACACCTACAGGGACGTGGAGGAATACCTGCGCCTGGTCCGCGAGCCGGAGACGCTGGAGCTGATGGAAATCCGGAACCATCTCGTCTCGGTCATGACGCATCTGCAGAACACGAATCCGAAGATCCGCCACATTCGCATTTTCTCGGACAACGAAAATGTACGGGAGCTGTACCCGGTCTTCTGGCACGAATCGAGGATCGCCGGAGAGCCGTGGTATGAGACGGTGAACGATTTGAACGGCCAGATTTACTGGCAGGTGTCGCCGAACGACGACGGGCTGGTGCGGCGCGGCGTGGTGGATGACGTGACGCCTGTGCCGGTGATGATGCTGCTCCGGGAGCTCGAGTACGTTTCGGGCGTCCACGCGGGCGTGCTCGAGGTCGACATGCGGCTGCGCGATTTTTTTCCGTCGATCTATGCCGGCTACGATGGACGGCAGGCGCAGATGGCCGCGGTGGACCGGGACGGCGGGCTGTATTACAACCGGGAGAATCCGTTGCTGGCCGAAGCGGGCGTGACGGAGGAGCGGCTCCTCGAGCTCGTGGCCGAGGCGGGCGCCGAACGCATCCGGAGCGTGCTGTTCCGGGCCGAAGGCCGGCCGATGCTGGCGGTGATCGCCTGGTTCGACCAGCTCGACATGCACCTGGTCAACGTCGTCTCGCTTGAACAGGCGCTGCACGACATGAACGAGGCGAGAAACAAGCTGATCGCGGCGATCGTCATGCTGCTCATGATTCTGTCGACGGTCACCTATTTTTCGGTCAAGCTCATTCTGAAGCGGCTCGTCATTCTGCGCGATTCGATGAAAAAGGTGCGGCAGGGCGATTTCTCGTTCGACATACCGGTGCGGGGCGGGGGCGAAGTCGGCGAACTGGCGCATCATTTTCGCAAGATGCTCAAGAAGATCAACGAGCTGATCGCTGACGCGGTCCAGAAGCAGGCGGCATCGAAGGAGGCGGAGCTCCGGACGCTGAAGAACCAGATCGATTCGCATTTTCTGTACAACACGCTGGAGAGCATCAAGATGCTGGCCGAGATCGAAGGGCAGTACGAGATTTCCGACGCGCTGACCTCGCTCGGCGGGCTGATGCGCTACAACCTGCGCTGGACGAGCGAATACGCGCTGCTGCGCGATGAGCTGGCGCATTTGTCGAATTACGTGGCGATCATGAACATCCGGTTCGAGCGCAAGATCCGGCTCACAACCGATATTCCGGAGCGGTTCCTGGATTGTGAAATGCTGAAGCTGACGTTGCAGCCGATCGTGGAAAACGCGGTGAAGCACGGCCTCTGGGAAGGCGGCGGGCGCGGCCTCGGGATTTCGATCGCGTGCCGGGAAGAACAAGGTTTCCTCCTGCTGACGGTCGAGGACGACGGCCGGGGGATGACGCCGGAGCAGACCGCCGCGCTGAACGACAGGCTGGAACGGACCGGGGGGACCGCGGCGCCGGGCGGTCCGGCCGCCGGCGGGACAACCGGCGGCATCGGCCTGCTCAATGTCCAGCAGCGCATCCGGCTCTATTACGGCCCGGACTGCGGACTCGCCGTGGAAAGCGAAGCGGGACGGTATACGCGCGTGACCATGCGGCTTCCCATGCGCATCGCGAACGGAGGGGCGGAGTGAGATGCGGAGATTGCTCATCGTCGACGATGAACGGAACATTCGGCTGGGCGTGAAGGCGATGATCGACCGGGAGTGCGCCGGACGCTACGAGACGCTGACGGCGGAGGGCGGCCGGGAGGCGCTCGAGATCATCCGGACGGGGCGGATCGATGTGCTGATCACCGACATCCGGATGCCGGAAATGGACGGTTTCGCCCTGATCCGCAAGGCGGCGGATGAAGGGTATCGGCCGGCCGTCATCATTCTGAGCGGATACGACGATTTCGACTACGCGCGCGAGGCGATCCAATACGGCGTGAAGGAGTATCTGCTGAAACCGATCGTGCGCGAGGAGCTGTACCGGGCGCTGGACCGGGTGGAGGAAGCGCTGCGCCGGGCCGAGCAGACGGAGTCGCTCCGGCGGGAGGCCGAGCGGTACCGGTCGGGCATGGCGGCCAGCGTGCTGGCGTATCTGCTCGTCGGAGAACCGGAGGACGAGGCGGCCGTCATAGAGCGGATCGAAGCCGCCGGGCTGACGGAACTGCTTGCGCCGGATTACGCGGTCGGCGTGCTCAAGCCGGCCGGCGATCCGCTCGGTCGGGCGAAGGCCGAGGACTGGCTCCGGCAGCGCGCGGCGGACGGACTCAAAGCGATCTGGACGACCGACCGGGACGGGCTGCTCGTCTTCGCCTCCCCCGATCCCGGCCTGGCGGAGGCGCTGGCCGGGGAGCTCGGGAAGATCTGCGAGCCGCCGGTCTGTATCGGCCTCAGCGGGCGCGAGACTTCCGCGGTCCGGCTGGTCCGGCGGTACCGGCAGGCGAAGCGGGCGCTCAAGCGGAGCCTCGTCATGCCGCCGGTCCGTTCGGCGCTATTGAGGGCCGAGCCCGGCGAGGGGGACGGGGCGGCCATGCCCGTCCGGCATGTGCCGCAGGATCTCGTGCGCAAGCTCGCGAACATGCTCGGAACCGGACGCGACCGGGAGATGCTCGCGCTTGCAGGCCGCCTGTTCGAGCTGCCGGAGTCGCCCGACGGCGGCGTCGCCTATCTCGAGGCGCTCAGCCGGGCCCTGAACGAGCAGGTGTTCGACCAGGTGTTCCGCACGTACGGCGAAGAATCGGTGGAGGTGCTGAAGCTGTACCGGCGCGTCGGCAGCCTCGACCATTACGCGTCGCTCGCGGACTACCGGCGCGACGTCGAGGAGCTCCTGCTCCTCTTGTCGGACTACATCCGCTCGCTCCGGTCGGCGCACGCGGAGCACAGGGAAATGCGCGCCGCCGTTCAGTACATCCGGGAAAATTACTGGAAGGATCTGAACATGGCCATGGCGGCGAACCACGTCTCGCTCAATTACGCCTATTTCGGCCAATTGTTCAAGGAATATACGGGCGAAAGCTTCGTCTCCTATCTGCGCCGCGTGCGCATCGAGAAGGCGAAGGAGCTGCTCGTCCATACGGACGCGAAGGTGTACGAGATCGCCCGGCGCGTCGGATTCGAGAATGTGAAGCATTTCAACCGCGTGTTCAAGGAACTCGAGGGGATCACGGCGCTCGAGTATCGGCAGCGCCACGCGGCCGTCGCCGCGGCGAAAGGGGGGTTCGCGGAGCCGCTGTAACGCGGCATGCGCGCCGCCGCGTTGTGCGGCAATGCGCTGGTTGCGGGATTTTCCGGTTCGGCGGCAAGCAAAAAAGCGGCGCGGGTTCCGGTGCATCCGGAATCCGCGCCGCGGCTTTCGAATATGGTGCTGAAGAAGGGATTCGAACCCCCGACCCGCGCATTACGAATGCGCTGCTCTACCAGCTGAGCTACTTCAGCGTGTTGCGCCTTTGTTGCACGCGACTCTTATAGAATATCAGGCTTCGGTCGCCGTGTCAACAGGTTGCGGACGGTTTTTTCGGAAAACGTATATCGCCGGAACCGCGGGGACAAGATGTCGGTAAGAAACCATCGGATAAGGAGTGGTCCGGCTTGCGGCGCAGGGGTGAGGACGGGAACGCGCTCGCCGGCCTTGCGTTCGGCGCGCTGCTGTCCTCGCCGTTCTGGCTGGCGGTGTGGTGGCTGATCCGGCATTGGCCGGGCTGAACGGCGGACGGAACGGGGCTCCGGCGGCGTCGACGGGGTCCGGAACGGCCATGCGCGGCATATCATGACGTATCCCGCATCATACCGGACGGCCACGCCGTCCCGAGGGAGGTACGCACATGCCGATCATTCCGGATTTTCCGCGCGGGCTGCTCGAGGAGCACCGCACCTGGCACCGCGCGCGCATGGCCATCGATCCCGCGAATCCGCCGCCGGGATACGGCGCCGATTTCCTCGAGTTCCACCGCAGCTTCATCCGGCGGGCGCTGGACTGGTACCGCCGGCGCGGACTCGACGAGCGGCTCGTCGCACCCTGGATCGTGCCGCCGGAGCCGATCCGGCAGTCCCCCTGCTATGACCGGGCCGCGGAGGCGCGCATTTTCCGGATGCCCCGGTCGTTCGCGACGGCCGACGAGCTCGGACGGTTCATCGAGGCGTCCGGGCTGCACAACTGCATCCATCAGCAGGCGGCGCTGCTTTACGGGGAGCCCGAGCTGAACGATTTTGACGTCGCGCCGATGAGCACGGTGTTCTACCAGATCCACGGCATGATCGACAACTGGTACCGCGCATGGGAAGAAGCAGCGGGCGGTCCGGCGCTGACGATCGCTGCGGGCGGTCGGGCGCGGACCGGAGCCGCGGGAAGAGGGCGGCGCGGCCGGGTGCGGTGTGCCCGGGAGCGGTATGCGCGGCCTGCGAAACGCCGGCAACGGCCGGCCGGCCACGCGCGCGGACGCGGCCGGTACACGCGCCGTCGGCGGCCTTCCGGCGGGAGCGCGGGCGGTCAGGCACGGTCCGGCGGAGACAGGTTCAGAAGCCTGCGGAGCACGTCGAGGTAGTACGATCCGTCGCGCGGAACGAAGCGGTCCGCCGTCACGCGTTCCGCGGCCGGCCGAAGACCGTCTCCCGCGGGCACGCGGCCTTCGGCCGTCAGTTCCGGAACGCGGCCTTCGAACAGCGCGATCAGATCGCGGGCGTCCGCTTCGAAGATGCCGGCCGTTTCTTCGGCCTGACCCCTTGCATGCACTTCGCTGCGCGGCGCGGCGCCGACCGGCCGCATGTTCCCGTCGTAAACGTCAAACCATTCTTCCCCGGTCAACGGTTGCGTCCTCCGTACAAATCGGTTCCGTTTTTTACACGGTTTGTCTTACCATGATATAGGAACTGCTTTATAATTGAAAGTGGACGGCGGACACGCGCCGCCGCGAGACGGAACCAGGGAGGAGATGCGGCATGAAGTACCGGAGACTGGGGCGGTCCGGCCTCAAGGTGAGCGAGATCAGCCTGGGCAGCTGGCTGACCTACGGCGGCTACGTCGAACGGGAGAACGCGGTGAAGTCGATCCGGAAAGCCTACGAGCTCGGCATCAACTTCTTCGACACCGCGAACGTGTACGAGCGGGGCGCGGCGGAGGAGCTGATGGGAGCGGTGCTGCGCGAGTTCCCGCGCGAGTCGTACGTGCTCGCGACGAAGGTGTTCTGGCCGATGGGCGACGGGCCGAACGACCGCGGGCTGTCGCGGAAGCACATCATGGAGCAGGCGCACGCGAGCCTGAAGCGGCTCGGGCATGACTACGTCGACATTTATTATTGCCATCGTCACGATCCCGAAACGCCGCTCGACGAGACGCTGCGGGCGATGGACGATCTCGTGCGGCAGGGCAAGGTGCTCTACATCGGCGTCAGCGAGTGGACGGCGGCGCAGATGGCGGAAGCGCTGGCGATCGCCGACCGGTATCTGCTCGACCGGATCGTCGTCAATCAGCCGGTGTACAACATGTTCAACCGCTACATCGAGAAGGAAGTCATTCCGCTCGGGGAGCGCTGCGGCATCGGACAGGTCGTGTTCTCGCCGCTGGCGCAGGGGCTGCTGACGGGCAAGTACAAATCGGTGGACGACATCCCGCCGGACAGCCGCGCGGCGAAGCTGGAATGGGTGAGGAAGGGAATCACGGCCGACAAGATCGAGAAGGTCCGCCAGCTGTCGGAGTTGGCGGCGGAACTCGGCATCACGGTCGCCCAGCTCGCGCTGGCGTGGACCCTGCGGCAGCCGAACGTCGCGAGCGCGCTCGTCGGTGCAAGCCGGCCGGAGCAGGTCGAGGAGAACGCGAAGGCGTCCGGCATCGAGCTGTCGGCCGACGTGCTGGAGCGGATCGAGGAGATTTTGAAGGAAGACTGAGGAAGAAGGAAAAGGCCGGTGCGCACGCGGCCGGGTCCGCGGGGCGCATCGGCCTTCTGTTGTGCCGGCGCGGAAATGGGCGGTCGAACGATAAGGCAACAATGCAGGTTGTTCCGACGTCATTTCCGCGCCCGACGGCATGGCATGCAAATTTGCATTCTATATGGACGGATTGTCGCAGAAGCGGCCGAAAATCATGCAGTTTTGCGGTACATGGCGTTTGTCGGGGCGGCCGGAGCAATGAGCCGGAGCATGAGGTGATGCATGCTGGCAGTACAGCGCATGCGAATGGTTCACGCCGGCCGCGCCATTTCCGCCTCTTTCCGCCCTTCCTCGATGATTTCCTTCGCCCGCTCGATCTCCCGCTGCGTCGGCTCCGGCACGTCCGCGAGCGGGTAGGGAAGACCGAGCTGCTGCCACTTGTACACGCCCATCCGGTGGTAGGGCAGCAGCTCGAACTTTTCGACGCCGCGCAGCGAGCCGATGAACCGTCCGAGCGCCAGCAGATCCTCGCGGCTGTCGGTGATGCCGGGAACGAGCACGTGGCGGATCCACATCTTCCGGCCGGTGTCGGACAGGTGCCGGGCGAACCGGAGGATGCGGTCGTTCGGCTGCGACGTGAGATCGACGTGCCGCGCGGCGTCCATCAGCTTGAGGTCGAGCAGCACGAGGTCGGCCGCATCCAGCAGGCCGCCGGCTTCCGCGTGCACCGGCTCGCAGAAGCCCGAGGTGTCGATCGCGGTGTGCAGATGGAACCGCCTCTTCGCCTCGCGCAGCAGCGCGGCGACGAACGGCGCCTGCTGTACCGGCTCGCCGCCCGATACCGTGAGGCCGCCGCCGGAATGCCAGTAATAGTCCAGATAAGGTTCGAGCTCGGCCAGCACCTGTTCGACGGTCATGATCCGGCCGGCCGAGGCGCTCCAGGTGTCGGGGTTGTGGCAATACCGGCAGCGCAGGGCGCAGCCCTGAAGGAAGAGGACGAACCGGATGCCCGGTCCGTCCATCGTACCGAACGTCTCGATCGAATGGATCCGTCCCCTGACGGACGCGTCGGAACGGTATCGCCGCGGAGTGTCGCATGGCAGCGTGCCCGGATGCATGGCGTTCGTCGTGTCCTGCAGGTCGTCCGATGGCTGCGTGTCCGGATGCATGATGCGCGAATGCGTTGCGGTGTCCGGTCGCGTCGTGTCCGTTCGCGGTGCCGTGTCCGGCGTTGGGGTGTCCGATGGCGGTGTGCCCGGGTGCGATGCGTTCGTCTGCCGTGTGTCCGGGTGCCGCATGCCGATCCCTCCGTTCGCGCAAATCCTGTTCCGCTTCGCAATGCCCGCATCACATCCGCTCGTGGAACGTCCGGCTGATCACCTCGAGCTGCTGTTCCCGCGTCAGCTTGATGAAGTTGACGGCGTAGCCCGAAACGCGGATGGTGAGCTGCGGATACTTCTCGGGATGCTCCATCGCGTCGAGCAGCGTCGACCGGTCGAACACGTTCACGTTCAGGTGATGGCCGCCCTGCGCCATGTAACCGTCAAGCATGGCGACCAGGTTCGCGACCCGGCTCCCGGGATCGCGGCCGAGCGCCTTCCCAACGATCGAGAACGTGTTCGAAATGCCGTCCAGCGCATCGCAGTAGGGCAGCTTCGCCACGCTCGCGAGCGACGCCAGCGCGCCCTTCCGGTCGCGGCCGTGCATCGGGTTCGCGCCCGGCGCGAACGGTTGGCCCGCCTTGCGGCCGTCGGGGGTCGAGCCGGTCTTCTTGCCGTAGACGACGTTCGACGTGATCGTCAGCACCGACTGCGTCGGGATCGCGTCGCGGTAGGCCTTGTGTTTGCGCAGCTTCTCCATGAAGGTTCGGACGATATCGGCCGCGATCTCGTCGACCCGCGGGTCGTTGTTGCCGTACTGCGGATAATCGCCTTCGATGCGGAAGTCGACCGCGATGCCGCGCTCGTCGCGGATCGGGTGCACCTTCGCGTGCTTGATCGCGCTCAGGCTGTCGGCGACGACCGACAGGCCGGCGATGCCGCAGGCCATCGTGCGGATGATGTCGCGGTCGTGAAGCGCGAACTGGAGCCGCTCGTAGCAGTATTTGTCATGCATGTAGTGGATGACGTTCAGCGTGTTGATGTAGAGCTCGGCGAGCCATTCGAGCACGCGGTCGAAACGCTCGCGCACTTCATCGTAGTCCAGCGGGTCCGTAAGGATCGGCTCTTCCTTCGGCCCGACCTGGATGCCCAGCTTCTCGTCGACGCCGCCGTTGATCGCGTAGAGCAGCGCCTTTGCGAGGTTCGCCCGGGCGCCGAAGAACTGCATCTGCTTGCCGATCCGCATCGCCGAGACGCAGCAGGCGATGCCGTAGTCGTCGCCGTAAATCGGGCGCATCAGATCGTCGTTTTCGTACTGCACCGAGCTCGTCTCGATCGACACCTTCGCGCAGTATTTTTTGAACGCTTCGGGCAAATCCTTCGACCAGAGCACGGTCAGGTTCGGCTCGGGCGCCGGGCCGAGGTTGTACAGCGTGTGCAGGATGCGGAAGCTGTTCTTCGTCACGAGCGTGCGGCCGTCCTCGGCCATGCCGCCGACCGACTCGGTCACCCAGGTCGGGTCGCCGCTGAACAGCTCGTTGTACTCCGGCGTGCGGAGGAACTTGACGATCCGGAGCTTCATGACGAAGTGGTCCATCAGCTCCTGCGCCTCGGTCTCCGTCAGCGTCCCTTCGGCGAGGTCGCGCTCGAAGTAGATGTCGAGGAACGTCGAGACGCGGCCCAGGCTCATCGCGGCGCCGTTCTGTTCCTTGATCGCGGCGAGATAGGCGAAGTAGAGCCATTGCACCGCTTCGCGGGCGTTCGCCGCGGGCCGCGAGATGTCGAATCCGTACATCCGCGCCATCTTCTTCAGTTCTTCCAGCGCGCGGATCTGCTCGGTGTGCTCCTCGCGGGCGCGGATGACGTCGTCCGTCATCGGCCCCTTCTCCATCGTCGCCAGGTCCGCCTTCTTCGCTTCGATCAGGCGGTCGACGCCGTACAGCGGCACGCGCCGGTAGTCGCCGATGATGCGGCCGCGCCCGTAGGCGTCCGGCAGGCCGGTGATGATGCCCGCCTTGCGCGCGAGGCGCATTTCGGGGGTATAGGCGTCGAACACGCCCTGGTTGTGCGTCTTGCGGTACTCCGTGAAGATGCGCACGATCTCCTCCGGCAGCTCGTAGCCGTAGGCCCTGCAGGCCTCCTGCACCATGCGGATGCCGCCGAACGGCAAGATCGCGCGGCGGAACGGCGCGTCCGTCTGCACGCCGACGACCTTCTCGAGCTCGCGGTCGAGGTAGCCCGGCCCGTGCGAGGTGATCGTGGACGGGGTGTTCACGTCGACGTCCCAGACGCCTCCGCGCTCCCGCTCCTCCCGCGAGAGCCGCATGACGATCTCCCACAGCCGGGTCGTCGCTTCGGTCGGCCCCGCGAGGAACGACTCGTCTCCCTCGTAGGGCGTCACGTTGCGCAGGATGAAGTCGCGGACGTCGATCGTCTCCATCCACCGGCCAGGCCTGAATCCGCGCCAGCAGTCCGGCACGCCTTCGATGCGGGATTGTTCGATCGCAATGGCCATGGCGCATGTCCCTCCCATGTCGCTTTGCGCGAACCGTCCCGGACGGCCGCGCTTCCTTGACAGTTACCATGTTACCATCCGTTGGACGCACAGTAAGTGAAAAAAATCACAAACCCGCGTGCAAGCTATGACATGCGCGACACAGCGGTGGAACGCACTGAAAAGCCGAACCGCGAAGATCCGAATGCCGGAACGCGAAAATCCGCAGCCTCGACGCGGACGTCAGATGCTGCAGATTTCCTTCGGACAGGCCGGGCATTCGGGGCAGCCGGCCATCTCCCGCAGTTTCTCGAGCTTCAGCACGCGCAGCCTGCCGCCGGGCGCCGTGTCGATGATGCCTTCGCTCTTCATCGCGTTCAGCATCCGGTTGATGCTTTCGCGCGTCGTGCCGACGAGCTCGGCCAGCTCCGTGTTCGTCAGCTTCAGCCGGATCAGGATGCCGTCCGGCTGCAGGACGCCGAAGCTGTTCGTCAGGCGGATCAGCGTCGACGCGAGGGCTCCCGGTTTGCCCAGCATGATGAGGTCGCACAGCTTCGACTCGATCCGGCGGCGCAGAAGGCTCATCCACATCGCGAACCGGTACGCGAGCTCGCCGTCCTTGCTGAGCAGAACCTCGAGCTCGGGCAGCGGAATGATGCCGGCTTCCACTTCGTCCATCGCCTGGCCGCTGTTGCGGTGATTCGGATCCCAGTGATCGAAATCGACGAGGAAATCTCCCGGCTTCAGGATCGTCAGCAGCAGGTCGCGTCCGTCGTCCGTCGTGCGGCGCAGCTTGACGTGGCCCTTGCGGATGTAATAGACGGCTTCGGCCGGATCGCCTTCCCAGAACAGGTAGGCACCCGCTTCATATCGCCTGAAGTGCATGATCGATTCCAGCGCCTTGATCTGACGCTCCGTGAACGGACTGTCGGGCTGCGGACGCCGGCAGTCGAAGCGGCAGACGGGGGTCTCCACGGATTCCTCCCGGCCCGTCAACGTTCTCACCGTCATGGCGGCTCGCCTCCTTCCGTCTCTCCCCTGCCTTTAGCATACACGTTCCGCGGCGGGGATTTAATCGGGGAATTGACGGAGATTTCGCGGGGAAGAATCCGGATTTGGATGATGATGAAAATCACAGATCCGGGCCGCAAAATCGCGTATTCTGGCTGTATCGGCAGCGTATGCGGTACAACCACGCCGGACGGCATCGGGGAATTCCCCGATGCGGACTCCGATCGGGGATGCCCGTCCGCCGAACGCGCGGGAACGGACCTTCCATGCGGCAGGAAAGGTGGGAGAACGATGGAGAGGGCCAAGGAAGCGATTTTGCGCGAAGTGAAGAAGCTGCGCCGCGAGACCGAGAGCGACTTCGCCGGTCTCGGACTGCTGGACCCGGCCAGCCGGCGCGTGACATGGCGGATCGTGGTCGGCAGCGTCAGCAGCCGGACGCCGAACATGACGCAGCGCCCGAGCGTCGGGCTGCTCGGCATGGCGATCCGTTCCGGAACGCCGGTCTGCTTCGATCCGAGCCGCCCGGGCGCAGAGCGGGCGCGGACCGAGGATCCGATTCTGCTCGCGGAAGGCCTGGCCGCCGCCGTTTTCCTCCCCGTCCGGACGGGTTCGGACACCGCCGGTGTCCTGCTGCTCGGCCGGCGGCTGACGAAGGATTACACGGACACGGAGATCGCCCGCGCGGTGCGCGGCACCAGGGCGCTCGGCGCCCAGGAGGAATGGTGGCGGGAACTGTCGGCGGAGGCGGCGGGCTGGCCGAAGCGATAGACGATCGCGGTCGTTGCCGTTCGTTCGTCCCCTTTGTTACAATGTCGGATAACAGGCGGCGTTGGGACGGAGGAATCGGAGATGATCAAGCTGCTCCTGTGCGACGATCACGCGGTGGTTCGCTCGGGATTGCGCATGCTGCTCGACGGCAGGCACGGCATCGAGGTGGTCGGCGAGGCTTCGGAGGGCGCCGAGGCGATCCGTCTGGCGCTGGAGACGAAGCCCGATGTCGTCCTGATGGACATCAGCATGCCGCACGGCATGGACGGACTGGCCGCGACCCGGGAGCTCAAGCATCGGCTGCCGGAGACGAACATCCTCATTCTGACGATGCATGACGACGAAGAATATCTGTTCCGGGCGATCCAGAACGGCGCTTCGGGTTACATCCTGAAGAACGCGCCGCACGAGGAGCTCGTGTCCGCCATCCGGTCCGTGGCGGCGGGAGACGCCTATCTGTATCCGACGGCCACGAAGCGGCTGATGAGCGAGTATCTGAACCGCCTGAAATCCGGCGACGAGCCGAGGGACGCCTACGACACGCTGTCGGAGCGGGAAAAGGAGATCCTCGGCTGGATCGCGAAGGGGTACTCGAACAAGGAAATCGCCGACCGTCTCGTGATCAGCGTCAAGACGGTCGAGACGCACAAGGCGAACCTGATGGAAAAGCTGGGCTTAAGGTCGCGGCCCGAACTGATCAAATTCGCGCTGAAGAAAGGATTGTTGAACTTTGAGTGACGTGAGCGGCGCGAAGCCGGGCAAGCAGGAAGCCGAGCTCGCCGCGCGCCTGCTGCGCGAGATCGATGCGCACATCGCGGACGAGGAGGTGCGCCGGCAGCTCAAGACCGCGCTCAAGCAGCTCGCGGACGTGAAGTTCGCGCTGGACGAGTCCGCGATCGTCGCGATCACGGATGCGCGGGGCATCATCCAGTATGTGAACGACAAGTTCGTCGAAATCTCGAAATACAGCCGCGAGGAGCTGATCGGCCAGGATCACCGGATCGTCAATTCCGGCTATCACAGCAAGGAATTCATGCGGGATCTGTGGCGGACGATCCAGCGCGGGGAGGTGTGGCGCGGCGAAATCCGCAACCGCGCGAAGGACGGCACCTACTACTGGGTCAACACGACGATCGTGCCGTTCCTCGACGAGAACGGGAAACCGTACCAGTACCTGTCCATCCGCAACGAAGTGACGAAGCTGAAGCAGGTGGAGCAGGAACTGAAGGAAATGATGACCCGCGTCATCGAAGTGCAGGAGGAGGAGCGGAAGCGGATCTCGCGCGAACTGCACGACGGGGTCGGGCAGAGCCTGTTCTCGTTGCTCATCCGTCTCGACCGGCTGATCGACGAACATCCGGAGCTGGAGGAGCTTCGCGGCCTGCGCCGGGATGTGGCGGACATCATGGAGGACATCCGCAGCATGGCCCGGGATCTTCGGCCGTCGGTGCTGGACGATCTCGGCGTCGGTCCGGCCGTCCGCACCTACATCGAGAATTACTCGGATCATTACGGCATCGAGGTGCGCCTCACGATGGATCTGCACAGCCGGCTCGATCACGCCGCGGAGACGACGATCTACCGCGTCGTGCAGGAAGCGCTTACGAATATCGCGAAACACGCCGACGTGGCGGAATGCGAGGTGACGATCCGGGAGACGGACGACCGGGTCGAGACCGTCATTCGGGACGAAGGCGTGGGCTTCGATCCGGCCGCGAGCCGGAACGGCGTCGGCCTGTTCTCGATGGAGGAGCGGGCGCGGGCGGTCGGCGGGTCGCTGACGATCCGGTCGGCGCCGGACCGGGGGACCGAGGTCCGGCTCGTCGTGCCGAAGGACCAGGCGGCCGTGCGGTGACGGCGGAAGGCGCGGCGGTTCCGGGGGGCGATACGGCCGGGGCCGGCGCGGAACTTTGACGGAACCGGGCGCGGTTCCGCCCCTTACGTCCATTGGAACGCAAACGGCCTTCCCGGCCCGCCTTTCGGGCGGACGGGAGGGCCGTTTGCCGCTTCTTCCGGCGGTTCAGACGGTGCGGACGCCGGCGGCCGGGACGCCGGTCTGACCGGCGAAGGCGCGCAGCATCCACGCGTGCTTGTCCAGGCTCTTCCGGATGCCGGTCAGGAGATCGGCCGTCGTGCTGTCGCCTTCGCTTTCCGCGGCGCGGATGCCTTCGTCCAGCTCGGCGGCGATCCTGCGGAAATCGTCCGCGATCGCGAGCACCATCGCGTCCGCGTCCTCCTCGCCGGAGGCTTCCTTCACCGTGGCGAGCTTCAGGAAGTCGGCCATGCGCGAGACGGGCCGGCCGCCCAGGGCCAGCTGCCGCTCGGCCAGCTCGTCGACATATCCCGCCGCTTCGTCGTACAATTCCTCGAACTTGGCGTGCAGCGTATAGAACGACGGGCCTTTCACATACCAATGATAATGGTGAAGCTTGACGTAGAGCACGCTGAAATTGGCGATCTGACGGTTCAACACTTCATGCAGGGACGCCATGTCGCATTTCCTCCTCGCTTGTCGTATGGGATGGATCGCATCCCGCCGCGGACGGCTTCGCTCCGGTTAGGTTGCGCCGATCCGGCGGGTTTATGCCGACTTTTAATTAAACTTATTTTAATTTTATAATTATTATAATTTAGCTCGGACGCCTTGTCAAACCGTTCCTTCACACGGATCGGAAAGGCCAGCAATTGCAAGCTTTCGGAAGCATTCGCGGGCACGGACGAGGTGCCGTCCCGTTATTGACCGTGGAGGAGCAAATTCGTTACAATAGGGAAACACAAATGGTTGGGAGCAACGGTTTTGTCCGTATTTTGTCCCATCCTGGAGAGGATGTCACGGTTTTTCACGAAAATTTCAAGAAGGAGGAGGAGATCGGGATGTATGTCATGAAGGACTCGGAATACATGTTCGTCTTCACGGGTCCGGACGGGTCGGGACGGAAGACCGTGGCCGACGCGGTCGGGCAGACGCTCGGCATCACGAAGGTGCCCGGCTACGCGACCCGCAAGCCGCGCCCGGGCGAAGTGGACGGCGTCGATTATCATTTCATCTCGCGGGCGCTGTACGACCAGATGGAAGAAGACGGCGAGTTTCTCGAAAGCATCGAGCTCCGCGGGAACAAGTACGGCATCCGCGACCGGGATGTCGCCCGGGCGTTCGAAAAAAGCGGATCGGTCTACCTGATCCTGAACCGGGAAGGCGCGGACATTCTGAAGGAAAAGTACGGCGATCACTGCATCCGGCTGTTCATTTATGCGGACCGCCGCACGGTGGAGGAACGGCAGCGCGCGCTCGGGTTGCCCGAGGATGTGATCCAGGCGCATCTGAGCCGTTACGATTACGACATGGAATATATGTCGCAGTGCGAGCACGCGTTCGAGAACTACGATCTTGCGCACACGGTGTTCGATATCACGAATACGCTCGAGAAATACCTGAACCGGGGACTCGTGGACAAAGACTGACGCCCCTGTCCGATACGGGACCGCCGACCGCCTGCCGGGCGGATGCGGCGGTCTTGCCGCAATCGCGGGGCGGGAGGGAACGCCGGACGCGACGGAGCGGCCCGGCCGCCGGAAAGGCCGGAATGCCCGTCCCGGCACGCCGCCCCGGAACGGCCGCCTTCAGCCGGCGATGATCTTGATCATGAACGTGCGGGTCCTCGGGCCGTCGAATTCGCAGAAATAGATGCCTTGCCACCGGCCCAGCAGGAGCTGCCCGCCGGAAATGATCACGGTCTGCGAGGCGCCGGCGGTGATCGCCTTCAGGTGCGCGGCGGTGTTGCCCTCCACGTGCCGGTATCCCGGATGCTGCCAGGGATACACTTCGCCCAGCCGGAGCAGCACATCGTGCCGGACGTCGGGGTCGGCGTTCTCCTGGATCGTGATGCCGGCCGTCGTGTGGGGCGAATAGACGACGGCGATGCCGTCCCGGACGCCGGAGCGCTGGACCGCTGCCCGCACCTGGCGGGTGATGTCGATCATTTCCTCGCGTCGCGATGTGTGGAGCGTTTCGGTCGTCAGCATCGTCCTCTACTCCTTCTTCCTCTTCGTCAGCCCCATTGTGCAGGGAAGGCGGGCGTTTTGTCAATTTGCGGCAGGCGTCGGTCGACAGTCGCGGTTTCGATTTTCCGGTTGGAAATGAAAGGGGATTCACCGTTGAACAGAACCCGTATCCGCAAGGCCGTGCTTCCGGCGGGAGGCCTCGGCACGCGATTCCTGCCGGCGACGAAGGCGCAACCGAAGGAGATGCTGCCGCTGATCGACAAGCCGGCGATCCAGTACATCGTCGAAGAAGCGGTGAAGTCCGGCATCGAAAGCATCATGATCGTCACGGGACGGAACAAGCGGGCGATCGAGGATCATTTCGACAAATCCGTCGAGCTGGAGATGGCGCTGGCAGCGAAGGGCGACGGGGAAATGCTCGATATCGTCCGCGGCATATCGAACATGGCGGACATCTACTACATACGCCAGAAGGAGCCGCTCGGGCTCGGGCACGCCGTCTTCAGCGCGCGGCATTTCATCGGGGACGAGCCGTTCGCGGTGCTGCTCGGCGACGACATCCTCATCTCGGATCCGCCGTGCCTCCGGGCGATGATCGACGTGTACGAGCAGACGGGCTCGTCCGTCGTCGCCGTCATGCAGGTGCCCTGGGAGGAAACCGAGAAATACGGCATCGCCGATTTCGACGCGGAGTCCGGCGACCGCCGGATCCGCGGCCTCGTCGAGAAGCCGCCGCGCGGCGAGGCGCCCTCCAACTGGGCGGTCGTCGGGAGATACATCTTCACGCCGGACATTTTCCGGTATCTCGAGAAGGCCGCGCCCGGCCGCGGAGGCGAGATCCAGCTCACGGACAGCATGCAGCAGATGAACGCCGAGCAGCCGATGGTCGCCTATCCGTTCCACGGCAGGCGGTACGACATCGGCGACAAGTTCGGCTTCGTGCAGGCGACCGTCGATCTGGCGCTCGAACGGCCGGATCTGGCGGACCGGGTGAGGGCGTTCCTGCGGCAACGGCTGCTCGGGGACGAATAGCGGGGCGATGCGGGACGGTCCGTCCCGCGTTCCGGGCGGGCAGCGTCAATCGGCGGATCCGGCCGCGCGGGTTCGAAGCGGACGACCGGCGCGGCGCGGACATCCGCCGGCGGGCGCGGCCGTCCCGGCATGCGCCCGGACCGCCGCGCCTCCGGCATCAGGTGAAGAACCGGCTCAGTTCCAGCGAGATGAAGCTTCCCGGCGTCACCGGCGCGTTCAGGAAGCCGGGCTGCAGCTCGCGGCCGTTCAGCCGGACGGTCGTCCGGATGTTGCTGCCGGGGCCCGTGTAGACGCCGCCGACCGACACGATCTGGCCGCCGAGCCCGAACTGCACGACCTCCGTCGCGGCGAGCGCCTGGCGCACCGTGAGCCCGAACCGGTGCGGGATGCTGTAGGACCGCGTCAGCCAGGGGAACTGCCGACCGCCGTTGATGAACACGGTCACGGGCCGCTGGCCCGGGAACGGCGGAAACGGCCCGGGTCCGGGAAACGGCGGGAACGGGCCCGGACCGGGGAACGGCGGGAACGGACCCGGACCGGGGAAGGGCGGGAACGGTCCGGGACCGAAGCCGGGGCCGAATTGCTGGCCGGGCGCCTGACCCGGACCCTGCTGCATGGGAGTCTGGGGAGCCGGGAACGCGCGCGACGCATCGCAGCCGCATCCGGCGTCGACGGTCGGATAGGCTTGCTGAACTTCCATCGCTCGATTGCTCCTTCGCGCAAGATTTGGTTTCGGGATATCGTATGCGGCTTGCGCC
>Ga0207871_100358_pt1 | contig 18828 bp, 20 predicted proteins | sample Passage260A_FD_187371 | JGI IMG/M metagenome (GOLD analysis project Ga0207871, IMG submission 187371) | Cellulose adapted compost microbial communities from Newby Island Compost Facility, Milpitas, CA, USA - Passage2 60A (SPAdes) (version 2) ...
ACGCCCGTCCGGCGGGCGCGCCCTGATCCCGCCGGTCCGGCCGTCTCGCCGGAATCACGGCCTGGGCGGCGATCAGCGCGAACAAGGTGAGGATGGCGATACTCCGGAACGCCCCGTTCCATGAGGTAGCCTCGCCGATGGCACCGGCAAGCGGCACGCCGACGACGCTTGACGCGATCAGCGCGGCCGTGATGATGCCCATGACGCGGCCGCGTTCCTCGTAGGCGTAGCGGTCCGAGGCGATGGCGTAGACGACCGGTTCGACCATGCCGGCGCCGATTCCGGTCAGGACACGATAGCGGATGAGCGCCGCGAACGTCTCCCCGGTCCCGACGAGGAAGGTGGACGCGCCGAACAACAGGAGGCCGATCAGGAGGATCGCCTTCCGGGACCGGCGGTCGGACAGGACCCCCATGACGGGAGCGGTGACGGCATACGCGGCGGCGTAACCGGCATAGAGCAGCCCGCCGGACTTCAGGGGCATATCCGTCGATGCCGCGATTGACGGCAGCAGCGGAACGGTCGCGATGGCGTCGAAACCGACGAGAAACGAGCAGAAGGCCAGAACGGGAAGCAGCAGGTCTCTTTTTTTCAGGGAAGCATGCATGAAACCACCCGCCCAATGATAAATGAATTAATAGTTAATAGGTTAATCATAAGGTCGACAAAAAGCCGCGCCCGAACCCCCAAGCCCGCAAATCCGCAAGCCCGCAATTTCCCAGGTCCGCAAATTCCGGGCCGTCTCCAGCCGCAAGCCGACAAGCCGGAGACCTACCGCCGGTACGAACGCGGGGTCACGATCTGGCCGACAGTTTGCGGAGGATCGGGAGCAGCACGCTTTTTTCGTCTTCGGACAGGGTCCGAAAGCGTTCGGCGATCGCCGCCTCGTAGAGGGGCCACGCCTTCCGCAGCGTTTCGACGCCCTTCTCCGTCAGGTGGACGAGAATTCTCCGCCGGTCCGCCCGATCGATCTCCCGGCGGATCATGCCGAGCTTCTCCAGCCCCGCCAGCAGTCCGCTGATGTTCGCGCGGGTCACCGCCAGGTCGTCCCCGAGCTCGGAAGGAAGCGCCGGCCGTCCGATGCGCTGCAGCGCGTACAGCAGGCAGAGCCGGCCCAGCGTGAGCCCGAGGGGGGCCAGCTTTTCTTCGATGAAGCGGACGTTCGCCAGATTGGACTTGTACATCGTGAAGAACAGGTCCACTTCCAATTTGGGATTTTGGAACGGATCGTAGAGGGAAATGACGGTTCACCCCTGCCGCGGCCGCGAAATAATTAACCCATTAACTATTCGATCCATCATTATATGGCGGCACGGCAGCGGTGTCAATCCGCCGCTCTGATTCCGGAACTTCGTTCGGGTCGCCCCGGCCTCCTGCCTCCCGGTTCCGGTCGGCCGCCTTACAGCCACCCCTTGTCCATCGCCTTCTTCACCGCCTGCTGCCGCGTCTGCACCTCGAGCTTCTGGATCGCGGAAGAGAGGTAGTTGCGCACCGTGCCCTTCGTCAGGTAGAGCGTGCCCGCAATCTCGTCCGTCGTCCGGCCCTCCGCCGACAGCCGCAGCACCTCCCGTTCGCGGTCCGAGAGCGGATTCTCCTCCTTCGCGAAGAGCAGCGCGGTCAGATCGGGGCTGATCACCCGCTCGCCCCGATGGACCTTGCGGATCGCTTCCACCAGAAATTCGATCGGCTCGTCCTTCAGCAGATAACCCTCAACCTTCAGTTCCACCGCCCGCTGCAGATAACCGGACCGGGAGAAGGTCGTGACGATCATGATCCGGCAGTCAAGCCGTTCCCGCCGGACCGCCTCCGCCACGTCCAGCCCGCTCATCCCGGGCATCTCGATATCGAGCAGGCAGATGTCCGGCTTGAGCGTCCGGATCGCGTCCAGCGCCTTCCGGCCGTCCGTCACCTGCGCGGCCACTTCGATGTCGTCCTCGAGCTGGATCAGCGACGCGAGGGCGCTGAGCAGCATCTGCTGATCCTCGGCAATGACGATGCGGATCATGAAGCATCCTCCTCCGCGGGCCGAACCGGAATCGCGAGCGTCACCCGGACGCCCCCGGCGGGCGACGGTCCGATCACGGCCTCTCCCTTCAGCAGGCGCATGCGCTCCTCGATCGCCGCGAGGCCGTGTCCTTCCGCCCGCTGGTCCGTCAGGCCCACGCCGTCATCTTCGATCTGCAAAAGATATCGCCCGTCCTCCGCCTTCTCCGTCACCGTGCAACGGGAGGCCCTGCTGTGTTTCACGACGTTGTTCAGGCTTTCCCGGACGGCCAGGGCGAGCATCGTCTCCGTCACCTTGGACAAGGCCGGCCGGTCCGGCGCCCGCCGGCAATCGAACGCGATGCCGGCGGCCGCGAGCAGCGCACGGCCGAGTTCCAGCTCCTGGTCCAGCGACACGTACCGCATGTCCGTGACGAGGTCGCGCACCTGCTTGAGCGCGAGGCGCGACGTCCGGGCAACCTCGCGCATTTCCCGTTTCGCCCGGTCCGGGTCCCGGTCCATCAGGCGCTCGGCGAGCTCGCTCTTCATCTTGATCATCGTCAGCGTCTGCCCGAGCGTGTCGTGCAGATCGCGGGCCAGCCGATGGCGTTCCTCCTCCTGCATGAAGCGTGCGATCCGCTCGTTGGCGGAGTCGAGCTCGCGCTTCAGCGAATCGGATTTTTCGAGGATGTGCACGACGAACGGGATCGCCAGCTGGATGATCAGGAACGGCAGGTGGTACGTCTGCAGGAACTGCAGCGCGTCCCCGTACACGCCGCGGCTGACGGCCGCGTACATCGCGACGAAGGCGGCGAGTCCCGCGGCAAGTTGCCAAGGGATCCGGACGCGGCCGAGAAAATCGGCGTACACGGCCGCGAAAATCAGGATCCACGGATCATACAGAATCGCGAATGCGGACATCAGGACGCAGCCGGCCAACACGACCGCGAGCAGCTTCCCGCCCCGGAACCACAATCCCATGTAATACAACGCCAGGAAGAGCGCGAGCAGCAGGAACGTGCTGGGCAGCCCGACGGGACTGTCGGCCTCCAGCACCTTGTAGAACAGGAACACGCAAACGGCGATGTCGATGAACAGGTAACGCCGGAGCTGATCTTCCGGGTAGATTTTCCATTTCCGGAGGTTCAACTGCTTCCGGAGGTTCCATTGCATGCCGGTCAACCCCTCCGCATCCGACGCGTGCGCCGCATGCGCCCGCGGGCCGCTTTTGCCGCTAGCGTGCCGCGACGAGCCTGAGCACAGATTTCCGCAGCCATTCCATCGGCCCGAGCTTCATCCGCCCGATCCACCAGCAAGCGAGGACGGCTTCGAACAGACAGACGGCGAGCCATACGCCGATCACGGCCGGGATGCCCAGCCGCTCGCCCCATCCGAGCCCCCAGCCGTAGAACAGGACGGATCCGAGCAGATTCTGCAGCACATAGCAGCTCAACGCCATTTTACCGGTTGCCTCGATATAACGCCATACCTTGAGGTGCTCGCGGCCTTCGAACAACCTGGCGATCAGCGCCATGTATCCGAGCGACAGCACCGGCGCGAACAGATAGCGGACGCTCAGTTCGAACCCGCCTTCCGGGATGAAGAGGAGCAGGTTGAGCGGCACGCCCAGCCCGAAGCCGATCCGAAGCATCCTTCGGCGGATGCGCCGGCCGCGCTCGTCGGGCGCGAAGGCGCCGGCGCGCATCAGGCGGATGCCCAGCAGGAACAGGATGATGTTCAGCGGGATGACAAATACGGCCTCGATCCGGAGCAGCGCGAAGTGCGAGAGGCGATACGCGACCTGTTCCGGCCACGAGCCGTTCCGGTACAGGGCGGCGACGTCGCGCATGTCGCCGAAGGAGAGGTTGGCGCCCGACGCCTTCAGCCAGGCTTCGAGCGCAAACAACGTCAGCATCAGGCCGGCGTAGACGCCGCCCAGCCCCTTCAACGCCCGGTTCACCCGACGGTCGCCGCCCCGCATGATGACCGCGACGATCGCGGCGGTGACGGCGTAGCTCATCAGGATGTCGTATTCCATCACGAGCGTGAAATGGAGAAAGCCTTCCAGAAAGAGGAACAGGCAGATCCACAAATATGCGCCCGGCCACGGGGCTCCTCTCCGCATGGCCTGGCGGTATTTCAGCTCCATGCCGACGCCGAACAGGATCGTGAGCATGCCGAGAAACTTGCCGCTCGCGAAGAACAGGACGAGCGTCTGCAGGAAATCGCCGGCCGACGCCCACCATGGCGTGCCGGAGGTGAACACCCGGTTCAGATCGCCCAGATGGGCGAACAGCCAGATGTTCGTCCCGAGCGTTCCGAAGATCGCGAATCCGCGCAGCATGTCGAGCAACCGGATCCGCTCCGCGCTTCTTTCCACCGTCATGCTTGCCTCACTCCGCAGGGAATCTTGCTTGATGCCGGTTCCATTGTAGGGCGGGCTGCGCAGCCGGCGGTATTCACGGCTGTCAGGAAAGGGACATGACAGGTGTCATGAGTTTTGCGGGTGTCATCCTGATCCTGGCGTGTTCGTGATATAGTGGAAAATGCATCGAACCGTTTCCGTCCGTGCACGGCGGGTCATTCGGAAAGGGGTATCGGCATGATCGAGGGCATCAGCCATATCACGTTCGTGGTCCGGGATCTGGACCGAACAACCGCGCTGTTCAAGGAGTTGTTTGAAGCAAGGGAGGTCTATTACAGCGGGGAAAAGACGCACTCGATCGCGAGGGAACGATTCTTCATCATCGGCGGTCAATGGATCGCGGTCATGGAAAATCCGGAGATCGTCAATCGGACCTACCATCACATCGCGTTCAAAATCCGGGAGGAGGACCTGGACCGCTATCTGGCCAGGATCCGGGCGCTGGGGCTGGACATGAGGCCGCCCCGGCCGAGGATCGCGGGAGAGGGGCAATCCATTTACTTTTACGATTACGACAACAACCTGTTCGAATTGCATACCGGCACATTGGAGGAACGGCTGGCGGCGTACCGGGAAGCGGACGGCGTCTGAACCGGCGATCCGCTTTCGTTCCGCTTTCCCCGGCCGTGTCAAAATGATGCGGAGCGAGGCGTGTTCCTTTTTGTTGCCATACGGCAGGCTGCACCTTCAACTGCTGTTTTTCCGCGCATTACGCATTTGTCGGGCTTGACGGAAGGGGCATCCGGCATTACGATCGGTACATCAACTACCGGACAACAACCGGCGAGCCGGAGGAGCATCTGGTGTACGCGGAACACGAGGATCAGTGGTACCGGTTCGGCACGGCGGCTTTCCATGATTTTGCATGTTGCCGTGCGTGCGGAAAGGATGGGGAAAGTGGAGATCGTAACGGAACGCAAGATCCGATATGATTCCGGCATTGTCGAGTATGCGTGCGTACCCCTGGATATCCGGAAGGGAAGCGCGGTGCTGTTCCATGCCATCCGGGAAGCCTTCACGATCGAAGCCGGTTCCCGGAACATTCGGATCCCGAAGGGCAGCTATACGACCGCGTATTACTGGACGGACCGGCCTTACAACTTGTATTTCATGCGGGATGGCGAAGGAAGGGCATTGGGTGCCTATTTCAACATTGTCCGGAACACGGTCATCACGGCCTCCATGGTGAGCTACGAGGATCTGATCATCGATTGCATGGCGCTGCCGGACGGTGAGGTCCTGATTCTGGACGAACATGAGCTGCCCGAACCGCTCGATCGCTTCGAGAACGGCTATGTCCGGCGGGCGCTGGATGAGCTGACCGCGTCCATGCGCGACGTGCTGTCCGCCGTTATCGCGGATTCCGTCGGGATATACCGGCACGACCGGTTCATTCCGTGGCTGGGAGCGAAGCGGGATCCGGGAAGTGCGGATGGGGTTGAGCGCCAATGACGGATGCTGTCGTGCTCCGACATGCAACGCTCGACGATCTGCCCGTCATCGTGGACATTTACAACTCCACGATTCCGAGCCGGATGGTGACGGCCGACACGGAACCCGTATCCGTCCGGGACCGGCTGGACTGGTTCCATGCCCACAATCCGGAGAGAAGGCCGCTCTGGATCGCCGAGCTCGGAGGCGCGGTTTGCGGCTGGGCCGGTCTCCAGGATTTTTTCTATAGAAGGCCCGCCTATCACGCGACGGCGGAAGTAAGCATCTATCTGCATGAAGCTTTCAGGGGCAAGGGGCTCGGCAAACAGATTTTGGCCAAGGTCATGGCGGAATGCCCCAGGCTGGGCGTCGATACGCTGCTCGCCTTCGTCTTCGGGCACAATGAGCCGAGCCTTCGCCTGTTCTCGGGGCTGGGATTCGAGAAGTGGGCCCATCTCCCGGGAATTGCCGAGCTGGACGGCATCAAGCGCGATCTGGTGATATTGGGAAGAAAAATGCAAGGCTGCCGGTGATCGGCAGCCTTGATCTTGTTGACAGTTCCAGTCCCCGACCTCAAGCCACGGGCACCGGTTCCGCCGGCGACAGCCGGCCGTCTTCCATTCGGTAGACCTTGTCGCAATAGGACAGCAGCCGCTCGTCGTGGGTGACCATGACCGCCGCCTTGTGGTGCGACTTCACCACACGGGCGATCAGGGCGGCCACCTCGTGGGCGCGCCGGGTATCCAGGCTGGCCGTGGGTTCGTCGGCCAGGATGACGCTCGGATCGTTCATGAGCGCCCGGGCGATGGCGACGCGCTGTCGCTCGCCGCCGGACAGCTCTTCCGGATAGTTCTTCACTCGCCCGCTGAGTCCCAGTTCTTCAAGCAGACGCGCGGCGAAAGTCTTGTCGGCCTCGGTGATCTTGCCCGCCATCCGCTTGACGAGCAGCAATTGCTCCATCACGTTCAGGTAAGGAACCAGATTCGAGGCCTGCAGGATGAATCCGATCTCGCGCAGCCGGATGTCGGCAAGCTCCTTGTCCGGCAGTTTCGAAATGTCCTTCCCGTTCAGCAGCACCTCTCCCTCGGACGGGCGCAGCAATGCGCCGGCGATGGACAGGAAGGTGGTCTTGCCCGAGCCGGAAGGCCCCACGACGGCGACGAATTCGCCCGGTTCCACCTTGAAGGACACCCGGTCCAGCGCCGTGATGCGTTCCGAACCCGCGTCGTAGTATTTGGACACAGCTCGCATTTCCAATCCTTGCGTCATTTATTCCACCCTCCCGAGCGCCTGAAGCGGATCGACTTTCACGATGGTGCGGACGGACGCCAGCGCACTGAGCAGCGCGATCGCGAGCAGGATGAGGGAGTACGCGATCATCCACGTCGTATCCAGGATGAACGGCATGCCCTCGGGCAGCACGGCCGCCGTGCCGTATGTCAGCAGAACGCCGGTGACGATGCTCAAGAGCGAGAGGATGAAGACCTGGGAAATGACGGCCTTGCCCAGGAACCCGTTCCGGGCGCCGATCGCCTTCATGATCCCGAATTGATTGGACTTCTGCAGCGTGATGACGTAGAAGAACACGCCGATGATAAAGGCGGAGATCACGAACAGGAATCCGAGCATCATCATGATGGTGCCGCTCTCTTCCTTGTATCCTGCAATGCCCTGCACGGCCTGCGCGCGGGTAACCGTCTCCGTGCCCGGCAGACGCTCGTTGACGGTTTCCGGATCTATGGCTTTCCCCTGGAGCATGATCGCGTTGACGGGGTTCCGGATTCCCTTGTCCGAGCCGGGCGCGGCGAACGCGAGCTCGCGCCACTGATCGATGGGGATAAAGACGGCCGTGACGTGGTTGTAGGTCTGATTCCGGACGAAACCGGCGATCGTAAGCGACACCGACGTGCCGTCCAGCGCGAAGGTGTCACCCCGTTCATATCCTTCGTCCTTCATCGTCTCGTTGACGATCGCGTATGTCGGCCGGCCGGCGTCCAGCCCGGTACCTTCCGCGACAGGCGGCTCCAGGAAACTGCCGGGTTCAATGCCGATGATCGCGATGTCGAGCTTGGCTTCATGCGAATCGTCGATCTTCCGGACGGCCGATCCCATGATGATCCCCATGGGCGAGGCGGCTTCCACCCCCGGGATCTTCAACAGTTCATCGGTCAGGTCGCCGGACAGGAGCGATTTGCCCATCGAGGCCTGCGAGCCCTTCTCGAACACGACGTAATCGGCCGCCATGTTCTTGAACGTAGAGGCCGCCAGCGTGGTGAGGCCGTTTCCGAGCCCGGCAAGGATGAACACCAGCCAGGAAATCAGCACGAACATGATGCCGATCATGAGAAATCGGGTTTTGTTGCGGCGCATTTCCTTCCATGCGAGAAACATGGGCGATCTTCTCCTCTTCGTGAATAAATGACATGTGTGTCAGTTTAGAGATATTTTAAATTCAAACCGAACCCCATTATACGATTTATCCGACACGCATGTCAAATTGCAAGAAGCCGGAAACGTCACGGACGTTTGCCCGCGCCTTCCAGCCACAGTTGAAACAGCATCCGGCTCCATTCGGGCAATGGAATGTTCATCAGGTTGGGCGTGTTGATCAGATTGATGAAGACGCCCGTCACGGCGGGGAGCGGGATGTCCGGATTCAGGCGCCCTTCCTCGCGCGCGCGGGCAAGCAGCCGCTCGATCTGGTTTTTCAGCGTGTCGTGGGCCTGCTCCACGAATGCGAGATCGGCGGCCGCGGCCGCGGAACTGGTGCGGTCGATTTTGTGCGCGTGGGCCATCAATTGGTGGAAGCCCGCTTCCCGCAGATAGATCGTCAGCAGCTGCCGGAGCGCTTCCATGCAGTCCGTCTCGTCCACGGCTTGCGTCTGCTCCAGCACGCCCTCCATGACGCGCCGCATGCATGCGGCGATGATTTCGTCCTTGTTGGCGTAGTACTGATAGATCGTGCTTCTGGCGCCGACGAGGCGCTTCGACAGCGATTTCAGATGAAAGCCCTCGTAGCCGTGTTCGAGGAGCATGCGCTTCGTATGGTCCAACAGTTCCGATCGCGTGAAGACATGCCTTCTGCCCACGGGGTCACCCTCCATGTTCGCCGTCCGCCGTATTCGGCGGCTGCATTTTCATTGTAGCAAAAAATGTGCTCCGCATGCGGCGGAAAGCAATTACAATTCTGCGCAGCAGCCGTTTCTACGAATACAAACAAATACAACAACTCACAATTCAATGTACCCGATCAGTATACTGGTATTGTGTGTGTTTTTGTGTTATTCTAAATGTGTTGCTGTGAGTATAGGATTCCGGGAGGATCAAGGTGCTAGTACATGACCGGCATCAACAAATCCTGAAGCTGCTTCACCAACACCAGACCGTCAAGACCTCCGAACTGATCGAGCGGTTTGGGGTATCTTTTGAGACGATCCGCAGGGATCTCGATTATCTGGAACGCGAGGGATTCCTGCGGCGGATTCACGGCGGCGCCACGCTACCGGCGTCGGATTATCAGAAAGAACTGCCGTTCACCGTGCGGGAGGCAAAACGGGTTCATGAGAAGCGGCAGCTTGTCAAATACGCCGTTCGGTATGTGGAAGAAGGGCAGTCGATGTTCCTCGATGTCAGCACGACGAATACTGAATTTGCGCGGGAACTCGCGGCGAATTTTGATCGCCTGACCGTGCTGACGAATTCCTTCCAGATCGCTTCGATCCTGATGGAGAAGCCCCAGTTCACCATTATCTTCATCGGCGGTCAGGTGCGGAATTCGGAGCGCTGCGTGGTCGGCAACTACGCCGAATCGTTCGCTGCACAGTTCCATGCCGATCTGTTCTTCATGAGCGTTAGTGGCATATCGTTGACCAATGGCCTCACGGATTACGGCATCGGTGAAGTGCAGCTGAAAAAGAAGATGCTGGAATGCTCGCAGAAAATCATCGTGCTGGCGGACAGCAGCAAGTTCAACGTCGTGTCGCTCCTGCCGGTCTGCAGTCTGGATCGGATTGATAAAATCGTGACCGATCCAGGGATTCCGCCGGAGGTCCTCGAGCAATACCGGGCGGCCGGGGTGGACGTCATATGCCGATAACCGCGTGGTAAACGGGCTTTTCGAAAGGAATTTTCGAAAAGCCCTTTTTTCTTGGTGGAAGACCATACGAAAAGGGATGAGGTTGACTGAAATCGCTTTCCGTGCTATGATGATCGAGGTTGCAAAAATGTGTATTTATGTGTGTATATGTGGTTTTTATTGTTGTTTAGGAGGGGGTATGGCGAATCAAAGCACTCGTCATCGCACTGGTCCTCGGCTCGGGATTGGCGCACGCAATTTGGAATTCGCTGGCGAAAACTAGTGAAAACAAGCAGCTGTTTCTGTTCTTGATCAGCGTGCCGTTTACCCTCGTGCTTCTCCCGCAAATGATCGCGGAGACCGTCATGACCGTTTCGCCGCTTCAAAATTATCTGTTATTGTTGCTGTCTGCAGCCATTCAGGCGGGATATGCGCATTTCTTGTCACGATCGCTCATTTACGGCGATCTGTCCCAGGTATACCCGATGATGCGGGGACTGGCGACCTGCATGATCCCGTTGTTCGGCATCCTTTTCCTGAATGAGTCGCTGACGAGCTGGGGATGGCTGGGCCTCGGGCTGATCGCCGCGGGTTTCTTCCTGACAAGCGCTGTCTCCCTGAAGATTCACGGTTGGAATGTTCAGGGTAAGGTGCTGTTCAATACGATTGCTGTCGGCCTGTGCACGATGTTTTATGTCATGGTCGACAAGGTCAATCTCCAGTATTTCTCGCCTGCGACGCTACTGGCGGTGTCCAACATCGGATTCATGCTTGGTCTGTTCCCATCCATACGTTTCGGCCAAATCAGCTTGCTGCGGGAGCTGCGGGAACACGGGAAATGGTTTCTGGCGGGCTCGATCCTGTCACCGGGTTCCTACCTGCTCTTCCTGTTCGCCATGAACTTGTCGCCGTTGTCCTATGTGGCCCCGCTCCGGGAAATCGGCACGGTATTCAGCACGCTCATCGGCGTCTTTATCTTGAAGGAAGGTAAGGGAGCGCTGCGGCTCCTGTCGACCGGTATGATCTTCGCCGGCATTCTGTTCGTGGGAATCATGGGAATGTGAGGGTGAGTGCAATAGATGAATTGGCGGAAAAAGCTGGGTGAGCCTCAAGCCTACCTGTACTGCCTGCCCGCGCTGGTGCCCTACACGATCTTCTGGCTCGCTCCGATGGGATATGTCATGTATCTGAGCTTCATGGAATGGGACTTCATCAATCCCGTGAGAGAATTCGTCGGAATCGAAAATTACGTCAAATTGTTCCAAGACCAGAAATTTTACAAAGCACTGCGCGTCTCGCTGCTGTTCGCGCTGGGGAACGTCATTCCGTGCCTTGCCGGCGGCCTGCTGCTGGCGCTGCTGCTTTATGAATCCGCTTTTCAACGATTCGAGGTAGGCGAGGCGTCGTCCGTTGCCGTCGTCATGATCGTGATCCTCGCGATCATTTCGTCCCTGTCCATGTATGTGTCGAGACGCCGGATCCATTACGTCTGATCATCGGGTGAACGGAGGAAACGATGAACGCAACCGCTGTGCTGTACAAAACCAAACGCTGGACGTTTACCGCAATCAAATATGTGCTTGTCATCGCGTTCTGCGTGATCATGGCGTTCCCGTTCTTTTGGATGGTCAGCAACGCACTGAAGACCAACGACGAGATTTGGGCGGTACCGCCCGTCCTGTGGTCGGCGGACCCGAGTTGGTCTAACTTCATCGAAGCCTGGAACGCGGCTCCGTTCGGGTTGTACATGTTCAACAGCGTGTTCACGGCCACATCGATCGTGGTCATTCAGCTCATCAACTCGTCCATGATCAGCTACGCGCTGACGCACATGCGATTTCCGCCCGGCCGCTTCATTCTGGTTATGATCATCGTGACGTACATGCTTCCGGTGTCCGCCACCTATCTGTCGGGTTACGTGATATTGTCCCGTATGGGATTGCTCGATACCTATGCGGGCCTGATTATATCCAACTCGGTGACGATTTTTGGCATTTTCTTACTCCGGCAGGCGTTCCTGCAGGTGCCCAAGGAGATGGTCGAGGCGGCGAAGGTGGATGGCTGCGGCCATTGGCGGATTCTCTGGTACATCATGGTGCCGCTCACCCGCTCCACTCTGATCGTGATGGGCCTCCTGTCTTTCATCGCAATGTACAACAACTATTTCTGGCCCATGCTGATTACCAAAAATCCAAAGCTGCAGCTGGTATCCGCCGGCCTCAGAAGCTTCTTCATCGAAGGTGGCGCCTACGGATTGAAGTGGCCGCTGATCATGGCGGCAAGCACCTTCACCATTCTGCCGTTGGTCATTCTGTTCCTGATTGCCCAGAAATGGCTGATCAAGGGGGTGAACAGCGCGCAGAGCATTAACAAATAAGTCGGTGACTTCCTGGTTTTCCGTGGGCGGATCACATCGCGTTTCTGCCATCTTCAACGTTTGCGGGAAAAAGAAAAGGAGGTCTTGATCAAATGAGAATACGTGAAAGGACGATGACGGGGAGCAGAGAAAAAAACAACCGTATTCAGAGAATAAGTCTGCTCTTGCTGCTGGCTGCCGTGTTGGCGCTTGTCGCAGCGGCCTGCAGTTCGAACAGAAACGCGTCGGACGGCGGAAAAGCTTCCGGTTCATTCGGAACTGGTGAAAACGCCGGGGGCCCGGTCACGATTGAGTTCTGGTACGGACTCGGCGGCGCATTGGGCGAAAAAATGGAATCGCTTATCGAAAAATTCAACTCGTCGCAAAGCGAAGTCGTCGTCAAATCGGTTGTTCAGGGCAGCTATGGTGAGACGGGTCAGAAGCTGCAGGCGGCCATCGCGGCGGGCAATCCTCCGGCTGTGGCGATACTGAGTCCTCCGAATTACGATTGGGCAAGAAAAGGCTACTTCCGGGCGATGGACGACTTCATCGCCAACGATCTGGACTTCAACACGGACGACTTGATCAATGCGTTCCGGGAACTGGGTCAGGTGGATGGCAAGCAGTATTTTCTGCCGATGTAAGGCACGACGCAGGTCATGTACTACCGCAAGGACATCTTCGAACAACACGGCATCGAGCCGGAAGATCTCACGACCTGGGAGAAGCTCGCCGAAGCGGCGGCGAAAATGGCAGTTAAAGAAAACGGCGAGACGGTATTTTACGGCTGGGAGCCGATGTGGGGCCACTACAACCTGGTCGACGCCGCGTTGAGCCGGGGCGCCAAATATCTGAGTGACGACGGGAACATACGCCGGGGAAACCGGTTGCTGACGCGATTATGGCCGGAATTCCTGCAAGTGTGTCGCCTGAGGAACAAGAGGCCGCGTTCAAGTGGCTGAAATTCTTCACCAGCACGGAAATTACGGCTGAGTGGGCAATGGCAACCGGTTACATTCCGGTGCGCAAATCGGCCGAGCAGGACCCGGCATTTGCGGCCTACGTCGAAGAAAGACCGCATGCCCTCGTACCGCTCAGGCAGGCTTCGCATGCGTCCTCTCCGTTCGTCGATCCGACAGGCAGAATCAATGACGCCCTTGCGATCGCCGCTGACAAGGTGGAGATCGAGAACATCCCGGCTGCACAGGCTTTGAAAGAAGCGACGGAAGAAGCGCAGAAAGCCTGGGACGAATATCTGGCCAAAAACAAATGACCGTTTCGCCTGCAAACGACATGTAATGCATCACGCTGCCCGCGGGGAAACGGGAAGACCGGACTCCGGCGGCCTCGGGTTTCATCCCGCTGTTCTTGCCGGCGTTCCCGCAGCTCCCGCGGCGCAGGCGCTTTGCGAGCCACGATGACTGGGGGGAAAAGGCGTTGAACGACGGACCGCTGCTCAAATTTCAGGTCATCACGGATACGCATGTGACGAAAGATCCCGATCATGTGCACAACCGCAATCTGGCACGGGCGCTGGAGGACATCCGTCGCCAGGCGCCGGACAGCGATGGCATCATGCACGCGGGCGACATCACGGATCATGGATACCCGGAAGAATACGCCGAATTTCAGCGCATCTGGCACGAGCACGGCGACGGACTTCCGCCCGGGTTTTTTGCATCTGGCAACCATGACGTCGCGCTCGGTTACTGGCCTTCGCGTCTAAAGGCTTACATGGACGCCACGCAGATGCGGGGACCCTATCATGACCATTGGGTAAAGGGGCACCATTTCATCTTCCTCGGATCCGAAAAGGGGCTGGAGCTGTTTGCCGATTTGTCGGACGAACAACTGGCCTGGCTGGACGCCAAACTGTCCGAAGGCGAAGATGCTTGCCGTCCGGCCTTCATCTTTCTGCATCAGCCGCTCAAGAACACCGTCTCAGGGTCGTATGAGCACCAAAAATGGTACGGCGTCACACAGGATGATAAGCTCAAAGACGTGCTATCCAGGCATCCGAACGCCATCCTGTTCACAGGACATACCCATTGGGAACTCGGGTCGGCGAACACCGTGTTCGGCGGAGACGGCCGTCTGCCCTTGATGATCAACGCCGCATCCGTTGCTTATCTATGGACAGATGAAGACAAGCACAAGGACGGAAGCCAGGGGCTGTTCGTCGAGGTTTATCCGGATCGGGTGGTTATCATGGGACGAGACTTCAAAGCAGGCGAATGGCTGGATAATGTACGATATGAATTCAGAATTCCGGCATAACGGCTTTGCGCCATGTGCATGTCCGTACACAAACTCCCGCGTGCGCTTGTGCGCCGCGGGAGTTAATGTTCGGCAAGTCCGGCTTGCAGAAAAAGGAGACCATCAATGAAATCGTACATTCTTGCGCTCGACCAAGGAACGACGAGCACGCGCTGCATGATGATCGACCGGCACGGATAGATCGTCCGGATGGCGTAGGAGGAAATTTTGTTGCAGAATCGGAAGCCGGGCTGGGTGGAAGCGGACGAGGAGACTATCATGGAATCGATGGATCGAATCCGCCAGGTGCTGGCGAAATCGGGGGGTTTGTTGCCGGCTTGCCGGCGAAAGCGGTCGATGATTGACGTGTTTGTGCTACGCGATGGAACTGACGGGTTCGGGGAGGGCAAGGATTACGCAGACCCACAAATAAGTACCGACGGCGCTCCGGGATCCGAACCCGCCGCTGCGCTATTACCGCAATCGGACCGTTGCGCGGATGTTGCTCCCTCGGCCAAATGACCGCCCGTCCGGAACATGTCCTGACGGGCGGTTTGGGTGTCGTGTGCTTCGGGTGTCCGGTTTCCGGCGCGCAGGCGGGGGCTGTCAATCCTGGGTGCGGTTCAAAGCGGGCTGTCCGTCGGGGGCGGGGAGCAGCCGTTTCGCCCTCAGGGCGAACAGAAGCAGCGCCACCGCGACCGAGACGGCGCTGACCGCGAACAGCGTCCCGTAGCCCGCCTGTTCGGAGATCCAGCCGAGGACGATGGAGCCGAGGCCGATCCCCAGATCGAACGCCATGAAGAAGGCGGCGGTGGCCACTCCCCTCCGCTCCGGCCGGGCGATCCGCAGGATCGCGGCCTGCAGCGCCGGCTGCGCCGCGCCGAATCCGAGACCGTACAGGACGGCGGAGGATATCAGGCCGAGCCATCCGGTCGTCAGCACGAGCACGATGAGCCCGGCCATCGTCACGAGCAGCGAGATCAGGATGACCCGATACTCGCCGAACCGGTCCGACAGCTTCCCCGCGACCGGCCGGGTCAGCGTGAGCGTCAAGGCGAAGACGAGGAAGAACGTGCCGGCGTTCGCTTCAATCGATTCCGCAAACAGCGGCAGGAATGTCATGACGCCGCCGTAGGAGACGGTCAGGAAGAACAGCGTCACGATGACGGGCATGAGGGTCTTGTCGAACGGCTCCAATCGCTGAGCGGGCTTCGGCTGAAAAGCGGTCCGGGTGAAAAACGCCAGCAACAGCGTGACGACGGACAGGCAGGCGGCGAGCATGAACATCGAAAGGTATGAACCATTGTCGACGACCCAAAGACCGATCATCGGGCCGACCGCCATTGCCGCCGTCGTCGCGACGCCGAACCAGCCCAAGCCTTCTCCCCGACGGGAGGGCGGGACGACGTCCGTGACCGAAGTACCGACGGCGGTGGTGGAGATCGCCCAGAAAGCGCCGTGGAAAATTCTGAGCAGCAGCAGGAGGGCGATGCCGGCCGCCCAATGGTAAAGCACCATCGACAGGGTGAACCCGATCAGCCCCCAGAGGATGAAGGGGCGCCGGCCGAACCGGTCCACGAGCAGACCGACGACCGGACGGAAAATGACCGCGGACAGCGTGAACAGGCCGGCCGCCAGGCCGACATGCAACTCGTTTCCGCCCATTTCCTTGATGTAGAGCGGCAAAGTCGGAAGCAGCAGATAAAAGCTCAGGAACAGAACCAGCGTGCCCAGCGTCAACTGTATGAACGGCTTCGTCCAAAGTTTCTCCATGTTTTTTGCCTCCAAAGGGAACTGCAAATGATGCATCCAAAGGTTGGTTATACGAGAGCCCCCTTCCCGCGGGTTCAAAAAATTCGCGGGGGGGGGGTTTTTGTTTTGCTTCTTCCCCGTCCATCCGAAATCCGCTATAATGCTGAATGCTATATGAATGGAATTGATACACCTCATCCGTGATATGAGGGGTGTTTATAATATGATCGACAATCTGGAAGGGTATCGCGCCTTTCTGGCCGTGGCGCAGAGCGGCAGCTTCTCGAAGGCGGCCGAAAAGCTCGGCGTCACGCAGCCGGCGGTCAGCCACACGGTCCGGCGGCTGGAGGAACGTCTTGGCGGGCCTCTTTTCTACCGGACGCCCGCGGGGGTGAGGCTGACGGGCGAAGGGGAAATGCTGTACAAGTTCGTATCCCAGGCGTTCCATTTTCTCGAGAACGGGGAGCGGAAGATCGCGGAGATGCGGAATCTCGTCGCGGGGGAAGTGAAGATCGGCGCGGGGGACACGCTGTGTCGGCATTACCTGCTGCCGCATCTCGAGGCGTTCCATAGGGAGTATCCGGGCGTGAAGATTCAGGTGACGAACCGGACGACGCGGGAGACGATCGCACTGCTGAAGGAGGGCAAGATCGACTTCGGCATCGTCAACCTGCCGGTGAAGGACAGCCAGCTTGTGATCCGCGAGAGCATCCCGCTGCACGACTGCTTCGTGGCGGGAGAGGCGTTCCGGTCGCTGACGGAGCGGACGCTCACATGGCGGGAACTCGTCCTCCAGCCGCTCATCCTGCTGGAGCAGGGCAGCAACATCCGGGCCTACGTCGACCGGTTCGCAAAGGGGCAGGGCGTGGACATTCGGCCAGAATTCGAGCTTGGCAGCATCGATCTCCTCGTCCAGTTCGCGCGCATCGGGCTCGGAATCGCCTGCGTCATCCGCGAATTCGTGGCCGATGAGCTGGCGAAGGGGACGCTGCACGAGATCCGGCTGGAGAAGCCGCTGCCGCCGCGCCGGGTTGGCCTCGTCACGCTGAAGGAAGTGCCGCTGTCCGCGGCGGCAAGCCGCTTCCTGGAGAAGCTGCCGTGACGGCGGCGCCGGTTGTCGTCCGGCGCGTGTCGCCGGGCACCGGGCCGTGTTTTCAGAAAGGTGAAGCGTGCGATGCGGAATCGGGGGTGTTGATGCGTGGAGACGGATTTGTATGCCATCATCCATCTCGATGCCGCCATGGACAAAACGGCGGTGGCCCGGGCTGTGGCCGGGATCGCCGGAGGACTCGCCGCGGGCGAGACCGTCGTGACGGAGTGGGCGGAGATGCTCGTGACCGACGGCGAGGAATTCGCCGGCTTGGAATCCGGCGGGTCGGAAGACGCCGATCGCACCTTTCGGCATTACCGGTATTGTCTCGAAATTGAGCCGCTCGGAAACGTCGATGCCCTCGTCTTCAAGGCGAACGTCGCCTCCCTGCTGGCGGAACTGCGGGAGGCCGGATTCCGGGCGGCCGTCGGATCCGCAGCCGAACCGCGGGATGAGAGCGAAGCCTGAGTCAGCTCATACAAGATTGGGAATGCCGGGATCGTCGCCTGACGGAGGCGCGGATCGCGCGGGCGGTGGCGGTTGCCCTTCATCCCGCAGCGCTCCGTCCGGCCCGCGGCCGCCCCTCATCCTGCTGTACAGCGTCCGGCGCGTGGTCGCCCATCATCCTGCTGTACGGCCGCCCGGCATGCAGCCATCCATCATCCTGCAGCACAGCCGCCTGGTACGTGTCCTCCCGGCGCGCGGCCTCCCGGCGTCTGCCGCATGATCCCGGCGGCAAGTTCCTTAAGCTCGGCGTGCATCCGTCGCGGGTTCCGGTACGTGTCCCAGTCCGGCCGTCCGGGCACGGGCCGGCTCTTCAACTGCCTCAATGTCGGCGCGCCGGAAGATGCGGCCAGGCGCAGCAGATGCCCGTGCGCCGACGGCTCCCGGCTCGCGCGATTGAACCGGTAGGCGTGCTCGTGCAAATAGGCCTGCCGATATTTGGAGCCGACTCCCCGGTGCGTGGTTGCGATGTCCCAGGCAATGTCCGAGGCGATTTTCCACAGGGAATGCACGCGTTTCAGAACCTGCCTGTAATCGGGCCAATCGATCACGGCCTCGCGGAGGTCTACATGTTTTTCGATGAAGCGGAGCACCCCCCGGGGAGTGATCCGCCAGATGTACGTGTCTCCGCCGGTGTCCTGCATGAGCTTGATGCCGAGGACGCGCCCGTCGGGACCGCCCTCCATGCTGCCGCCGATGACGAACGGATGCTCCTGTTCGCCGAGGTTCCGCACCCACGGCAGCGGGGAAGGACCGGATTTGACGACTTCAAACCGGATCAGGCCGGTCAGTCTGTCGCGCTCTTCCTGGCATGACATGGCGTTGCGCAGCTTGTGCAGCATGAGCCAGGCCGTCTTGTAGGTCACGCGGATCCGTTCGGCCAGCATGGTGGCCCTGATCGGACGGGACGCGAGGAGCGCGACGGCGGTGAACCATTTTTGGAGGGGGACGCGGCT
>Ga0207871_100360_pt1 | contig 18802 bp, 16 predicted proteins | sample Passage260A_FD_187371 | JGI IMG/M metagenome (GOLD analysis project Ga0207871, IMG submission 187371) | Cellulose adapted compost microbial communities from Newby Island Compost Facility, Milpitas, CA, USA - Passage2 60A (SPAdes) (version 2) ...
GTCGATAGGTTCGGGGTGGAAGCGCGGCAACGCGTGAAGCTGACGAATACTAATCGGTCGAGGGCTTATCCTGATCCATCTCCGGCATCTCGCCCACATTCGCATCCGGTTTTCAGGGTGCAAGACATCCTGAACCAGCCAAACAGAGAGCACTTGGCATCATTCCCCGATAGCTCAGCTGGTAGAGCATGCGGCTGTTAACCGCAGTGTCACAGGTTCGAGTCCTGTTCGGGGAGCCATTTCACACGGAGAGATGTCCGAGTGGTCGAAGGAGCACGATTGGAAATCGTGTATACGTGATGAGCGTATCGAGGGTTCGAATCCCTCTCTCTCCGCCATTCATGTCCATCACATTTTCCTATCTTTCATGGCCCGTTGGTGAAGCGGCTTAACACACCGGTCTTTCACGCCGGCATTCAGGGGTTCGAATCCCCTACGGGTCACCAGTTTTCTTCATCAACATACTTGATCCGCGGCATCAAGTTGTAGTATATTATAAGTCGTCACGCGATCCGCGTGGTGGCTCGGCGGAGGCTTAGCTCAGCTGGGAGAGCACTACCTTCACACGGTAGGGGTCGGCGGTTCGAGCCCGTCAGCCTCCACCATCTCCATCATCCGCTGCACCAATCGGTTGTCAGCGACTTTGACGCGGGGTGGAGCAGTCCGGTAGCTCGTCGGGCTCATAACCCGAAGGCCGCAGGTTCAAATCCTGCCCCCGCAACCATTTCTCTCTACGGGATAACCCGGTGATTGATTTACGGAGCCGTGGTGTAGAGGCCTAACATGCCTGCCTGTCACGCAGGAGACCGCGGGTTCGAATCCCGTCGGCTCCGCCAGCTGTCATCAATCTCCGGCGAGCCTGGCCGGTGGGACAGAGGACTGACATTCCTCGTGTCGGCGTTCGATTCCTTGACGGAACGGTACGCGCCGGTGTAGCTCAATTGGTAGAGCAACTGACTTGTAATCAGTAGGTTGGGGGTTCAAGTCCTCTCGCCGGCACCATATCGCGACACCGAGGATCGCGCGAATAGAATTTGTCAGACAGGGGCATAGTTTAACGGTAGAACAGCGGTCTCCAAAACCGTTAGTGTGGGTTCGATTCCTGCTGCCCCTGCCATTTTGAAATCAACGTGGCGGTCGTGGCGAAGGGGTTAACGCACCGGATTGTGGCTCCGGCATTCATGGGTTCGAGTCCCATCGATCGCCCCATTACCAATATCCTTTTCAAATTGGGGATTAGCCAAGCGGTAAGGCAACGGACTTTGACTCCGTGATTCCTAGGTTCGAATCCTAGATCCCCAGCCATTCACATGCGGACGTGGCTCAGTGGTAGAGCATCGCCTTGCCAAGGCGAGGGTCGCGGGTTCGAGTCCCGTCGTCCGCTCCATCTGTATTTCCATCCTGCTTCTTGAACCAAAGCTTCAGGGCGCCATAGCCAAGTGGTAAGGCGGAGCTCTGCAAAAGCTTTATCCCCAGTTCGAATCTGGGTGGCGCCTCCATTCTCATACGAACATGACAGCGCGTGCCTTTGGCTCTGCCGGAGAGAGCGTTTGCGGCGACCGGAAGCGCCTCTCGCAGGCACGCGATTTTTTATTAATGCGCTGGTGTGGCGGAATGGCAGACGCGGCGGACTCAAAATCCGCTTCCCGCAAGGGAGTGGGGGTTCAAGTCCCTTCACCAGCACCATACCCGATGACCGAAACCCGAAAACCGGGTTTTTTTGTTTTTCGGCGCGAATTTGACGCTCACTGATTCGAATCGCCGGGCTGTTGGAACGGCGCACATCCCGAACGGGCTGTTGGAACGGCGCACATCCCGAAGTCGGTGGTGGAGCCGACGTGACGGAAGCTGCAGAGCGGAATGAGCGGCGGTTTTGGCATCCAATGCCGGGCTCCGGACAGGGAAGCGGGCGGATGCGTCGGGCGCGCGAGGGAAGCGCGCCTCTTCGGCTTGGATGCCGGTATACGCCAGACGGCGCCGGCCTTGTCGCTTCAAGCCGGCGGGTTGACCGCGGCGACTGCGCCTGCGATCGCACCGGATGAAGCGGCCGCAAATGTTCCGCCTACCCGCATAAAGCCGGGCTGATGATGCAACCGTAACATTCAGGCAGATGTTTGACCGGCGGGAGATACGACTTGACAGATACCATAGGGGGGTATACGATAAAGGCGACGGGGGTGGGCGAAGTGGACACGATGCGCGGCGCGGAGAAGCCTGTTCATCCGCACGAAGAGCGGAAAAGCCATCACGCCGACCGATTCAAGGCGGAGCTCATCGCACGGCTGAACCGGATCGAGGGGCAGATTCGCGGCATCAAGGGCATGATCGAGCGGGACGCATACTGCGATCATGTCCTCAACCAAATCTCGGCCGCGCAGGCGGCGCTGAACGGCGTCGGCAAGCTGCTCCTGGCCGGGCACATGCGGAGCTGCGTGGTGGAACGGATCCGGGAAGGCGATCTCGGCGTCATCGACGAACTGCTCGCCACCGTGGACAAACTGCTGAAATGAGAAGCTCGTGGAAGGAGTGGAACCCATGGCGAAGGTGACGCTCAACGTGAAAGGTATGTCCTGCAGCCATTGCGTGAACGCGGTTGAGAAGGCGGTGCGCGAAGCCGGCGCGTCCGGGACGGTGGATCTCGCAAGCGGCACGGTGACGATCGAATACGACGAGAACGCCGTGACGCTGGAGCAATTGAAGCGGGCCATCGAGGAGCAGGGCTACGACGTCGTCTGACGTGCTGTCCGGCTGTCCGGTTCGTTCGGCGGGGGATCCGGGCGGGCCGGCGGCGGGATTTTTTCTTTGCTGCCATTATACCCTGAGGGGGTATATTCCTTGGAGACGGAAGCAACCCGGGAGACGAAGCAGGCGCAGCTCCGGATCACCGGCATGACCTGTGCGGCCTGCGCCAGCCGGATCGAGAAGGGCTTGAACCGGATGCCCGGCGTCGCCAGCGCCAACGTGAACCTCGCGCTGGAGACGGCGCGCGTCGAATACGCGCCTTCGGCCGTGACGCTCGAGGACATCATCCGCAAGGTGGAGCAGCTCGGCTACGGCGCAATCCCGAAGGAAGAGCAGCGGGACGGGCAGGACCTCCGGAGGGCGGAAATCCGGCGGCAGACGGTCCGGTTCGCGCTCGCGGCCGCGCTGTCGCTGCCGCTCTTGTGGGCGATGGTCGCGCATTTCGCCTGGCTGTCGTTCATTCCGGTTCCCGGCTGGGTCATGAATCCGTGGGTGCAGCTCGCCCTTGCGTCGCCCGTGCAGTTTGCGATCGGCGGGCCGTTCTATGTCGGCGCCTGGAAGGCGCTGCGGAACCGGAGCGCCAACATGGACGTGCTGGTTGCGCTCGGCACGTCGGCCGCGTATCTGTACAGCCTGTACCTGACGCTCGAATGGGCCCTGGCGAACGGGTACGACGCGCATCCTATGCCGGATCTGTACTACGAGACGGGCGCGATCCTGATTACGTTGATCGTCCTCGGGAAGCTGCTCGAGGCGCTGGCGAAGGGGCGCACGTCCGAGGCGATCAAGAAGCTGATGGGGCTCCGGGCCAAGACGGCGCTCGTGATCCGAGGCGGCGAGGAAATCCGGATTCCGGCGGAGGAGGTGGCGGTCGGCGATCTGGTGCTCGTGAGGCCGGGCGAGAAGATTCCGGTCGACGGCATCGTGGAGGAAGGCCGATCGTCGGTCGACGAGTCGATGCTGACCGGGGAGAGCATCCCCGTGGAAAAGGGACCCGGCGATACCGTGATCGGCGCGACGGTCAACGGGAACGGAATGCTGAAGGTGCGGGCGGCGAAGGTAGGCCGGGATACGGCGCTGGCGCAGATCATCCGGATCGTGGAGGAGGCGCAGGGCTCGAAGGCCCCGGTCCAGCGGGTGGCCGACGCGATCTCGGGGGTGTTCGTGCCGGTCGTCGTCGGCATCGCGTTGCTCACATTCCTCGTCTGGTTCGCATGGGCGGCGCCCGGCGACTTCGGCGCCGCGCTGCGGAACGCGATCGCGGTGCTCGTGATCGCCTGTCCGTGCGCGCTCGGCCTTGCGACGCCGACCTCGATCATGGCGGGCTCGGGCCGTGCAGCGGAACTCGGCATCCTGTTCAGGGGCGGCGAGCACCTGGAGCTGACGCACCGGATCGACACGGTCGTGCTGGACAAGACCGGCACGGTGACGAAGGGACGGCCCGAGCTGACGGACGTGGTGACCGTCATGCCGGACGAAGGCGCATTTCTGCGCCTCGTCGGTGCGGCCGAGAAGCCTTCCGAGCATCCGCTCGCCGAGGCGGTCGTGTCGGGTATCGCGGCCAGAGGCATTGCGCTGCCCGAAGCCGAGGCGTTCGAGGCGATCCCCGGGCACGGCATCCGCGCCGTCGTCGAAGGGAAGGAAGTGCTTGCGGGAAGCCGCAGGCTGCTGGCGCGCCACGGCGTGGCGACGGAGCGGGCGGAGGCGGATCTCCAACGGCTCGAGGAGGAGGGCAAAACCGCGATGCTGGTCGCCGTGGACGGCGAATACGCCGGCATCGTGGCCGCGGCCGACACGATCCGGGAGACGTCGCAAGCGGCGGTGGAGCGCCTGAAGGCGATGGGGCTGGACGTCGTCATGATCACGGGCGACAATGAACGGACCGCCCGGGTGATCGCGCGGCAGGCCGGCATTGAACGCGTGCTGGCGGAGGTGCTGCCGGAAGGGAAGGCCGAGGAAATTCGGAAGCTCAAGGCACAGGGCCGGAAGGTGGCGATGGTCGGCGACGGGATCAACGACGCTCCCGCGCTCGCGACCGCCGACGTCGGGATGGCAATCGGCACGGGCACGGACGTCGCGATGGAGGCGGCGGACGTGACGCTGATGCGAGGCGACCTGCACGGCATCGCCGACGCGATCCTGATGAGCCGCAAGACGATGCGGAACATCCGCCAGAACCTGTTCTGGGCGCTCGCCTACAACTCGCTCGGCATTCCGATCGCGGCCGCCGGGCTGCTCGAGCCCTGGGTGGCCGGCGCCGCGATGGCGCTGAGCTCGGTATCGGTCGTGCTGAACGCGCTGCGGCTGCAGCGGGCGAAGGTCTGAGGGGATACGGGAAGATGGAGCACCGGATCGAAGAGCTGGTCACCCTGAAAACGATCGCGGAAACGCTGAATCCTAAGGAGCGCATGAAATCGACCCGACTGGGGAATTTTCAGCCGATTATTTTGAGGATTTTTCAATCGGTCTTGACAAACCGAAGCGGCTCGACCAGCACCCGGCTGGCGAAGTATATCGTCGCCGAGTTTCGCCGGCAGGGTGTGCAGGCCGACTTGTACGATCTTCATCGGGATCCGGTGCCGTTCTACAGTCCCGACGAAGCGCAGGACGATCACGCCGGGCTGCTCAGGCTGAAGCGGATGGCCGCCGACGCCGACGGATTCGTGCTCGCCTCGCCGGAATATCACGGAAGCATCTCGGGCGTGCTGAAAAATGCGCTGGACCATCTCGGCAAGGAGCATTTCACCGGCAAGCCGGTGCTGTCCGCGACGTCATCGGGCGGTCCCGTCGGCATCAGCTCGCTGCTGCAGCTGCAGGCCATGGTGCGCAATTTGCACGGCGTGAACTGCCCGGAGTGGATTTCCATCGGCGGGGAGCAGCGCAAGCTGTTTGAGACGGACCCGGAGGGGTACCTGCCGGAACACGCCGTCCTGGACCGCATCCACAACGCGCTCCATGGCTTCCTGGATCTGCTTCGCCGCGTCCGCGGGCAGGCCGGATGACACAACGCTCCATGTCCGAAAGGAGGCTGGCCGGATGATCACGCATGTTGCCGATCTCACGCTGCATACCGTCTCGCTGGACGGCGTGCGGCAATTTTACAACGGGCTCCTGGGGCTGCCGATTGCGTCCGAAACGGCAAGCGAAATCCGCTTTCGGGTGACGCCGTTCACCACGCTCACGTTCGCGGAGACGTACGAACCGGTGGCGCCGGCCCATTTCGCGTTCGAAGTGCCCTGGTCTTCGTTCTCCGACGTGGTCGCCTATCTGAAACGGGAGGCGGGAATCCCGCTGCTGCGTTGGCCCGACGGACGGGAAACGATCGATGACGGCACCCTGGCCAACGCGTATTTCCGCGACGGCGACGGCCATCTGCTGGAGGTGATCGCCCACCGGTACGTGCGGGAGGATGCGCTGCCGCAGAACGGACCGGTCAAGATCCTGTACCTGCGTGAAGTCGGGTTCCCCGTGGAGGATGTGTCCGCCTTCCGCGGATGGCTGTCCGGCCGATTCGGCATGAAGCTGGCGAAGGTGCACGACGACTTCACCTTCGCCATCGGCGGGACGGCGCATGCCGTCGTCGTGTCGAAGCGGCGGCGCTGGATCCCGATCGGGATGCTCGCGCTGCCGCCGAACATGACCGTCACGTTCGGCCTGAGCGGCCGCGACGCGCCGGCCCGCATCCGCGCATGGGCGGAAGGGGAAACCGTCCTCTCCGCGGACGGGGACGGGCTGACCATCCTGCGGGACGGTTATCGCATCCGGTTCGCGGCGAAGACGGATGTCCCGGCGGATATCGCGGCCCGCCTCCATCTGCCGTGATCGCGGCGCCCGGCGGTCGACCGGCATGCCGCCCCTCCAGTCCATCGGGCTTAGAAGCGCTCGGGATGCGGCGGGTTACGGCGCAGGCGGCGCGGAACCCGGAGCCGGCGTATCGCGCGTCAGCAGTTCCCTGATCTCATCCGGCGTGAAAACATGGGCTTGCCCGCAGATGCGGCAGACGATTTCGACGGGGTGGTTCCGTTCGCAGGCAGCCGTCAGCTCGCCGGGTCCCAGCGCGTGCAGCATGGGCCGCAGCATCTCCTTGGAGCAGCCGCAGTAGGCCTGCACCCGGCGTTCGTCCAGCCATTCGATGTCGTGGAACAACCGGTGCGGCACCTGGCGGAACGCGTCGCCGTCCACATCTGCCGGTGAGAGGTCCGGCAGCCGCCGCGTCGCCTCCCGGATGCGGTCCATGAGCCCTTCCGTTGCGCCGGGCAGGAGCTGCGCCATGACGCCGACGGCCGTCCGGACACGACTGTTTTCATCGAAGTCGATGTGAATCGCGAAGTGCGTCGGCGTCTGTTCGCTCTGGCGGAAATAATGCGCCAGGTCGTCCACGATGTTCCGGTGCGGCATGTCCGTGATGCCCGTCACGCTCCGGTACATCCCGACATCCTTGACCAGCTGGATGAACCCCCTGTCTCCGATGAGCTGCGGGAGGGACAGCCTGTCCAGATCTTCCGGTGACATATCCAGCAGCGCCTCGCCGGGATAGCCGCGCACGTTGCCCGCCGCGTCGACGTCGGCAAACCATGCGCAACCCGGCCGGCTCCCCTTCACTTTCAGGCTGAGGCGCTGGCGGTCTTTCAGCGTTCCCGCGAGCAGGCTTGCGGCCGATACGGTCAGTCCGAGCGCATACCGCAGCAGTCTGCTCCGGATGGCGGGCCGATTGCAGACGGTGTTCAGCAGGTCCGCGTTTTGCACAAACAGGATCCGGGCTTGCCCGCTGCAGGCCAGTGTCCTGATCAAAAGGTTCGCCGTTGACATGAGTCTGCCTCCTGGGATATGGTCGGTTGGAGCCGATTATAAATCCTGACGCTGCGTCAGGTTCAACAGCCATTTTGCCTCGGGGAGGTGATGTTGGTGTCCGAACGGAGCTGGACGATCGGCCGGCTGGCGAAAAAGACAGGGCTCACCGTCCGCGCGCTTCATCACTATGACCGGATCGGCCTGCTCTCACCTTCGCAATACACCGAGGGCGGACACCGGTTGTATTCCGTGGACGATCTGATGAAGCTCCAGCAGATTGTCTCGCTCAAGCAGTTGGGGTTCCGGCTGAAGGAAATCAAAGCAATCCTGCACGATCCCGGATTCGATCCGGCGGAATTGCTGCGCCTCCAACTCTCCCGTCTGGACGGGCAGATTCGGACGATGCTCGAGCTAAGGGATCGGCTGCGCGGGCTGTACGACCATTTTCGCGGGGGAAAGGCGGCGGACGGTGAGCAGTTCCTGACGGTCATGCGCATGATGAACCTGGCGCGAAGTCCGTATTTTACGGAGGGGCAGATCCGGAAATTGCGGGAACGGTATATCGCCGCGGGGCATGACGGCGACCGGCAGGCCGGGATCCGGCGGATGCTGGACGGGTTCCGGAGCTTGCTCGAAGCGGGCAAAGCGCCGGACGATCCCGATGTTCAAGCGCTCGCGCGGCGCTGGAAGCGGGAAATGGAGGAGCTCGCCCTTGCGGACCCGGGACTTGTCCGATCCGCGGAGCGGCATTACCGTGAAAATCCCGACGACGGACTCACGTTCGGCGTGGACAAGGATCTGTATCTGTTCATGAAAAAAGCGCTGGCGCGAACATGACGGATAACGCGACAGCCCGCCCGGCGAATTCGGATGAGCGAAGCCGCACCTGGAAGACCATCGCTCCCGGCGACAACTCAAGCCCCCGTTCCGCAGGTCCGGAACGGGGGCTTCGCATTGCCGCGGAAACCCGAGCGGTCAGGCGCTGCCCGCCTTTTCCAGCAGCCGTGCCTTCCGCCATCCTCCGTATTTGTAATAGAACGTGTTGAGCAGCGCGGCCATCGTGAAGCTGGCGGGGAAGCACCACCAGACCGCGTCCAGGCCGAAGGCGTGTCCGAGCCAGGCCGCGAGCGGCGTGCGGATGACCATCAGCGAGATGAATGCGAAGACGAGCGGCGCCATGACGGCGCCCGCCGAGCGGACGACGCCCGCCTGCACGTTGAAGATGCCGAAAATGATGAACGACCAAAGCGTCACGTTGTTGATGTGCATGCCGATCTCGATCGCGCCGCCTTCTGCGACGAACAGGCTGACCGTTTCGCGGTTGAACGCGAGCAGCACGAGCACGAGCGCGCCGGTCAGCAGCACGTTGAACCCGATGCCGACGCCGGTGATGCGGTTGACGCGATCCCAGCGCCCCGCGCCGATGTTCTGCGCCGCCATCGAAGTGACGGCGCCGCCGATCGCGAGGGCGGGCATCTGCACGTAGCTCGCGATCTGGTTCGCGATGCCGAATGCGGCGGCCGCCTCGGTCCCGAAGCCGTTGACGATCTGGATGAGCAGCAGGTTCGCGAGCGATACGATCACCATGTTGAGGCCCATCGGAATGCCCTTCCGGATCGTCAGGTGGATGATCCGCCAGTCCATGCGCAAAAGATGCAGTTCGCTCCACGTGATCCGCAGAAAATATTTTCTCGCGTACAGCCAGATCATCAACAGGATCAGGCTGATGAAATTGGCGATCAGCGCAGCCGTCGCCGAACCGGCAATTCCCATCTCGGGCAGCGGGCCTGCCCCCCGGATCAACAGCGGATTGAGCCCGATGTCGAGCACGGTGGCGAGCAGCAGGAACCAGAACGGCGTCGTCGAGTCGCCGGCCCCGCGCATGACGGCCATGACCAGGTTGAAGCCGAACATGAGCGGCGTGCCCGCGAACATGATGCGCGTGTAGATGATCGCCATGTCCATCGCTTCCGCCGGCGTGTCGAGCAGCTCGAGGATGAGCGGCGAGAACGCGACGCCCAACGCGCCGGTGATGACGGACAGAATAAAGAAGAAGCTGGTGCTTGTGCCGACGACCTTCTTTGCTTCCTGCATCCTCCGCGCGCCGAGGTTCTGCCCCAGCAGAATGACCGAAGCCATCGAGATGCCGAAGCTCAGGCTGATCAGGAAGAACATCAGGAAGTTTGCGTTGGACGTCGCCGCCAGGGCGGTCTCGCCGAGCAGGCGGCCGACCCAGATCGCGTTGATGGAGCCGTTCAGCGTCTGCAACACGTTGCCGAGCAGGATCGGCAGCGAGAAGACGAACAGCGTCTTCGCGATCGGGCCTTCCGTCAGGCGTGCTCCGGAAGCGGCCTCCGGTTTCGGGTGTGTTGTCGCCATGTGGTCTCGTCTCCTGTTCCGTTGGTCGAAAAGTTCTGACAGCCATTATACACCCGCGGCCGCGCAAAAGGAAACGGACCCGGGACCGGGTCCGTCATAAACCGCTGGCAGGATGAACCATAATAAGTAGCGGTCAGCCGGCGTTCCGCCGGCCGGCAATCAACCCTGAAAGGATGGAGCGAGTCATGAAGCGGAAGCTTTGGACGGCCGCCGCGCTGATCGCGGCGTTCGGGCTGGGCCTTGCGGCGTGTGGCGGCAGCGACAAAGGCGGTACGCCGCGGGAACAGGAGGATGCGGCGCCGGCGGACGGAGCGGCGGCGCAGGCGGAGGCGATCTACAAGGCCCATTGCCTGTCCTGCCACGGCGCCGACCTGGGCGGAGGGTTCGGCCCCGAACTGAAGAATGTCGAGCAGCGCCTGAGCGCGGACGAGCAGTTTGCGGTCATCAAGGAAGGAAGAGCGCAGATGCCGGCGTTCGGCGGCAGGCTGTCGGACGAGGAAATCCGGGCCCTGGTCGAATGGGTGAGCGCGCAATAACCCCGGCCTCATCCTTCGGGACAGGGAAGCGGGCCGCTTCGGCCATCCGCTTCGGACATCCGCCCGGCCGTCCGGCCCGTTGCCCGGGAGGACCGGCGGCGCGCCGACGGGCGGCGCGTTGCCGGCCCCCTCGGGGACGACCGGGCGGCCTCCATGCGGCCGCTGTGCAGCGGGACAGGCCCGCCTTATGCCGTGTCGGAGAACATCTTCCGGTACTGATTGGCGCTTACGCCCGTGTAGGACTTGAATTTTTTGTAGAACCAGTCCAGATCCGAGTAACCCACCTCATTCGCGATCTCGTAGATTTTCATCCGGGTATGCGCGAGCAGCGCCTTGGCCTTCTCCATGCGCTGCCGAAGCAGATATTCGTGGAACGTCATGTTCTCGTGCTCCTTGAATTTCTGCCCCAGGTAGGATGAGTTGAAGTGGAGGGTCCGCGCGATCTCCTTCAGCGTGATGTTCTCATGCAGCGAATGTTGCACGCGGGCTTTCACCTGTTCGATGATATCGGACCCGGAATCCGCGTTCCGGCAGCCGGCCGGAACGGCAAGCGCTTGCAAATGTTCGCCGGAACCGCCGTGCGGAATCGGCGATGACTGCTCAAGTTCCATTCTGACGGCCTGCAGACTGCCCGACAATTCTCCGGACGTGACCGGATCGGGCAGGTAGTCGCTGACTTTGCTGCGCATCGCTTTCCTGACCAGATGGAAGCTCCGCTTTCCGCCGAAGAGGATGATCGGGATGCGGCTTCTTTTGCGGATCTCCTCGCACAGCTGCAGCCACCGGTCGCAATCGCCCCGAATGTTGATCAGGACCAGCGAGAAGGAGCTTCCGCCCATCAGCGAGACGGCCTTCTCGAACGTCTCGGCGCATGCCCCGACGACAAACCCCCACCGGTTCCATTCGATCATCTTCCGTACGTATTCCCTCGAAGCACGATCCGGATCCACAAGCAGCACCGGATGCATCATGCCTTACCTCCCGTTATCATTCGGAGCCCGTCGACATGACGATTCGGTCCATTTTCATTATGGAAACGGCGGCGCCGGCCAGACAATGTGCTTTTCTTTGCTTTGCTCGCCGTTCTTTACCTGTTTGCGGAGGCGGGCGGATTCCGGACGCGCGGCCGGCAAGGGATTCTGGATTTTGGCGGGTGAAAGATCTGGTTTCCGCCCGGTTGTTGGCCCTCGTTTGTAAGCGCTAAACTCGGTGGCGAAATCCAAACCGACCAAGGGGGATTGCAGCCAATGCGGATTCGTACACTCGCCATGCTGCTGTGCGCCCTGATGCTGCTGCTGGCCGCCTGCGGCGGCGGAGGCGCGAAACATGACGGCGGCGGAAGCGGCAACGCGGGCGGCAGCGAGTCCGCCGGCAGTACGGACGCCGGTGCGGATACCGGCGGCGAGCCGGCGGGAGAAGCGGAGGACGACGAAGACGACGTGTACCGGACGCCCGAGATGGACTTCGACCTCGGCGGCAAGACGATCCGGATCGTGTCCTGGTGGGACATGACCATCCCGGAGGACAACCCGGACAATATCCAGCGAAAGCAGAATCTCGAGGCGCTCATGAAGAAGCACAACTTCAAGGTGGAATACATCGCGATCGACTACGGCGAATACCAGCAGAAGGTGACGGCTTCGCTGCTCGCGGGCGAACCGATCGGCGAGATCGTCCGGCTGGGCAAAACGTACACCATTCCGGCGCTGGTCAAGCAGGATCTGCTCTGGCCGATTGACGAGTACACGAAAAACGCCAACGCCTTCAACCAGAAGGTGACGAACGAATACTTCACCTACAACGGCCGGGGTTACGGATTCTCCGAAAACCATGCCAACCTGGTGCAGGGCATTTTCTACAACCGCACGCTGATGAATCAGCTCGGCATCAAGCCGCTTCAGGAATACGTGAACGAAGACAACTGGAATTGGGACACCTTCATCCAGGTGGCCAAGGACGCCAACCGGGATACGAACAACGACGGCAAGCTGGATGTCTGGGGCCTCGCCAACAGGGGACTGCTCGAATTCGCGCTCATGTCCAACAACACGTCGCTCACGAAGGATGACAAACAAAATCTCGACGATCCGAAAACGCTGGAAGCGCTTCAATTCGTGTCCCGCCTGGCGACCGAGCAGGTGGCCAGGCCGACGGAGGGCGGCGACTGGACGGAGCCGGGCCAGTTCTTCCGCCAGGGCAACACGCTGATGTACGCGGGCGCGCTGTGGGAACTCAGCGGCATCAAGACCGACATGCCGGATGTCGACATCGGGTTCGTGCCGTTCCCGAAGGGACCGAGCGCCACCGAGTACCACTCCTTCGAAGCGCTGTATCAGGCGCTCACGATTCCGAAGGCCGTCCCGAATCCCGATCAGCTCATGTACATCTGGGAAAAAATCAACGATATCGATTCGGTCTACGATTACCCGGACCAAGGCTGGTACGAGACGCTGTTCACGAACGAAGACGACATCCACAACGCCAGAACCGTCGCGGCCAACATGCTCGTGCTGGATCACCACACTTTCCCGAACCTCGGCTATTACGATTTTGAAGCCGAACTGAACAACGGCGTCTCGGTATCCACCGTCGTCGAAAAATACAAACCGGTGTTCCAGGCGGCAATCGACGAAGTGTACGGGTCTTGAAGCACGCGCAGAACAGACGGAGGCCGGCAGTCCCCGAATAGAGCGGCTCTATCCGGGGACTGTCGTCCGATTTCGAACCTGTGTCGCGGGAGAGGATCATCGTGAACATCCGGATGAACGTCCGCACCAAAATCTGCGTGTATGCTGCCCTCGCGCTTGCCGTTCTTTTTTTGTCCGTCTGGCTGATCGGCCGCCCGGACGGTTCCGATGGCGGGCGCGTCCGGGCGATGCCCGATTTCGTCGCCGTGACGGGGGAACATGCGGGGAACGGTTATGACCGCTATCTGGCCGCGCATGCCGGCGCCGAGCGGCCGGACGAGGTGATCCGGATCGAAGGCGAGGATTTCGCCGAGACGGACGGGGACGGGTTTGAAATCGCGGATCGTTACGAGGGGCTCGACGGCACGGCCGTCCTGACGCCGGAGACGGGGTCGATCAGCTGGGACGTGCCGGTCAGCCGTCCGGGATTGTACAACATCCGCATTCACTATTATCCGGTTCCGGGGAAGAGTTCGGCCATCGAGCGTTCCTTCAGCATCAACGGGGAGATCCCGTTCAAAGGGGCGGAGATGCTCCTGTTCGACCGGACGTGGGGCAACCGCCACGACGCGATCCGCAGGGACGACCGGGGCAACGATCTGCGGCCGACGCAGGTCGAGAAACCGGCCTGGCGGCTCGCATCGTTCACCGACAGCGAAGGGGATGTCGACGAGCCGTACGCCTTCTACTTCGAAAAGGGCGTGCAGCGCATCACGCTGACGGCGCTGCGGGAACCGATGGCCATCGACTACATCGAATTGTACCAGGAACCGGAAGTGAAGCCGTACGAAGAGGTCAGGCGGGCGTATGAAGCGGAAGGACTGAAACCGTCCTCCGGTCAGCTCGTGATCCTCCAGGCGGAGGATGCGGTGCTCAAGTCTTCGCCGACCCTGTATCCGCTGTCCGACCGGTCCGGCCCGTCGGTCGAGCCCTATCACGTGTCCAAGATCCGGATCAACGCCATCGGCGGGCTGAACTGGAAGCTGCCCGGCCAGTGGATCGAATGGGAGTTCGAGGTGGAGGAGGACGGGCTGTACCATATCGCGCTGAAGCGCAAGCAGGACCAGCTGCGCGGCCTGTTCGCCACCCGCAGCATCATGATCGACGGAAAGTACCCGTTCCGGGAGATGAAGCGGGTCCGCTTCGACTTCGACATGAACTGGAAAACGGATGTCCTCGGCGGGGAAGAGCCTTATTTGTTCCATCTGACGAAGGGCAAGCACCGGATCCGCATGCAGGTGACCCTCGGGGAAATCGCGCCGCTCATCCGGACGATCGAATCGAGCGTGCTGGAGCTGAACGAACTGTACCGGAAGATCGTGATGATCACGTCCAACACGCCGGATCCGTACCGCGACTATCAGCTGGAGAAACGGATCCCCGACCTGCTGGACGTCCTCGGGAGACAGACCGGCGTGATCCGCAGCGTGGCCGATTACCTGGAGCAGACGACCGGCGAACGGAGCGACAAGGTCGCCGTTCTCCATACGATGGTCCGCCAACTGGAAGAAATGGCGAAGCGTCCCGAGACGATCCCCCGGCGTCTGAACAACTTCAAGATCAATGTCGGGGCCCTCGGCACCTGGCTGCTGACCGTGCGGGAGCAGCCGCTGACGCTGGATTATCTGGTCATCTATTCGCCCGACCGGAAACCGCCGCGTTCGGAAGCGACGCTGTGGGAACGGATCCGGCACGAAATCGGCTCCCTGATCGCCTCCTATACCGAGGATTACGACAGCATCGGCAATATCGGCGGCGGAGATCGCTCGATCACGGTATGGGTTACGACCGGGCGGGATCAGGCGCAGGTGCTGAAAGGGTTGATCGACGACCACTTCACGCCCGAGACGAACATTGCGGTCAAGCTCCGGCTGGTGCAGCCGGGGATCCTGCTGCCGGCCACGCTGGCCGGCGAAGGGCCGGACGTCGCGCTGCAAGTGGGCGAGGAAGTGCCGGTGAACTACGCCATGCGAAGCGCCGCGATCGACTTGACCGAATTCCCGGACTTCGCGGACGTGGCCGCCAGGTTCCGGGACAGCGCCCTGACGCCGTACCGGTACAACGGCGGCGTCTACGCCCTGCCGGAGCAGCAGACGTTCCCGGTGCTGTTCTACCGCAAGGACATTCTGGAGGAACTCGGCCTTGAGCCTCCCGATACCTGGGAGGATGTCTATTACCTGATCTCCGTGCTCCAGAAGAAGAACATGGAGTTCTATCTGCCGCTGGAGAACACGCTGAACAACGCGAACCTGGTGCCGAACGCGACGTTCGCGATGCTGCTCTACCAGAACGGAGGCGAGTTCTACACGGACGATTACCGGCGCAGCGCGCTGGACTCCGAGACGTCCATGGACGTGTTCAAGCGCTGGACGCAGTTTTACACGAGCTACAAGTTCCCGTTGACCGCCGATTTCCCGAACCGGTTCCGGACGGGCGAGATGCCGATCGGCATCGCGGATTACACGATGTACAACATGCTCTCCGTGTTCGCGCCGGAAATCAAGGGGCTGTGGGAATTCACGCTCGTGCCCGGCACGGTGCGGGAGGACGGAACCGTCCGCCGCGATGTGGCCAGCACCACCACCGCCGCCGTGATGCTCCGGAACACGAAGGACAAGGAAGCCGCCTGGACGTTCCTGAAATGGTGGACGGACAAGGACACGCAGATCCTGTACGGCCGCGAAATGGAAGCGCTGATGGGCGAGGCGGCCCGCTATCCGACGGCGAATGTCGAGGCGCTGGCGGAACTGCCCTGGCCGGTCAAGGACTACGAGAAGCTGGAGGAGCAATGGAAGTGGGTCAGGGGCATTCCGCAGGTGCCGGGGGGCTATTTCACCGGCCGGCATCTGGACAACGCCTCCCGCCGGGTGGTCAACGCGAACGAAAACCCGCGCGAAGCCCTGTCGGATTATGTCCTCTACATCAATGAAGAAATCGCGCTCAAGCGCAGAGAATTCAATCTGCCTTGAAGCCGCCGGGGGTGCAGCCGATGCAAGCGGAAACGGCCCGTCAGGCCGCGTCCGGCCTCGTACGGGTGAAAAGCAGGCCGCGGCTGGCCGGTCTGATGCGCGAGCTCCGAAAGAACAAGCACTACTACATCCTGATCGCACCGTACATGCTGATTTTCTTCACGTTCACGGTCGTTCCGGTCGTGGTCTCGATGGGCCTGAGTTTCTTCTATTTCAACATGCTCGAATTTCCCCGGTTCGTGGGGTGGCAGAACTATACGAGGCTCTTTCTGGACGACGACGTGTTCCTCATCGCCTTGAAGAACACGTTCATCTTCGCGCTCATCACCGGGCCGGTCAGCTATCTTGCCTGCTTCATATTCGCCTGGATCATCAACGAGCTGCCGCCCAAAATCCGCGCCGTCATGACGCTGGTGTTCTACGCGCCGTCCATCTCCGGGAACGTGTTCTTCATCTGGCTGATCGTGTTCTCGGGCGACAGCTACGGCTATCTGAACGGCTTCCTGATGCGGTACGGCTTCATTCTGGAGCCGATCCAATGGCTGACGGACGAGAAATACATTTTGTCCATCGTCATCATCGTCCAGCTGTGGCTCAGTCTCGGCACGAGCTTCCTCGCCTTCATCGCCGGCTTTCAGACCATTGACCGGACGCTGATCGAAGCGGGGGCGGTGGACGGCATCAAGAACCGCTGGCAGGAGCTTTGGTACATCACGCTGCCCTCGATGCGGCCGCAGCTCATGTTCGGCGCCGTCATGCAGATTACCGCATCCTTCGCCGTCGCCGAAATCTCGATCGCGCTCGCGGGATTCCCGAGCGTCAACTACGCGGCGCACACCGTGGTCACCCATCTCATGGACTACGGTACGATCCGCTTCGAGATGGGCTACGCGTCTGCCATCGCGACGGTGCTGTTCCTGATCATGATCGGGACGAACCTGATGACGCAGAAACTGCTGCGGAAGGTGGGACAATGACCTGGACTTACAGGCTGCGGCTGGCATTTCGCGTTCGAAGGAAGCTGAACCGTTCGTTCACCGTCACGTTCCTCCTGTTCGCGTTTCTCGGCCTGTTCGGCTGTTTTTCGGCGATTCCGCTCATCTATGCGGTGAACAACGCGTTCAAGCCGCTGGATGAACTGTTCATTTTCCCGCCGCGGATTTTCGTCCGGAATCCGACGCTCGACAACTTCTACGATCTGTTCGCCCTGATGGGGAATTCCTGGGTGCCGTTGTCGCGGTATATCGTCAACACGCTGCTCATCACGATCATCGGGACGGCCGGCCATATCCTGCTGGCCTCCGCGGCGGCCTATCCGCTGGCGAAATACCGCTTCCCCGGTTCGCGGGCGCTGTTCACGATCGTGGTGCTGTCGCTCATGTTCTCCGGGCACGTCACCGCCATTCCCAACTACATGGTCATGTCGTGGCTCGGATGGATCAACACGCACCTGTCGATCATCGTGCCGTCGCTCGCCTTCTCGCTCGGGCTGTTCCTGATGAAGCAGTTCATGGAGCAGATTCCGGACGCTTTGCTGGAAGCGGCCAAAATCGACGGGGCGAGCGAGTACCGGATCTTCTGGAGCATCGTGATGCCCAACGTGAAGCCGGCGTGGCTCACGCTCATGATTCTGCAGTTTCCGACGCTCTGGGGAAGCGACGGCGGCAACTTCATCTACAGCGAAAACCTGAAGACGCTTCACTACGCGCTGGGTCAAATCTCGCAGGGAGGCATCGCCCGGGCGGGCGTCGGGGCCGCGGTCGCGCTCATCCTGATGATCGTGCCGATCACGATGTTCGTCATCTCCCAGAGCAACGTCATCCAGACGATGGCTTCATCCGGGATGAAGGATTAGGAAGGGGGCGCAGGCATGCGGATGGGCAAACGGATCAGGCACGTTGTTCTCCTCACGGCCCTGACCGGTCTGCTGGGCGCGGGCACGGCGTCCGCCCGGTCCGACGGCGTCCCCGTAACCTACAACTATTCCTTCTGGGGCGAATGGGTCAGCTCGCCCGCGCCGTATGTGCCGGAAACGATCGTCAACGGCTCGGATCTCGGCGTCGGGCCGTTCAGGGAACCGAACGATCTGTTCGTCACGGCGGACGGGGACGTCTATGTGGTCGATTCCGGCAACAACCGGATCGTCGTATTGGATCGGGAACTAAGGCCGACGGCCGTCATCGATTCCTTCGTCCGGGAGGGTCGGGAGGATGCGTTCCGGAATCCCCAGGGGATTTTCGTGACGGACGACGGGCATCTGCTGATCGCCGACACGGGAAACGGGCGCGTCGTCCATCTGGATGACCGGCTCCGTCTCGTGAAGCTGATGGAGTCTCCCGAATCCGAACTGCTCCCGGCCCATTTCGAATTCCAGCCCGTCCGGGTCGTGGCCGACCGGGCGCGGCGGGTGTACGTGCTCGCGGCCGGGGTGTTCGACGGCTTCATGGAGTTCAATGTCGACGGGACGTTCACGTCCTTCATCGGCGCGAACCGCGTGCGGGTCGACCCGATCGAGCTGTTCTGGAAGCGGATCTCGACGCGCGAGCAGCGCAGCCGCATGGTGCTGTTCGTGCCGACGGAATTCACGAACCTGGACATCGATGACGAGGGATTCATCTACGCGACGAACGGCGACCGATGGGGGGAAACGATCAAAAAGCTGAACGCGCACGGGAACGACATCCTGCGGCGGGAAGGG